>ERZ779852.1935-NODE-1935-length-18223-cov-3.533576_pt1 | contig 18223 bp, 13 predicted proteins | sample MGYA00511559_ERZ779852 | MGnify/ENA primary metagenome ERZ779852 (study PRJEB29588, sample SAMEA2157977) | human gut metagenome | biome: human gut; feature: human-associated habitat; material: faeces | place: Denmark | collected 2008/2010 ...
CATCCGCACCGAATGTCGGAGCGATATGTACGATACCCGTACCATCTTCCACCGTCACATAGTCGCCGGTGATTACCCGGAAAGCACCTTCTCCCGGATTGACCCACGGGATCAGCTGCTCGTAATGCATGCCGGCCAGTTCCGGTCCTTTCCATTCGCCGACCACTTTGAACGGCACCAGTTTATCGCCCGGTTTATAATCGGTCAGAGCCAGATCGGCGGCTTTCGGATTGAAATACACATTCAACAAGTCCTTAGCCAAAACAGCCGTCATCGGCATACCTGTATATGGATTATAGGTCTGAACAGCCACATAAGTGAAATTTGGACCCACACAAAGAGCCGTGTTGGAAGGCAAAGTCCACGGAGTAGTGGTCCATGCCAAGAAGAACGGTTCGCCAAATCCCGCCATCTCCGGTTTCGGATCGAGAATGCGGAACTGAGCCGTACAAGTCGTATCCTTCACGTCGCGATAACACCCCGGCTGGTTCAACTCGTGCGAGCTAAGCCCCGTTCCGGCGGCCGGCGAATACGGCTGGATCGTGTACCCTTTGTAAAGCAAACCTTTCTTATACAGTTCCTTCAGCAAGTACCACAATGTTTCGATATAACGATTGTCGTAAGTGATATACGGGTTTTCAAGGTCGACCCAATATCCCATCTTCTGTGTCAGATCCGTCCATTCCTTCGTAAACTTCATCACGTCACGGCGGCAGGCGGCATTATATTCGGCCACAGAGATCTTTTTGCCGATATCTTCTTTGGTGATACCCAATGTTTTTTCAACTCCCAGCTCTACTGGAAGTCCGTGTGTATCCCATCCCGCCTTACGGTTGACAAGATATCCTTTCATGGTCTTATAACGGCAGAAAATATCCTTAATCGAACGGGCAATCACATGGTGAATACCGGGCATACCGTTTGCAGAAGGAGGACCTTCATAAAAGACAAACGAGGGATGTCCTTCGCGGATTTCAAGACTCTTATGGAAGATGTCGCCATCCTGCCATTTCTTCAGCACCTCTTTATTGACGTTCGACAAGTCAAGTTTCGAGTATTCGGCAAATTTCTTACTCATATGCGTTATATTTATCTATCTTCTCAAAAATTGCCGCAAAGGTAGTGATTTAATTCGAATTAGGCAATATGGAAACAGCAAGGACTCAAATCTCTCCGGACGTATTTCCCAGCGCCATCAATAATGCCACCACTTCCGAATAATTCTTCCGGCCGGAGGGAATGTTGTTTCCTTTCAAGAACCAGTTGTAAACGGTACTCTGGATCTCGCCTATAAACGGGCTGTACAAATTCTCCCAGTAAGCGACTTTCCGGTTGTAAAGATCTTTTACCTCGGGGGAGATCGTCTCTTTCCATTCATTAAACTCCTCTTCCGACAATAAGCCGTAGGCATTGCTCAACACATAAGGCAACAAAGCAAAATAAGCCGAAAACCGGATTTCCGGCACTCCGGAACGGGAACAGACGAGAAAACCATACAAATTCGCTTCCGCCTCGCTGGATATTCCTAACACATGCGCCATTTCATGTGCATAAGTAAACGGATACTGGACCGGGAGCAGATCAGGGTTCAGATTATATTCGGTAAAAAACGGTCCCATATACCCCAATACCCCCACTCCACTCATCAAAAAGGGCATTAACATCGGCTTCGGATGCAAATACCCGGCAGGACTGACTAAAGAGAAACGCCCGGCAATTTCATGATATTCCTTTTTCACTTCCTCTGCGACGAGGGCCTTATCTATTTTTTCGACAGGCACAAAGGACGCATTCAACGAATCTGTATAAGTGGATAAGAACGAACGAAAAGCGTCGGCTGAATAAGCCGCATACGGGATTTCCGTCCGTGTAAAAAAGTCTTTCCTGAAATAATTCAATCCCCAAGCCAGATAAAACCAGACATATATCCACAACAAATATTCGATCATCCGTCCGGCTGTCGCCCGCCAGGAACGTTTCTTCACAATGGCATAAACCAGATAAGCAAGCAAACCGGCCATACTACCGTATATCAGGCAATCACCTATCGAAAAAGAAAATAGAGAAGAAAAACAGGACAAAGCACCCGATATATAAGGATATACATTCCGGGCATACGCCTCTCCCATATCCGGCGAACGCATGGCGCACCAGATACCGGCCAGAAGGAGAGACAAGACTATCCAGCGTATATATTTCAATTTGAAATGTTTTTATTCAATAACTTCTTCACTTCCGCTTCCGACAGATTCCGGCGACAGGCATAATCTTTCATCTGTTCTTCATCAATATTACCAATCATGAAATATTGGGAATCCGGATGTGCAATATAAATGCCGCTCACCGTCGCCGTCGGATACATAGCGCCGTTTTCCGTCAACCGGACACCGATCTGTGACATATTTAACAACTTATCCAACGTGTAGTTCAAAAGCTGGTCCGGCAATGAAGGATAACCGATAGCCGGACGTATTCCCTGATATTTCACTTTATACAGGTCGGAGATGGAAAGCGATTCATCCGGAGCATATCCCCAATATTCCTTACGGACCTTTTCATGGAGATATTCGGCCGTAGCCTCGGCCAAACGATCGGTCAAGGTTTGCAACAACATGGAATTATAGGTATCTCCCTCCTGCTCGAACCGTTCTTTCAGAGATTCGGCGCCGGTACCGGCCGTCACCACGAAAGCGCCGACATAATCCGTACGCCCTTCCGATACTGGCATCACATAATCGGCTAACGACTTATAGATTCCTTCCTCTTTTTTCGCCTGTTGACGCAAAACTGGAAGCAAGACTTCACCCACACGGATATTATCCCCATCACCATTTGCCGGGAAGAAACCATAAACCGCCTTGCAATACTCGGCTTTCATCTCAACCAAGCGATCCAACAACTTAACAGCATCCTTGTATAACTGCATAGCCTCCGACGCCTTCGTCCGGTCCGCTTCCGAGAATTCGGCCAGCCAGGCGGCACGACAAGCGTCACAGCCGTGGATCTGCGCAATTTCCGAGAAACGCCCATTCAGTTTCCAGGCACTAAAAAAGAAGGTCCAATGAATATATGGAATTATTTCTTCCAAAGGAATAGAAGGAATCACCTGTACCCCGTTCCGAGCCGGGACAACCGGGTTATAAGAAGCCCAATCGATCACCGGACGATTCGTCCGGGCTTCCGCCAACGGGACCAGTATCTCTTTTTTCTTATTCACAGAGGCACGCAGAGCTTCATACTCACTGTTCAGCTGGGCGATATAAGCATCGCGCGTATCCGGGTTCAACAGTTTGGCCGCAATCAACGGGTTTTGCGAAGCATCCAGTACATGAATGACAGGATAGTCATAATGAGGAGCGATCTTAATGGCCGTATGCAACTTTGAAGTCGTGGCGCCACCCACCATTATGGGAATACTCAAGCCGGCTTTCTGCATCTCATCCGTCACATGCACCATCTCTCCGAGCGAAGGCGTGATCAAACCGGAAAGGCAGACCAGATCGGGCTTCTCTTCGATTGCCTTTTTTACAATCACGTCTGCCGGGACCATCACTCCCAAATCGATCACCTCATAATTGTTGCAAGCCAGGACGATCGAAACAATATTCTTTCCAATGTCATGCACGTCACCTTTCACTGTCGCAAACAGAACCTTTCCTGCCTTAGCAGAATCGGAAGAGACCTTTTCTGCCTCGATCGCCGGTTGCAAGATGGCGACTGCCTTTTTCATCGTACGGGCAGTCTTGACAACCTGCGGTAGGAACATTTTTCCAGCACCAAACAATTCGCCTACCTTATTCATCCCACCCATCAGCGGTCCGTCGATAATATCCACCGCACGCGGATATTCCTTCAAGGCTTCCTTTAAATCTTCTTCCAAATGATCGCCGACTCCTTTTATCAGAGCGTTTTCCAGACGTTCCTTCAACGGATATTCACGCCAGACTTCCTGCTTTTCACCTTCTCCCTCCTGCGCTTTTACATGCAGGTTCTGGGCATATGCAATCAGTTCTTCAGCTGCTTCCGGACGGCGTGCCAGAATGACGTCTTCCAACAACATACGGAAAGCAGGTTCTATATCTTCATAGAGTACGGACGACGACGGGTTCACGATCCCCATGTCCATGCCTTTGTTAATCGCATGATACAGGAATACGGAATGCATGGCCTCCCGCACATAATTATTTCCACGGAAAGAGAAGGAAAGATTGCTGACACCGCCGCTCACCTTCGCCCCCGGCAGGTTCTTCTTGATCCATTCCACGGCACGGATAAAGTCAAGTCCGTACCCGTTATGTTCTTCCATACCGGTAGCGATAGCCAGCACATTCGGATCGAAAATAATTCCGTTCGGATCGAAATCGACTTTCTCCCGGAGGAGACGGTAAGCACGTCCGCAAACCTCGATCTTCCGTTCAAACGTGTCTGCCTGCCCCTTTTCATCAAAAGCCATTACGACCGTAGCTGCACCCAACTGTTTGATGCGAGCGGCATGTTGCAGGAAAACCTCTTCTCCTTCTTTCAAAGAAATCGAATTCACAATACTTTTACCCTGCACGCACATCAAACCTTTTTCGATCACCTCCCATTTAGAAGAGTCGATCATCACGGGAACACGGGAAATATCAGGTTCGGAAGCGATCAAGTTCAAGAAAGTCGTCATCTCCTTCACGGCATCCAACATTCCGTCATCCATATTGATATCGATCACCTGCGCGCCGTCTTCCACCTGCTTGCGGGCAATTGTCAAAGCCTCTTCATAATTTTCTTCCTTGATCAGGCGCAAGAACTTACGTGAACCAGCCACATTGCATCGTTCGCCGACATTCACGAAATTATTTTCCGGCTTTACTTCCAGCAACTCCAGACCGGACAACCAAAGACAATCGGGCCTCGGAGCCGGTACATGCGGCTTGGCCCCTTTCACCAGTTCGGGATATTTGGCAATATGGGCCGGCGTCGTACCACAACAGCCTCCCAATATATTCACCAGCCCTTCGTCAATAAAAGATTTTACATGAACAGCCATCTTTTCCGGCGTCTCATCATAGGAACCGAAACTGTTCGGCAGACCGGCGTTCGGATAAGCACTTATATAATAGGGAGCATGTTTTGCCAATTCAGCCAGAAAAGGCTTCATATCGGCAGCACCGAAAGAGCAGTTCAGACCGACACTAACAATATTGGTATGTTGCACGGAAGCCAAAAACGCAAGCAATGTCTGCCCCGAAAACGTACGTCCTCCCTGGGCAGATAACGTCAGAGAAAGCATAATTGGTAAATCCTTGCCTTTTTCCTTCAACACAGCCTCGGCGGCTTCCAGTCCGGCTTTCACATTCAGCGTGTCGAAAGTCGTCTCAAACAAAACGATATCCACGCCCCCGTCTACCAAAGCGTCTACCTGTTCTTTATAGGCACTATACAAATCCAAGTAGGTGACAGCACGGTAAGCCGGATCGCTCACGTCAGGGCTCATCGAAGCTGTCTTATTAGTTGGGCCGACAGAACCAGCTACAAAGATCGTGCGATCCGGATGCTCCTTCATAAAGCCATCGGCCACCTCACGCGCCAATTTTCCGGCAGCCAAATTGATATTTCTCACCTGCCCTTGCATGCCGTAATCCTCCATCGAGATAGCATTTGCATTGAAAGTGTTGGTAGCAAAAATATCGGCACCGGCATCCAGATACTGACGGTGGATCGATTTGATCACATCCGGCCGGGTGATACATAACAGGTCGTTATTTCCTTTCAGGTCGCTCGTCCAATCGGCAAACTGTTTTCCGCGATAATCTTTCTCGGTCAGTTTAAATCCCTGGACCATCGTACCCATTCCTCCGTCCAGAATCAAAATGCGTTCTTTCAGGAGATTCAAAAATATTTCTTTATCCATAAAGGTTCGTTACCGTTTAAATGCACGATCCATCTCCCGGCGGTCGTCCCGTTCCTTGATAGAGTCGCGTTTGTCATATTCCTTCTTACCTTTGGCAATAGCCACAACGACTTTGGCCAGTCCTTTATCATTAATAAAAAGACGTGTCGGAATAATTGTAAAGCCATTATTGCGGGCAGCGCTTTCAATCTTCCGCAATTCCTTTTTAGTCAGCAACAGCTTGCGGTCACGGCGAGCCGTATGGTTATTGTATGTCCCGTAGAAATATTCTGCCACATACATATTCTTCACCCACAATTCCCCCTTCTCCACAATACAAAACGTATCAACCAGACTCGCCTTTCCCAAGCGTATCGATTTGATCTCCGTACCGGTCAGCACGATCCCTGCCGTAAACGTGTCGAGCAACTCATAATCGAAAGTCGCCCGCTTGTTCTTTATCTGTATGTTATTACTAATCTTCTCTTTCATCTTATTCTCCTATCAAAAACGTAAACCGGGCATCAGCATGGAAAGAATTACCTCGATCAACCAGGGCGTCAGCAAAATCAGACCGGTCGCGGTCCCGACAAACTTCAGGCGTATCTTCTCCTCCACCTGCATATAAGGGCCGGCCCCTTCCCATACGATATAAAATGTATATAACACAAATATACGCAAAAAGAAAAACTCCGGAAGTAACATCAACACGATGTTCAATGCAAACATCAACGAAGACGAATAGCCGACAAAGCGTTGACACAGTTTCATATCCTTCTCCCGTTTGAACCATCCCTGCCAAATCTCATTCAGCAAATAGGAAGCCAGATAAAAGCCGCCGAACGCAGCGACTAATGTCCGGATAGACGACTTCAACGCCAGTTCGACATCAAACTCCTTCCGAGTGAACAGCACGCCTAAAAAAGCAGCAACCGTAACGAATCCGATGAGAGGATACACAAACCGGGATAAAAACTCATCGTCCTTTTCTTCTTTTCTCGTCAGAATATCCCACGCCTTTCCCGGCTGGGAGATGATGGCTACAACCAATTTAAATATCTCTTTATACATTTTTCAATACGCTCGTTTGCTATTTATCATTTTATTTGCCTTTTCCTGTCAAGTCTATTGTAAACACGTCGGAACTTTTCCAGTTTATCGATGCAGAATCCTTCCCGAACGAATATGCATAGTTAATCCGGAACTTCAGTTCATCCGAATGATTCTTTTCCGCCTTTTTCACCAGATCTTCGATATTGAACGCACAAGGAATAATCATCGCCTCGCCTCTTGTCGTGTCCGCCTTGATTCTGATCGTGCGGAGGTAGAGGCTATAAATATTATCGTCTCCCAACAATTTATCCGAATTATAGGACAAAGAGAAACTGTCCACTTGGTTTGCCGGGTGATTGCTTATCTCCGTGAACAGGAACAAATTGCCTCTGATATAAGCGGAACGCGCCTGGAGGGAAGAAAGCAACAGTTCGTCCTTTGCAACAATAGAGGTATCGGTCAACGTATTATAGAAGTTCCAACGATTAACCTCCGAGATCGTATTTTCATAAATAATAGCCTCGATATAACTGGTATCCGTCCCTGCCCCCATATTGTTTGCGACCCCGTAATCGATGGAATAATCAAACAAAATACATTCTCCGTTTTCCACATTGGCATTCTGGAAATCTTCCGAAGAGACCACTACGTCCCCCTTGGTATAAATAGCCTTACCAGGTCCGTAACCGGTCACCACTACCCCTGCCTGGTTTGCCATCGTCAATTGGGTGGCCGGGTCTCCCAAACAAGAATTCAACACAACCAAACAAAAGGCCAAAACGCCATATAATACTGTTTTTCTCATTTCCATATACAAATTTGAAGTCGTATTTATCTTCCTCTCTTTATGGAGGAAACGCACAAAGGTACGAAAAAAAGGTTTATACGACAAAAGCCGGAAGATTAATCACACTCATAAAAGGAAAGCATGAATCGAGGCGGAGCTCATCCCACCCACAGATTCATGCCTCTTTTCCTAATTATTATGGCAAAATAATTAAAAACAAGTAAATAGCTACGGGAAACGGAAATTAAGAAAGGCAAAAACTACGGCTTCACAGTTCTCTTCCGGCCTATCCTCGAAGCCGTCGAAAAAATATGCGTTGCAGGTCTTCTGACTTACTTCCGGCATGAGCGCCTTCCCGACTCACGTCAGTGGCATAAAAGAATTGCCCATTCCGTTTTGAAGCTTACAGCAGCGGGACTGTCCGGGATTTACACCCGATTCCCTTTTAATCCTTTTCCGCGATTGCGAAGCAGGAACAATGCATGGGACAAATATAATAAATTTTCCATATATTTCTCATCTTCTTACAGAAAAAAGCTGAAACCGACTCCAGACCCGTTAAGCTTTGCGGTAAGCCTCGACAGCTTCCTGAACGGAGCCGTACATCAACAGCAGATGGCGGGATTGGTTATAGGGAAGATTCAATTCCTCGGCAACCATACGGGTTCCACGGTCTATAAGTTTCTGATTGGTGAGCTGCATATTGACCATCCGGTTTCCTTTAACCCTACCCAATCGGATCATAACGGAGGTGGAGATCATGTTCAGGATCATTTTCTGCCCCGTGCCGGATTTCATACGGGAACTGCCAGTGACAAACTCCGGCCCGACAATCATTTCGATTGCGACATCGGCCTCCATCGCCATCGGTGAATCTGGATTGCTGGAAATGGAGGCGGTCAGGATACCCTGTTCACGTGCTTTGCGAAGGGCACCGATCACATAAGGAGTCGTCCCGGAAGCAGCAATGCCGATCACGGTATCCTTCGTATTAACCCGGTGCTCCAGCAATTCCTGCCAGCCGCGTTCCTCATCGTCTTCAGCATTCTCCACAGGATTCCGGAGGGCAGTATCGCCACCAGCTATCAAGCCGACAATCAGTGTGGAAGGCATCCCGAACGTCGGGGGGATTTCGGAAGCATCCAAAACCCCCAATCGCCCGCTGGTTCCGGCTCCCAGATAAAAGATCCGTCCGCCCTGCTTCATGCGGGGAACGATCTGCAAAACCAATTCTTCTATTTTGGGGATTGTCTCTCGGACAGCCAACGCCACTTTCTGATCTTCCGTATTGATATCTTCAAGCAAGTCCCGGACGGACTTCCGTTCCAGGTCGTTATAGAGAGAATTCTGTTCCGTTATCTTAATGAATGACATAGCTTATTACAATTTACACGTTGCAAAGCTACTAAAATATCACATTCACATGTCAGTAAACTTCAAGCAAACAGGCTTGCTAACCCGGATGTCTTTTCCCGTATCTTTCAACAAACCGCTTTGCTTGTCTATTTCGTAAACCTGCACGATATGACTATCCCGACAAGCGCAAAGCAGGAACTTGCCGTTGGGGGTGATGACGAAATTACGCGGATGAATACCGGTCAGCTGATAACCAATCTTTGTCAATTGCCCGTTTTCCAGATCGATAGAAAAAATCGCAATACCGTCACCTTTCAGACGGTTAGAGGCATATAGGAAACGACCGTCCGGTGTGATGTGTATATCGGCACTACCGGAGACATGTAACGTATCGGCTTCTACAAACCGGACCGGGGTCAGGTTGCCCTTGTCGTAATACATGAGAGCGACGCGGCCCGAAAGCTCGCTAATCAGGTAAGCCCATTTCCCGTTCGGATGAAAAACCGTATGGCGCGGACCTTCTCCCGCCGGCAAACTAAAAGAGGAAGGCGTCCCTTCCCGCAAACTCAAGCCTTTATCGGAAGCAACGATCTCGTATTTATAAATCCGGTCCGTTCCCAGATCGTTGGCATACAGATAGTTCTCATCCGGAGAAGCGTACACGCAATGCAGATGCGGGACCGCCTGGCGTTCGGCCCCCGGGCTTCCTCCTTCATACGCATATACTTCAGCCGGCAGCAAAGCTCCATCGGCCGAGATGGAGAAAACACTTATGCTTCCGCCGTTGTAGTTGGCCGTGACAGCCATCCGGCGTTTACTGTCCACCCAGATATAGCAGGGAGCGCTCCCATCCGTATGCTGCTCGTTCAGCAAAGAAAGCGTCCCGGTTTGCTTGTCAAACGAATAGGCACATACTTTCGCGTCCGGCACAGCAGTTTCACTTACCGAATAGACAAACTTGCCATCCCGGCTCACTGTCAGATAAGAAGGGTCCTGAATGCCCGACAGGCTTTTCACCGGCACAGCCGTCCCTTTCTCCACATCGAAGCGAAACAGATTTATACCAGGGTCTGTAGCATCCGCATACGATCCGACAAACAAAAACAATTCACTATCCTTTTGCATACACGATGTTATTGCCATAATTAACACCCCCGCTAAAAAATACTTTAAATTCGACATACATGCATTATTATTAACCGGGAAACGTATTTACTTCCCGCATTTATCTTTCAACCATTCAATACGTTCCGACTGCTGTTCCGGATATGTCCAGTGACCGGTTTCGAGGTAAAGATGCAAGTCCTTCACTCCCGGAATAACATTGTAGGCCGAATACATGGATGTCGGAGGACAAGTCACATCATTATATCCCCAGCTATACCAGCCCGGAGCGTTCACCCGGCGGGCAAAATTCACGACATCAAAGTAAGCGAGCGTTTCCACTTCGTTTGCCACAGGCTGCGCATTCCGGTAGTAATGCGGCCAGCCTCCCGCACGTTTATGCAGATAGCCGGCATAATCGCACAAGGCCGGATAGAAAGCAGCAAGAAACTTGATACGCGGGTCTAGTCCGGCCGTGACAATAGACAAGGCTCCTCCCTGGCTTCCACCGGTCACACCGACTGTATTTCCATCAAACTCAGGCAAAGAATAGAGGAAGTCCACAGCCCGCACGCAACCGAGATAGACCCGTTTGTAGTAATGCGTATCGCGATTATTCTTGTTCATTGCATTATATCCGTTCAATGCTCCAGCAGCCAAGTTGTTATACACTTCCTGCGGCATCGTCACAGGAACACCATGTATTCCAATCTCCAACGTAATGATATCTTCTCCCAAATTGAATCCGTTATAAGGACGTATGCCCGCTCCTGGAACCTGGAGGACCGCCGGATATTTACCTGTTTTCTTCGGTACAATCAGAATGCCATATATACGGGAACCGGGGCGTTCATTCTGGAAACTGACATGATAGACATTCTGCGTAGAAGTGCATCTTTCCGGCAACAAAGTCATCTTGGGATCTAGCGGCTGCTTACGGGCTTCAGCGATCGCACCGGTCCAGAAAGCATCAAAATCTTCCGGATTGACCGTCGTCGGCCGAATCCTCGTTTCATCCACGCCAACTGTCGCCATCCCTTCATACTTCCGTCCGTCCACTTTGGCCGTCACCCTGCAACGCAAGAATCCGGGTTCATTCATCTTCGCTTTCAACGTTGTTTTTCCATCCGCCAAACGAACGTCTTTCTTTACAACCGTCGGAAAATATTCCGGTCCCAACTCATAATCGACAACTACATCTTTCAACAAATTCTCATTCTTGAAAACCTGTACTGTAAACTTGACTTCTTCCTTCGCCTTGCATTTCCAATCGATACGATCAGGCGAAACCACCACATTGACCAACTTCTGGGTCGGTTGTGCCAACACCAACGCACAATTACCCAACATCCCCAGAAGCAAACACAATAAGAATAAAGATTTTTTCATGATAAAAACCGAATTAGATAATTTATTATTTATAAAACACAGTGATAGTGAATCAGACCTTGAACCGGACTTTGAACGATCGTTCCTAATCGAAGCTCGAACTCACGAGCAACATCTTTCAATATATCCTGATAATACCAAGCAATGGAGCCTGTCAGATAGACAGGATGCTCCCAGTAATCATACTGCATGACATTGCGGGCAAAGAACGCCCGGAAGCTATTGCTCACCAGATCACGTATTGCAGGTTCTTCCATATGCCGGAGCAAAAAAGGAGACAGGCTTGCCAAAAAACGATTCGGGAAAGGCCCTTTATAAACCTTTTCCATAATGATGGCCGGTGTCAAACCGGACTCCGCCCAAAAAGCCTCTTGCAAAGCTGCTGGCAACTGGTTCTTCAACACATCCCCAACCAACAATTTTCCAAGTACGGCGCCACTCCCCTCATCTCCCAAGACAAAGCCCAACGGAGATATGCTCTTGACAATACCCTTTCCGTCATACAGACAAGAGTTGGAACCGGTCCCCAAAATACAAGCAATGCCGGGACTGTCTCCACAAAGGGCACGGGCGGCTGCCAGCAAATCGCTGCCGACCTCCACCGGGACCGGCAGATAGCGCGTGACAGAACGGCGTATAATCTCGTTCTTTTCCGTGAATGCACATCCGGCACCATAAAAGTAAACGGCCCCGACAGAATCGGACTCCCTTATCCGGGGAATCAGATTGTCCCTTATCTCAGCCGAGATCTCCTCTTCCGTCTGGAAAAAAGGATTAATTCCTCCTGTCCTGATCCGGTCTATCTCCCAATTGCCGGACACAATACTCCAATCCGTTTTCGTGGAACCGCCATCCGCTATCAATATCGTTTTCGCCACCATACAAAGCAAATATATTTAGTTATTTCCTTGTTTCTTCTTCCCGAATTCGGGATCGATCTTCAGGCAGGCCGTGACAAGCAACGTCACCAGGCAACATCCCATCACCCACCAGAAGAAATTCTCGTAGCCCATCTGTTCCTGCAACCAGCCGGCCGCCATTCCAGGAAGCATCAGGCCCAAAGCCATAAAAGCCGTACAGATCGCATAATGTGCCGTCTTATGTTCTCCGTCGGAATAATAAATCAGATACAACATATAGGCCGTAAAGCCAAAGCCGTATCCAAACTGTTCGATAAATACGCAAATGTTGACTATCCACAAATTATCAGGCAACGCACTGCTCAAATAAATAAAGACAGCGTCAGGAAGGGAAATTGCCAACGCCATCGGCCAGATCCATTTCTTCAATCCTCCTGCCGAGGCGGCGATACCTCCCAATATTCCGCCCAATGTCAAACCGATCGTACCGATCGTCCCGTACACCAGTCCGATTTCAGCCGTCGAAAGCCCCAAGCCACCCACTTCGCGGGGATCGACCAGGAAAGGCGTTACCAATTTAGTCAACTGGGCTTCCGGAAAACGGTACAACAGCATAAACAGGATCGCGACAAAGGCTTGTTTCTTTTTGAAAAAAGAGGCGAAAGTCGCGAAAAACTCTTTTAAGATTGTGGAAGGAGTCACCGTAGCCGATGGCTTATCCCCTTTCGGCAAAGGAAGTATATACCGGTGATACAGGAACAAAGCCAAAAACAGCCCGCCTAAAATAAAGAATGTAACAGACCAGGCAAGCGGGATATTCCCCGTACTGTTTTCCAGAAATCCGGCAAACATGACCAGCACACCCTGTCCGGCAATAATCGCAATCCGGTAAAAAGTACTCCGGATACCGACGAAGAAAGCCTGTTCATGCGAATCGAGAGCCAGCATGTAAAAGCCGTCCGCCGCAATATCATGTGTGGCGGAACTGAAAGCCAGCAACCAGAATACAGCCAATGAAGCCTGGAAAAAGAACGTCGTTGGGATCGTAAACGCCACTCCGGCAAGTCCTGCCCCGATCAATAACTGCATCGTGACCACCCACCAGCGTTTGGTCTTCAGCAAATCCACAAAAGGACTCCAAAAAGGTTTGATCACCCAGGGCAGATTCAGCCAACTCGTATAAAGGGCGATATCGGTATTTGAAACTCCCAGGCGCTTATACATCAGGACAGAGACGATCATCACCGCGACATAAGGTATTCCCTGCGCAAAATACAGGGAAGGAACCCAAAACCAAGGAGACCGTACAGATGGCTTATCAGACATAGGCTTATATGATATCATGCTTCATCTCTTATTTTCCGGATGAGCTCATTCTCCTCATCCTCCGTAATACTTACCTCTTCCCAGACCTTTTCGAGGTCTGCAAATGTCACTTTCTTAAAGTCCTTTTCCAAAGGGACGACAAATAAACCGGCCATCTCGACCGTCGCCGGGCTGATGAGAATATTGGCATCTCCCTCGGCATAATAGCAGGATGGACGCAATTCCCGCCGGGGGAAGATACAGGTAATCCAAACATCATCCTCCCTCCAGACCAACAGGTTCATCATTGGTTCGTAATCATCCGGTCCCATCGGCATCATGTCGTATAACAACTCGAAAACGGCCGCCGCCTCACCCTTATCCCTCGACACTAGGATAAAACAGACCGGAAGGAGATCGACTGAAGCATAGAAACCAGTCCGTTCACTTTCCCAAACGACCTGTTTCGGGAAGTTCGGCCAATTTCTCACAACCGGAAACTCCTCTTTCTTTCCAGCTTGGAAATGCATATGATCCGGAGCGGAAGCACCGCATTTCGGACCATTATAGAACAAGGCATAGTCAGATAAATCCGAAACGATGTCCAGCATATCCTCGTAATAAGGCTTTATCTGTTGCTTTTCATGCCAACGCAGGGGAACGGTCAGATGGTCCTCGAAAATAGGGTATGGATTAACCAGTATTTCAAACGCATCATTATACATCACTCCCTTTTGTTCTTCCGGCCGATGGCAGAAAAAACAGGGGCGCGCCAGCAAGGATGCCTTGTCGATCTTAGCTGCGGAAGAACGAATCCGTTCCGGATTAAATTGAAGAATCGTTGTCCTGTAATCATCCTGGAAATAACGCGTCTGCACATTGGTCAAAGAACCATAATTCTCCCTTGCCAGTTTCCAATCCTGCTTTTGGTCTATCAGCAGGAATTCTATTTCTCGTTCCAAATCATTCATAAGCTTCGTGTTTTCATGGTTGCCGGCAACTTGTCCCGCAACACAAATGTAGTGAAAAAAGAATCCATAGTGAGCAAACGGCCAAAAGACCAAGAAGAAATCATTTGGGCGAATGAGCGTTCAAGGCAATCCGCGCCTGCAATTCCCAAGTACGGATACGGTCTTTGTAGGTATTATGTCCGTTCATTTTCACGACATCGAGCGCGGCATCCGAATTGTCTTCCCAGCGGCGGCAGAGGTAAAGGACATCATAGATGCGCCCGATACGCCAGGTGCGGGAGATACGCAGTCCCAAAGCATAATCTTCTCCATAGCTTGTATTCGGAAGGTTGATCCTCCGGAGCACAGGTGTATAAAAGGCACGGGGAGCTCCCAGACCGTTGATGCGGAGCGCATTGTTACGTCCGTTTTCAAGCGTCCACTCCCGATGGTCGATGATGCCGGGCGGTATTTCGTTCATCTTGAAATCGGTCATCCGATAGGTTCCGACAACCATCGCGCAGTTCTGTTCATAAAAAGCATCAACGATCTTCTGCAACGTATCAGGACCGCTATATACATCGTCGCTATCGAGCTGGACGGCAAACTTGCCACAAGCCGGATGATGCACACCCACGTTCCAGCAACCGCCGATCCCCAGATCGGAACGTTCCGGAACCAAATGAACCACACGTCCGTCTGCGGTATATTTTCCGATCGCTTCGGAAGTTCCGTCTGTCGAATGGTTATCCACAATGATCAGATTAAAGCGGAAGGTCGTTTTTTGTGCCAGCACGGAACGGATAGCATCTTCTATCGTACGGATACGGTTGCGGACCGGGATGATAACGGAGGCTTCCTGCTCGAAACCGCCGGCATCGAAGGTGACCGGTTCAAAGTCCGGGGCAAGATAACCGCCGACCCGTTTCAGGTAGGCCGTACAAACAGCTTCCATCTCGATCTGCACCGCCCGGTTTTTCGGATCAACATAATCGAACAACTTCTCTCCGCTCTTGCGGATATCCGTCTCCACTTCCGAGTACAAATATTCATTGACATGAACCAGTTCGGCCAGCTCCGAGACACGAAGGCGAAGGTCATACAGCCCGGCAAAACGGTAATCAGCATCCATCGCCCGGACCGCCTGCTTCAAAACGGACGAACGGAAAAACAGCAGGGAGCCGAAATCAAAATCATCACGCAAGCTTCCTTTTTGATAGTCTATGACAGGAGCCTGTTGGCTGTTGCCGTTTTTTAACAGGTAACGATCCGCATAAAGCATTCCGGCATTCGTATCGCCGGCAATAGCCAACAGGCGTTCGAAGGCGAACTGCCCCGGCTCGAATGCCGTATATTTGGTATATAACAATGTATAGGCCGTATCTGCATGTAAAGCAATCGTCCGAAAAGTAGCGGTACTGGCGGGGGAATCGATCATCAGCATCTCACAACCCTCGACCTCATCGGGAATCTTTTCCGTCGCTAACAAGTAGATATTCTTTATCCGGTCACATAACCCCAACGCTCTTACGGTTTGCCTGGCCTGGGGTAAAGAAAGGAACGGAATGAAGCAATTTATCATTTTCATAACGTAATTAGTTGATACCGGAAACAAAAATAAGGATAAAATATGAGCTTTTGCCGGAAGAGAAAAATATCTTTGTAAGTATATCAAAAATAAAACCAAGCTGGCAGAAGACCTTCAATTATAGACGGCACAAGAGGCCTTATTTTCCCTCCTCGAAGATAAGACCTTTCGTTTGTTTTCTTTCGAGAGATGACGGGGTGAGCAAAATACGACCTTCGCTTTCCGCATGTACCGGCAGGCTCTTCAATCCGCTTATCCGCGAAAGCGCCTCACTCAGCAGCCTCTCGTTCGTATCTCCGAAGGGCAACAAATCATTTCCTATAACCAGTTCCTCGATCTTCACATCCGGTTCAAAACCATTTGCATAGTCAGCTTCGTGATCGGCATTATAAATGCGTAATGTAATCGGATGCAACAGCCAGCCATATTTTTCTTTGGTTCCGAAAGTGTTGCTGCCCACCCGCTTGCCAATCGTTTTTTCTCCTATGATCGTGATGTTACTACGGGTAAGATAAGGGATCAGGCAATTGATCACGGCTTCCGAAGCAGATGCGGTCACACTTCCTGTCAGCACGTAAATGCGTTTCAAGTCCAGATTAGCATTTCCTATTTCAGAATTTTTTCTCAACAGCAAAGTTTCATCACTTTTTGATTGCTTTTCGTTATGCTCCATAATACAGAATGTCTTACCCAAAGCATCGGCCGGAGCCAGAAGAGAGGTCATCAACTGCGCACAAGTGACCAAACCTCCCTGATTATATCGCAAATCCAATATAAACTCGTCCACATTTTCAACCTTAAACCCGGCAAAGACCTGTTTCATCCGGTCGTCATAGATTGTACTTTCATCGTCCGGACCGGAAGAAAAACTGTTGTAAACCAAATAACCAACCTTCTTGCCACCCACCGTATAGACGGAATCTTTCAGAAAAGGCGTGTCTTCCACTGCACGGGAAGCTGCAACCGAAATAGTTTTTCTTTTATAAAAAGTGACCTCATTGCCTTTTCTTACCGCATCTGCCAATAAGAAAGTAGTTTCACCTCCGCTATAAAAAGCAGACAAGTTCGTCACATTCGGAGTCTCACTACCAACAGCAATAATCCAGTCCCCCCGTTCCAATCCGGCCTCGGCAGCAGGAGAGCCAGGCAAGACATACAAAACCCAAGCATAATAAAGGTCGCCGTGTTTATACGATGCAAACTCAAAACCATACGAATCGGACTCCGAAACAGATTTCGTCTCCTCTTCCTTTTTCTCTATCCGGGAAAAAGTGAGCCATCCGTCTCCGTATTTTACGCCATCCTGATCAGACAACAATGAATCGAAGAACTTATCTGGAGATTGTGAGAAGTTCAAATTTCCTTTGCCGGGCATATCCTCATTCCACAAATAGTAATCCGCCATAATCTTATAGATCCAACCATTCGTACCCTCGTCGGAGAGATCCGGAACCTCATCCTCCGTCGTACAAGACGGTACAAGCAAAAGGATAGCCAGCAATCCCGCGAGGACGGCAAAACCATTGAGCACATTGAAGTTGGCCTTCCGGTACAACAAACGTTTGATGACCCAGTCAAAGCGAATAGGCCTATCCTGCAACACCCTTCTCTCCATCTCTTTCCTGATTTCCAAATCCGACTCTTCCTTTTTTGCTTTATTCACTATTACTTATGGCACAAATATAACCATTATTAATGAGTAAGCAACGAATCGAGAAGAATGTTCAAATAATAACCATCGACAAAACGGAGGCGTTTAAATATAAAACGACCTTTTTCGCCGGAAAAGATGCAAAAACAGGGCATAAAAACGCATCCAACACAGCAGATAAACATCCCCACACCCCCGCAAAGGCCTCGCGCAGACCCGGGTCTGCACCTCTCCCACACCCGGGCCTCTGTGGTGGGTACACCCGGGTCTCAAGCGGCTTTGCAAGCTGTTTTTGACAAAAGAAAAGC
>ERZ779852.1951-NODE-1951-length-18104-cov-5.448557_pt1 | contig 18104 bp, 14 predicted proteins | sample MGYA00511559_ERZ779852 | MGnify/ENA primary metagenome ERZ779852 (study PRJEB29588, sample SAMEA2157977) | human gut metagenome | biome: human gut; feature: human-associated habitat; material: faeces | place: Denmark | collected 2008/2010 ...
GCATGCAGATGACGGCCTTGACGCCGAGCTTCCGCGCTGCGTACGCTACGCCCTGCGCGTGGTTGCCGGCCGAGGCCGTGATGACGCCGCGCACGCGCTCCTCCGGTGTGAGCTGGCTGATCTTGTTGTAGGCACCGCGGAGCTTGAAGGCACCCGTATGCTGAAGGTTCTCCGGCTTGAGATAGACATCGTTGTGGCAGAGCTCGGAGAAATAGTCACTGTGGATGAGCCTCGTCTTCCGAGCTACTCCCTCGAGCTGCTTGGCTGCGCGGTAGACGTCGGCAATCGTCGTGCTCTCCACGATCTCGGCATTCGAACGTTTCGACGATTTCTTCTCTTCAGGCATAGTTGCGTCCTCCTTTTTATGCGATACTTCTCGTATTTTATCCAGTTTATCACCTCGGACGTGCAAAAGTCAATTACAACTTTACAGATGGGCCGAGCAGAGATTTCTTGAAAAAGTACGAGAAGTTTTTGGAGAATTTAGAGGAATTTGCCCATGTGTTCGCGAATTATACACCATGAAAGAGAAATGCTACGGGAGGGATTCATTGTATGGAAAGGTTGGCTCGTATCCTGGTTCCGGTTGACGGATCTGGTGCTTCCGACCAAGCCGTGCGTTTTGCCGCCATTCTGGCAGATGCGACAGGTGCTTCTGTCGACATCCTGCATGTATCGTATTTTGATAGCAGTACGGATGCGGATGAAGTATCGTGGCTGCCGGAATGCGTGGCAGGTCCCATCGGGCCCGAAGCCGAGAAGATCCTCGAAGGGGCGAAGCGGCTTATCCCGGAGGCAGTCCTCTATGAAGCGCATCACCGCACCGGCAGTCCGGCGCAGACGATCCTCGACTTTGCCGAAGAGCGGCATAGTGACCTGATCGTCGTCGGCAGCCGCCGACTCGATGCACTTCATGCAGCGCTGCTCGGGAGCGTCAGCACGCAGGTCCTCTATGAGGCGAAGTGCCCAGTAACCGTGGTCAAAGAGAATCCTCATCCATAATGGATATCATGCTAAGGGGGTAATACTATGATGAAGAATATCCTGGTACCGGTCGATGGTTCGGAAGGTTCGGACCGTGCTGTAACGGAAGCGATTTCCATTGCAGAGGCTTGTGAAGCGAAGCTCAACTTCCTCTACGTCGCGAACATCAACCAGCTCGCAATCAATGCCTGCCTGTCAGACGCCATCCTCGAGGCCGTGACGAAGGCCGGCAACGTCGTGCTCGACCGCGCGATGGAGATGGTGCCGTCGGGCATCGAGAAGGAAGCGTTCTCGGAGACGGGCTCGCCAGCCGTCGTCATCCTCGACTTCGCGACGAGCAATGACATGGACCTCATCGTCATGGGCAGCCGCGGCCTCGGCGTCGTCAAGGGCGTGCTGCTCGGCAGTGTCAGCCAGTACATCGTAGAGCAGTCGAAGTGCCCGGTGCTGGTCGTGAAATGAGATAAGAATCGTTTCTGTTCGTGGAAGCGAGTCGTCGGCCATAGATGTCCATAGCGCAGCCGGCTGAAGCTGCGCTATGGACATCTATGGCCGACTTTTCTTTGGGAAAACGATAAGCTGCTGTTCGCAGAAGCGAGCCGCCAGCCATAGACGCTCATCGCTCCGCGCAGCAGGCTGAAGCTCCACGCTGAACGTCTATGGCTGGCTTTCAGTCCGGTTGCTCTTGGCTGTGTGGGATGGCGCGTCAGTGTGCTCATTGCCGAGAAAGAAGGGAACGGCTGGCCATAAATGGAGCTTTGAGCGTCTGCGTGAAGAACCTGTTTTTTGCCGACTAGAGTCCTTGCAAAAGAACGTCGTCCAAGCAGCGCGCGTTTAGTTCTTTTGTAAGGTTGCATTTTAGGGCAAAAAACAGGTTTAGCAGATGCTCACGCGCAATGTTGGCCAGTTGTTCCCGTCTTTCGTGCTCCTTTGTGGCACATCTGTCAATAGCAGAAAATGCCAGGTATCAGAGAGAAATCTCCGATGCCTGGCATTTTGTGTTGTGGTTGTATGGCTGACAGTAGCGAGATGAGAGTTCTTGCGGAGATGCTGGGCGTGAAGTCCTCTTGGGGTATCCATAAGTGGAGCTTCAGCCTGCTGCGCGGAACGTTGGATACCCCCAGATGACGCCTCGTCTCCGAGAACGGGAAATGGTAATTCAGTCTTCGTATAGCAATACAATCTCTCCCCGCTTGCGCGTGGCGTTCATGTCGATGACGCGCTGGTTGGAGGAGCCGCGGAAATGGAGCGTGAGGTCGCGCAGTTCCTCGACGTACGCACCGTCGACGAGTACGTCGACTTCCGCGAGCAGGTCGTCCGTCGCCTTGTCGTGGCGCGCCTGGAGTTCTTCGAGCGTGTAGCCCGAGTAGCTCCAGATGTCGAGGCCTGCCGCGTGGATCTCTCTGGCGAGTTCGGCGAGCGGTGCGCACTGCAGGAAGGGCTCGCCGCCGCTGAACGTCACGCCCGTCAGCAGTGGGTTCAGGCGTATCTTCTGCAGGAGCTCCGCGAGCGTTTCCTCGTGGCCGCCCTCGAGCGGCTGCGTCTCCGGGTTCTGGCAGTTCGGGCAGCAGCGCTTGCAACCCTGCACGAAGATCGTGAAGCGGAAGCCGTCGCCGTCGACAATCGAGTCTTCGACGAGGCCAGCGACGTGCAGCGTATCATCTAGTGACATGGTCAATCGTCCTTTCCTTATCGTGGTCATCCCAATAGAAAAGCCGCTGCCGGGGGGAGTGGCAGCGGCTTCTCCTTGCATCAATCAATGCAGGCCGTGCTTGACGCGGTCGTGCTCTTCGGCGCGCTTGGCGTCATTCCAGCGGTCGATGGTGCCGACGAGGTAGCCCGTGATGCGGCGGATGCGCTCGAATTTCTGCGGCTGGAGCTCGTAGCGGATGTCGACCTGACCGTCCTTCGTGGCGGAGAGCTTCAGGCTGTTGACCTTTTCCTTCGTCTGAGCCTGAACATAGTCGATATAATTGACGATCTCCTGCTCGGAGATATCGTTGAGTCCATTTACCGTGACATCAATGCCGTTTACTACCATCTGGGGTCACCAATCCTTCTCTGTATTGAATCTATCTTGCAATCTGTATGTTTAACCATCCCGAGAATCGTGCTTCGTCTCGAGGACTTGCGTCAATTATACAATATGTATTGCTGACGCGTCAAGACACCCACTACATATAGTTTTCTGACAGTTCTACTTATCCACAAGGGAAAGTGATTTTTCATGCTTCTAGTAAATATATATTCATCTTGACAAAATCCTGGGAAGGCATGCAGTCGCCTGATTCAAGGCGGGTATCGTGAAGATAGAAAAAGCGAATGAATAAAGATTCTCCATAATAAACTTATCCACAGAAAGCGATGGATAAACCCCAGGCTTTCTGTGGATAAGCGGGAACAATATGTTGGGGCTGACTTATCCACAGCCCCTTTATCTTGTGGCGGGTTCCTCCGGCTGCAGGACGGTGCGCGTCGGATACGGAATCTCGATGCCTTCCTCGCGGTAGCGGCGTGTCAGGGCCTTGATGAATTCATGCTTGAGCAGGAACTGATGCTCGAAGTAGCTTGAGTGCAGCACGACATTGAAGTCAATGCTCGACTCGCCGAAGGTGTGGAAGCGGACGGCAGGCTCCATCTTGATATCCTTGTCGATCTGAGCCATGACTTCCTTGGCGACATCGAGCGTCACGCGCTCGACTTTGTCGAGGTCACTGTCGTAGGCGACGCCGACGGGGATGCTGATGACGATGTCCTTGCGCGGCATGCTGTAGTTCGTGATGTTCGACGAGGCGATCTTCTGATTCGGGATGACGATCATGTTGCCGCCGCCGGCCGGCACGATTGTCGTAAAGCGCCAGGTGATGTCCGTGACGCGGCCTTCTTCACCTGTGCTGAGCTTGATGTAGTCGTCGAGGCGCAGCTGCTTCGAGAGGATCAGGTGCAGGCCCGAGAAGATATTCGCGAGCGTCTCCTGCAGCGCGAGGGCGACGGCCATACCACCGACACCCATGGCGGTGAGGATCGGGGCAATCGAGATGCCGTAGTACTGGAGCACGACGAGCACGCCCATCGCGTAGATGACGACGTTGAGGATCGTGTTGAGCAGCGTCGTCTTCGGCAGCTTCTGCTGGGAGCTCTCGATGTGCAGCGAGATGAAGCCGTTGATCGTGCGGGCTGCGACGCGCGTGATCGAGAGGATGATGACGGTGAAGAGGATGTAGGAGAAGAGGCGTGTCAGCGGCTCGATGATGTTGATCGTGTTGACGATCCAGTAAAGGCCGACGACGAGGCAGAGCGAGACGGGGACGCCGCGCAGTGCGTTGATGAAGATGTAGAACCACGAGTTCTCGTCGATGTTCAGGTGATTCTCGATGCGGCGGTTGATGAGTTTGTTGAGCATGATGCCAACCGTCAGCGATGCTGCGAGGATGCAGATCGGGATGAAGAGCATCTCCATCAGATGTGTCCAGTCAATCCAGGACAGCCAGTCGTAATGCAAGAAAATAACCCCCTTTTTGTGAAAAGCGCATTGGATTCAGCAAATGGACTTGCAGTCTAAAGTATATCCATTATACTATAGTTGTGAAAAAAGAAAAGTCTAAAACGACAAAACACAGAAAAGGAGTGTTTTTTTTATGGCAGAAATCCTGCACAAAGGCAAGCGCCTGCAGATCCGCAAGGCGACAATGGATGACCTCGACTTCATCCTGAAGCTCGAATACGACCCGGAGAACCTCAAGTTCATCGTGCCGTTCGACCGCGATGTCCACACGAAGATCATTGAAGAGGGCAAGGCGTCGATGGACGTCATCGTCGAGGAGATCGAGACGAAGGAGCCGGTCGGTTACCTGCTCATCAACGGGCTGACGACGCCTGCCAAGGAGCTCGAGTGGACGCATGTCATCATCGCAAAGAAGGGCATGGGCTACGGCCACGAGGCGATGAAGCTCCTCAAGGCATGGGGCTTTGATGACCTCAAGTTCCACCGCGCGTGGCTCGACTGCAAGGACTACAATGCGCGCGCGCTGCACCTCTACGAGTCGGAGGGCTTGCAGCGCGAGGGCCTGATCCGCGAGACGATCCTGACGAACGGCGTCTACGAGAACCTTGTGATCCTCGGCATCCTCGACCGCGAATACCAGGAGCGCAAGGCAAAAGGCCTCGAGCTCTGATAATGGGAGAGACGAAACGGCAGCAGACTGGGAAACTCATCAGGGTTTCCCAGTCTGCTGTATTCAGGAGAAAATGCGATGCGTTTTGAAAATAAGGTCGTCTATCAGATCTACCCGAAGTCGTTCCAGGATTCGAATGGCGACGGCTGGGGGGATATCAATGGCATTAGGAGCCGTATGGACTATCTCGCGGGACTCGGGGTCGACTATCTGTGGCTCACGCCGTTCTTCCCGTCGCCGCAGCGCGACAATGGCTACGATGTCGCCGACTACCGCGCAGTCGACCTGCGCTTCGGCACGATGGCGGACCTCGAGGCGCTGATTGCAGAGGCTGAGGCGCGCGGCATCGGCCTGATGTTTGACATGGTCTTCAACCACACTTCGACGGCGCACGAGTGGTTCCAGAAGGCACTGCAGGGTGATGCGAAGTACATGGACTACTACATCTTCCGCGACGGCACGCCCGATGAGCCGCCGACGAACTGGCAGTCGAAGTTCGGCGGCCCGGCCTGGGAGTACGTGCCCGCGCTCGGCAAGTGGTACCTGCACCTCTTCGATGTCACGCAGGCTGATCTCAACTGGGAGAACCCAGCGGTGCGCGAGGAGCTCAAGGACATCCTGCGCTTCTGGAAAGCGAAGGGCGTCAAGGGCTTCCGCTTCGATGTCGTCAACCTCATCTCGAAGGGCGAATTCATTGATGATAAAGAGGGAGACGGTCGCCGTTTCTACACGGACGGCCCGCATGTGCACGAATACCTCAAGGAGCTCGTGCACGACAGCGGCATCGAGGGCATGGTGACGGTCGGAGAGATGAGTTCGACGACGATCGCGAACTGCATTCGCTACACGAACCCCCATGAGCACGAGCTCTCGATGACGTTTTCCTTCCACCACCTAAAGGTCGACTACAAGGATGGCGACAAGTGGTCGCTGATGGCGCCCGACATCCACGCGCTCAAGGAGATCTTCGCCTCGTGGCAGGAGGGGATGGCACGAGGCGGCGGCTGGAACGCCGTCTTCTGGTGCAACCACGACCAGCCGCGCGTCGTCTCGCGCTTCGGCGCGACGGGCCGCTACTGGAAGGCGTCGGCTAAGATGCTCGCGGCTGCCATCCACCTCATGCGCGGCACGCCCTACATCTACCAGGGCGAGGAGATTGGCATGACGAATGCCGACTTCATGGACATCGCTGACTACCGCGACGTCGAGAGCATCAATTACCACGACATCCTGCGTGCCTCTGGCCAGTCGGAGGATGAGACGATGAAGATCATCGGGGCGCGCTCGCGCGACAACGGCCGCACGCCGATGCAGTGGACGGCAGGCGAGTCGGCCGGCTTCACCACAGGCACGCCGTGGCTCGGCGTCAATCGCAACCATGCCGTCATCAATGTCGAGGCAGAGCGCGAGGACGATGACTCCATCCTCGCGTTCTACCGCAGGCTCATCGCGCTGCGCAAGGAGTACCGCATCATCGCGGAGGGATCCATCCGCTTCCTCGAGCGGGAGAACGACGATGTCATTGCCTATGAGCGCGCACTCGGCAGTGAGCGCTTGCTCGTCCTCTGCAATTTCCGCGCATCGGACATCGCGATGCCGGAGCTGCACGCAGCTGGCGAGAAGCTCATCGGCAATTATCCGGGCATGGCCGCTCATCTGCGCCCCTATGAAGTCATCGCCCTGCGCTGGGTCGAATGAACCCGATGATTATCCTGCAATAAAAAATCAGCTCCAGGTCATGGAGCTGATTTTTTATTGCCGCAACATAGGCAGATCAGTCGTCTTCGCGGCACATATGCTTCTTTTTCTTGTCCCGGTACATCTTCTCATCCGCTTCGTGGATGATGGCGTCGAGGTCGCTGAAGGGGGCGAGGCAGAGGACGTAGCCGATGGCGGCGCTGCAGTGGTGTATGCGCATGCTCTGCTCGATGCGGTCGATGATGATGATGGCCTCTTCATCGCTGCGGCAGGGCATGAGCGCGAGGAATTCGTCGCCGCCGAGCCGGAAGATATGGTCCTTGCCGGCGATGTTCGAGAGGACGTAGGCAATGGTCTGGATCAGGAGATCGCCGCGCGCGTGGCCGAAGGTGTCGTTCATCTTCTTGAGGCCATTGACATCGATGAAGAAGATGGCGTACATGGTTCCCGGATGCAGGCGACTTGCGACGAAGTCCGTCAGGGCGCGGCGGTTGCCGACGCCCGTGAGCTGGTCGATCGTGCTGATCGCGTGCAGCTTGTTGATGTTGTCGCGGTTGCGCATCATGATGGAGGTGACGCGCAGGACGGTGTGCAGCGGCTTGGCGATGGCCGTGAAGCGGTCTTTGGCCGGATTGATGATGGCAATGTAGCCGAGCGAGCGGTGCTCAATCGTGAGCTGGCCGATGGCGTAGCGCTGCCACTCCGTCTGGTGGATGGCCTGGATCTCGGGGTGGCGCTTCTGATAGGCTGCGGCATTGTCGACGAGCAGGACGGGACTGCTGTGGAATGCGTTGTAGAACGCTTTGTTCTCGAGAATAGTGATGTGCTGCAGGCGCTGGCGCAGCGGTGTGCCAGCATCGGTATGCCATTCGTACGTACAGCTCAGATGGAAGCCGTCGGACTCCTCTTCCATCAGGACGACATGCGTGGCCTTGAGCGTGCGCCCGAGCTTTTCCATCATGCGCAGGATGCCGACATTCGGGTCTTCTTCCTGTATGGCGAGGCTCGTGATGTCATTGATGGAGATGTCATCTCTCGTTGTCAGTCTGCCATTTGCGTAGATGGCAAGCATGTGCTCGACATCAAGGCTGTCGGAGAAGATGCAGCTGCGATTCTCCCAGGAGATCAGCGTGTTCCAGATGAGGTAGTCCTTGCTGGTGCGCATGGAGTGGAATTGTCGGAAATGGAAGCGGTCACGGCGCAGCTTGTCCTTCGGGCAGGTGCTGCACGGCGCGGATAAGCCCGCAATCAGCCGGTAGCATTTCTGTCCGGCGTACTGGCAGTCGGGCGGCTGTTGGCTATGCAGGAGCTGGGCGGGGTTGGCGTAGAGGAGGTCGTACGTCTCCGGGTCTGCGATGTAGATGAGACGGTTGGTGTGGTCGAATTTCTCGAGATCAAAGGGAATCTGATCGTGGATCATGCCCGTGACGCCGAACGACGGCATGTAGTCGAGACAGCGCGAGGAGAGAATCTGGAGGAATTCATCGGAACTGCGGGCTTCGGAGCCGGACTCGAGGGCGTAGCGCACCGAGAAGTGACAGGTGAAGCCCTCAATCTCTGTGATGGTGGTGAGCTCCGCCTGGATCTGCTCGATGAAGGTGCGCATGGTGCCGACGGTTTGCCCCTTGAGGAACAGCACGAAGACACCGCTGCCCGTATGAGCGATGACCGTGGTTGCTGGCATGGTCTTTTTGATGATGGCGCAGATGCACTTCATCGCTGCGTGCCGAATGGAATCGCCGTAGAGCTTGGCAAATGAGGCAAACTCCGGCACGACGAACATGGCGCCGACATAGCCGACCTTGTTTTGGCGCAGATTGTCGGCGAATTCGACGCTCGCGAGAATCATGCCGCGATAGTTGTAGAGGTCGGTCTCCTCATCGATGAGGTAGAGCTTGCGCTGCAGCTGGTGGTAGCTGCGCTCTTCCTCGACATCGCGGAATTCGCCGAGGAGTCCGACAATCTCGGTTCCCTGATAGATGGGATATTTTGAGAACGAGATGGCGTGCTGGCGGCCGCGTGCGATGCAGCGGCCGTGGCCGTTGTGGATGGGCTCGCCCTTCTGCAGGACGGTCATTTCGCCCTGGTCCATGTAGGTGTCGGAGAGGTGCCAGCCGAGGTCGCGGTCGGACTTGCCGATGAGTTCATTGATGTTCTGGATGTCGTAGTAGCGCAGGAAAGCCGGGCTTGCGCCGCAAAAGTGGCCATCTTTGTCCTTCCAGAAGAGCTTGCGGCTCGAGAACTGCGTCAACGTCCGCCAGAGGGCGGCATCCGTGATCTGGCGCTCCGGGTCCTCCGGTAATGTCGTGAAGCCGTAGGAGGCCATGACCGTGTTGATGAGCCTGTCGCGGTCTGTCAGTTCCTCGAAGACAAAGTCGCGCAGGCAGAGCAGCTGGCAGGGATGATCGTTATACTGGAATGACGTGAGGCTGAAATTGGTCCAATGGAAGCTGCCATTTGGCACCTTGACGCGGAAGAGGTCAAACTTTGTCGAGGCAAGAGGTATCTGATTCCCTTGTGCAAGGTCGTGGATGTACTGCAGGAAGCGCCTTTGGTCATCCTGGTGGATGTGCAGTCTGGCAAATCGCATGAACGCGGTCATGATGCCCTGCAGATGGCTGCCCGCTCTCTTTGATGAGATACTCGCTGTGATGATCTCGATGCGGTTCTGCTGATTGTCGATGAGGTAGATGTCGTGGTAGAACCGCATGAGGTGGCGCACGATGTGGTCGTACTCTTCGTCCGTGGAGGATTCCTGTCCCTGTTGCAGGAATTGCAGCTCCGCGCGGTGGATGTAGAAGCCGTTCGTGCCGGCGATGTTGTGCAGTTTGAGATAGAAGTAGCGGCCGTTGCTGATGAAAAGCTCTGTCTCCATCTGGTGGCTGCGGATGGTCGCATCGGCCAGCGCGCGCAGTCTCACATGGATGACTTGTGGCAATTCGAGCAGGAGCTTGTTTGCTTCCTGGAGGCTGTCAAAATGGCTGAGGCGCAGCATATTCTGGTAGTTTGCGTTGGCGGTGAGGATATGCAGATGGTTCCCGTCGTCTGAGAATAAGGCGGTAGGCGTGTCGGTCACAAGGTTTGTCAGGCCTGCCCGGTGGAAGATTTGCTGCTCGAGCCGCGTTTCGAAGCGGTACGGCTTCGAAAGCGCACCCTCTTCCAGAGGGCGCGCCATCGTGCGGCAGATCGGCCCCTGCATCTTCTCGCAACCGATGCGGCGCAGGAAGTCAGCCTGCTCTTCAGTCTGAACGCCTTCAGCGGCCGTGTGGATACCGAGTGTCTTGGCCATGAGCAGGATGGATGTCAGCAGCTGCCGTGTCGCCTCTGTAAAATTATCGAAGAAGATGCCATCGAGACTGATCTCATCGATGGCGCTGCGCTGCAGTGCAGCAAGCGAGGAATGGCCCTCGCCGAAGTTGTCGAGCGTGACGCTGTAGCTTTCTTGACGCAGACGTGATATGGCCTGCGCGATGATGGCCTCATCCTCGACAAAGGCCGTCTCTGTGATCTCGATCTGCAGATAAGCGTGCGGCACCTGGTACTTCTCGGTCAGGTGATTGAGAACCCGGACAGGGTCCGACACGAGAAAGTCGCGGCGCGACAAGTTGAGTATGACCGGCACGATCGGCAGTTTCTGTCGTCGGCGCGTGTGGAGATTCTGCATGGTCACCTTGGTGACGAAGTAGTCGAGCAGGTGGACCTTGTCGTGTGCTTCGAGCACGGGTATGAAGTCGTGCGGGGCGATGTCCCCGTATTCTGGATCGTGCCAGCGTGCCAGCGCCTCAAAGGCGCAGATCTTGCCCGTTAAGGCACGTAAGACAGGCTCGTAGCAGACGGTGATGCAGCCGCTGCGCAGAGCCTCTTTGAAATGACTCACAATGTAGTCGAGTATGGTGTTGTCCAATATTGTGTACCCCTTCCCCGATATAGGTATCACGTTCTAGCTATTATTTTATACCATTATATCATTTTTCGGGGGGGGTGCAGAACAATTTGCTCTGTCTTTTTTAGGACGAGACGAGATTTTTGGAGCAGGACCATCTTTTAAGACAGATGTCCTTTCCATTTCGTTTGGTATTGATTACAATAGAAACAAGAACAAGCGATAGCCTGACAGAAGAAATCTGACGATTGTAAACAGAGTGAACAGAACGTCAGAGCTTATGCATTGACCTGATGATTAGGAGGATTTATCATGAAAGCAGAAGAGATCCTGGCACACGTAGACCACACGCTCCTGAAGCAGACGGCGACCTGGGCTGATATCCAGCGCATCTGCGATGAGGCGGTGAAGTACCACACGGCGACGGTCATGGTGCCGTCGGCTTATGTGCCGCGCATTGTGGCTGAATATGGGGACACGCTGAAGGTCGCGACGGTCGTCGGCTTCCCGAACGGCAACTGCAATACGGCAGCCAAGATCGCAGAGACGGCACAGGCGCTCGCGGACGGCGCGCAGGAGATCGACATGGTCATCAACATCGGTATGCTCAAGGCCGGTGAGACGGACTATGTGACCGACGAGATCCGCGCGCTCAAGAAGCTCTGCGGCGAGCGCGTGCTCAAGGTCATCGTCGAGACTTGCTTCCTGACGGAAGATGAGATGGTCGCAGCCTGCCACTGCGTGACGGACGGCGGTGCGGACTTCATCAAGACGTCGACGGGCTTCGGCTCGGCAGGAGCAAAGCTCTCGGATATTGAATGCTTCAAGAAGCACATCGGCCCGAAGGTGCAGATGAAGGCTGCGGGCGGCATCCACACGCGCGAGGAGATGGAAGCTTTCCTCGAAGCGGGCTGCACGCGCCTCGGCGCCAGTGCGGCAGTCAGCGTCCTCAAGGACGAGCTCTGATCGGATCGATTGCAGGGTCATCTAGCTTATCGGATTGACATAGAAAGGAATGACAGACATGCAGGCATTCAAGCGCGCATTCATCATTGTTCTCGACAGCTTCGGCATCGGCGCGGAGCCAGACGCAAAGGAATTCGGCGACGGCGACTGCAATACGCTGCGCTCCATCTCCTCATCGAAGGAGTATGATACGCCGAACATGAAGAAAATCGGCCTCTTCAATATCGACGGTGTCGGCTGCGGCACGCCGGAGGCCCAGCCAATCGGCGCCTTTGCCCGCCTGCGCGAGCTCTCGCGCGGCAAGGATACGACGACGGGCCACTGGGAGATTGCGGGTATCGTCTCGGAGCGTCCGATGCCGACGTATCCGGACGGCTTCCCGCCGGAAGTCATCGCTGAGCTTGAGAAGGCATTCGGCCGCAAGATCATCTGCAACAAGCCGTATTCGGGCACGCAGGTCATCCACGATTACGGCCGCGAGCAGAAGGAGACGGGAGCGCTCATTGTCTACACATCGGCTGACAGCGTGCTGCAGATTGCGGCGCACGAGGATGACGTGCCGGTCGAGCAGCTCTACGACTACTGCCGCATGGCGCGCAAGATCATGCAGGGTGAGCACGGCGTCGGCCGCATCATCGCGCGCCCGTACGTCGGCGAATATCCGAATTACACGCGCACGCCGCGCCGCCATGACTTCTCGCTCGACCCGACGGGGGACACGATGATGGATGCGCTCGCGCGCAAGGGACTCGCGACAATCGGCGTCGGCAAGATCTCCGATATCTTCGCGGGCCGCAGCATCAGCCGCACGCTCGGCATCAACAAGAACAACGAGGACGGCATGGAGAAGACACTGAAGCTCATGGATGAGGATTTCACGGGGCTCGCGTTTGTCAACCTCGTCGACTTCGACATGCAGTACGGCCATCGCCGCAATATCGACGGTTACGCGAAGGCAGCGACCGTCTTTGACCGCCAGCTCGGCGAATTCATGGCGAAGATGAAGGACGACGACATCCTCATGATCACGGCGGACCACGGCTGCGATCCGGGCGCTCCGGGCACGGATCACACGCGCGAGTACGTGCCGCTCCTGATGTACGGCAAGCACGTCAAGGCGGGACTCAATCTCGGCACGTATCCGACGTTTGCGATGATCGGTGCGACGATCTCGGACATGTTCGGTGCAGACCTCTACACGAAGGGCGAGAGCCTGCTGCCGCGCATCATCGGATGACATACACCTCCCTTCGGGGAGGTGTACAGGGGAATAAATCAAAATATATCGAATAAGGGGAATATTATTATGCGCATGTACGATCTGATCACGAAGAAGAAGCACGGAGAAGTCCTGACGGACGCTGAAATCACCTATATGATCGATGGGTATGTCAAGGGGGATATCCCCGACTACCAGATGTCGGCAATGCTCATGGCCATCTGGTTCCAGGGCATGACGGATCACGAGATCACGGAGCTCACGAAGGTCATGGCCAAGTCTGGCGACATGATTGACCTCTCGGCCATCGCGGGCAAGAAGGTCGACAAGCACTCGACGGGCGGTGTCGGCGACAAGACGACGCTGATCTGCGCGCCGATTGTCGCGGCCTGCGGCGGCAAGGTCGCCAAGATGAGCGGCCGCGGCCTCGGCCACACGGGCGGCACAGTCGACAAGCTCGAGTCGATTCCGGGCTACCAGACGGCGCTCTCGCGCGAGAAGTTCTTCGACACGGTCAACAAGTGCGGCGTCAGCGTCATCGGACAGTCGGGCAACCTCGCGCCGGCCGACAAGAAGCTCTACGCGCTGCGCGATGTCACGGCGACAGTCGACTGCATCCCGCTGATTGCCTCGTCGATCATGAGCAAGAAGCTCGCCGCCGGCTCCGACTGCATCCTGCTCGATGTCAAGACGGGCAGCGGTGCCTTCATGAAGACGCTCGATGACTCCATCAAGCTCGCGCAGACGATGGTCGCCATCGGCGAGCTCGCCGGCCGCCGCACGGTCGCCCTGATTACCGACATGGACACGCCGCTCGGCTACGGCATCGGCAACAGCATCGAGGTCATGGAGTCGATGGACGTCCTCAAGGGCAAGGGCCCAGCTGACCTGCGCGAGGTATCGCTGCAGCTCGCCGCCAACATGCTCTATCTCGTCGGCAAGGGCACGCCGGAGGAATGCCGCGCGATGGCTGAGCAGTCGATTGCTGACGGCAGTGCCTTCGAGACGTTCTGCACGATGGTCCGCGCCCAGGGCGGCGACGACAGCGTCCTGCGCGACTACACGAAGTTCCAGCAGGCACCGTACCGCGCCGAGATCAAGGCGGAGCGTTCGGGCTTCATCACGAAGATGAACGCCGAGGAGATCGGCGAGACGTCCGTCGTGCTCGGCGCTGGCCGCGAGACGAAGGAGAGCGATATCGACTTCTCGGCAGGCCTCATCCTGCACAAGAAGTACGGCGACGAAGTCAAGGAAGGCGACACGCTCGTCACACTCTACACCTCGAAGGAGTCGGCTCTCGCTGACGCCGAGAAGATGTACCGCGATGCCATCGCCATCGGCGACGTCCAGCCCGCAAAAGAGCCGCTCGTCTATGCGCGCGTCGAGAAAGACAAAGTCGAGAAGTATTGATACGGAAAGAGGGAAGAGAAATGACGGATCAGGAACTCATCGAAGTGGCGAAAGCCTATCGCGAGCGCGCCTATGCGGCCTACTCGCACTTCAAGGTCGGTGCAGCCGTGCTGACGAAAGACGGCAAGGTCTTCGGCGGCTGCAACATCGAGAACGCCAGCTATCCCGTCACGAACTGCGCGGAGCGTACGGCCATCTTCAAGGCCGTCTCCGAGGGATACCGGGAGTTCGCGGCCATCGCGATCGTCGCCGACACGCCGGGCCCGTGCTCACCGTGCGGCATGTGCCGCCAGGCCATCAGCGAATTCAAGATCCCGCGCATCATCATGGCAAACCTCAAGGGAGCCGTGCAGGTGGCGACACTCGCGGAAATCCTCCCGTTTGCCTTTACGGATAATGACCTCTGATATATAATGGAAAAGTCGGTCACGTGTCTCTTTTTGGTCGGTGGCCGCGACGATCTCATTTCAGCAAAAGAATAGGAGAGACTTTATGTATTTCGTCATCAATCTCATCGGCGTGCTGGTCTTCCTAGCCGTCGGCGTGCTTCTCTCAAAGAAGCGCAAGGACATCCACTGGCGCGGCGTCGGCTCGCTGCTCGCGCTCAACGTCTTCATCGCCTGGTTCCTGACCTCCTTCCCGATTGGCCGCGACATCGTCCAGGGGGCAGCCGCAGGCTTCACCTGGCTCGTCAGCGTCGCCTACGAGGGCATCGCCTTCGCGTTCCCGGATTGGGTCCACGTGCCGCAGATGAACTTCTTCACCTCGGCCCTGCTGCCGATCCTCCTCGTCGTGCCGCTCTTCGATATCCTGACGTACATCGGCCTGCTGCCATTTGTCATCAAGTGGATCGGCAAGGCACTGGCCTTTCTCACGCACGAACCGAAGTTCGAGTCCTTCTTCGCCATCGAGATGATGTTCCTCGGCAACACGGAGGCCCTGGCTGTCTCGAGCCTCCAGCTCAAGCGCATGAAGGCAGACCGCTGCCTGACGCTCGCCATGATGTCCATGAGCTGCGTCACGGCCGCCCTGATCGGCGTCTACACGAAGATGATGCCGGCCGAGTTCATCCTGACGGCAGTGCCCTTGAACGTCATCAATGCGCTGATTGTCACGAACTTGCTGCATCCGGTCAAGATCACGGAGGAAGAGGATACCGTCGCCCGTCTCGATGACGCTCGGCGGCGGCGAAGGGCTGGGCAGCAACCCCAAAGAGCGCGAGCCGTTCTTCTCGTTCCTCGGCAACTCCATTCTCGGCGCCGGCAAGCTGGTGCTGATCATCTGCGCGAACGTCATCGCGTTCGTCGCACTCGCGAAGCTCATCGACATGCTGCTCGTGCTGATCCACCCGGCCATCACGCTCGAGAACATCCTCGGCTGCATCATGTTCCCGTTTGCCTGGCTGCTCGGCCTCGATTCGACGGAAGCCTTCGCGATGGCCCAGTACATGGGCACGAAGCTCGTCACGAATGAGTTTGTCGTCATGCTCAGCGTACAGGATCTCCTGAGCACCTACAGCCGCCACATGCAGGGCGTGCTGACCGTATTCATCACGTCGTTTGCCAACTTCTCGACGCTCGGCATGATCATCGGCTGCTTCAAGGGCCTCGTTGACGACAACAAGAACGACCTGATCTCCCGCAACGTCGGCTACATGCTGCTCTCGGGTATCCTCGTCTCCTTGCTGTCCGCCGGCCTCGCTGGCCTCTTCATCTGGTAATACAAAGAATCTCCGCAGATTGTTCTGCGGAGATTTTTCTGTGAAAAAATAAAAAAGGGTGTTGACAGGATAAGTTTGAGATGGTAAGATATATATCGTTGCAGGCGGCAATCACGCGGCAGGGCAACAAAACTGAATAGCTTCTTATAGTAGAGCATTGTGGAGAGTTGTCCGAGTGGTTGAAGGAGCACGCCTGGAAAGCGTGTATACGGGGAAACCTGTATCGAGAGTTCGAATCTCTCACTCTCCGCCATTTTTATATCCTTTTTCAGGTCGGGCCGCAGTGCCTGGGTCTTGCGCAATGGAGCCTCGTGAACCACGTCAGGTCCGGAAGGAAGCAGCGTTAAGCGAATCGTTCCATGTGCCGCGAGGTCGCCTGGGAACTGCGGTTCGACGTGGAAAAGGATGGAGAGCAGCCAGAAACGGCTGCTTTTTTACTATAATGATATCATTATTGTTCGAAGAGGCGAGGCGCCGATGAAGGGGGCCGCCGGGGATGGCTGACCAACGCTCCGCGGTGACGCGCTGCTAAACAGATTTTTTGCCTTTCAATGCATCCTTCCGAAAGAGCTGAACGCACTTCGTTTGAACGACGCTCTTTCGAAAGGATTTTCGTGGGCAAAAAATCCGTTCTTTACGCAGCGCGTCAAAGCTCCTCTTATGGTCATCCATCCCCGGCGGTCCGAGCAGTGCTGCTGTATGCTCATCGGTGCTCGGCCTTGAGCCATGGAAGGGTATCCATAAGTGGAGCTTCAGCCTGCTGCGCGGAACGTTGGATACCCTTCCATGGCGGCTCGTTTGAAGAGAAGAAGATTCGGTAAACATCGCGCGAAGCGTTGGTCAGCCGTCCCCAGCCGTCTCCAGCTGGGCCTCAGACCTGCGATGTCTGCGAAATAGATTGTGGGAACTATTAAGAGAGGAGAGGGATTGCGATGGCGTATATTGCGCTGTATCGGAAGTGGAGGCCGCAGACCTTCAAGGACCTCGTGGGGCAGGAGCATATCAGCCGGACGCTGGCGAATGCCATCACGAGCGGCCACATCGGCCATGCGTATCTCTTTGCCGGCCCGCGCGGCACGGGCAAGACGAGTACGGCGAAGATCCTCGCGAAGGCGCTCAACTGCGAGCACGGGCCGACACCGGAGCCCTGCGGGAAGTGCGAGCAGTGCCGCAAGATTACAGAGGGCTCTTCGATGGACGTCTTCGAGATCGATGCGGCATCCAACCGCGGCATCGACGAGATCCGCGATCTGCGCGAGACGGTCAAGTTCGCGCCGGTCGACGGCCGCTATAAGGTCTACATCATCGATGAGGTCCACATGCTGACGACGGAGGCTTTCAATGCGCTCCTCAAGACGCTGGAAGAGCCGCCGACGCATGTCGTCTTTATCCTCGCGACGACAGAGGCCCACAAGGTCCCGCCGACAATCCAGTCGCGCTGCCAGCGCTACGACTTCAAGCGCATCACTGTCGGGGAGATCGAGAGCCGCCTGCGCTACATTGCCAAGGAGATGAAGATGGAGGCTGAGGATGAGGCACTCTCTATGATTGCCATCCAGGCTGACGGCGGCATGCGCGATGCGCTCTCCATCCTCGACCAGTGCGCAGCGCTTGCAGACGGCACCATTACAGCGGAGCGCGTGCGCCAGATCCTCGGCCTCGTCGGCCACGACTGGATCTACAAGATGACGGAGGCACTCGCCGCGCGCAATGTGCAGGATGTCTTGCAGATTCTCGCGGAGCTCCTGCGTGACGGCAAGGACCTCAAGCAGGTCCTCTCTGAGCTCTCGCTGCACCTGCGCAGCCTCATGATCTTCCAGGCAGCCGGCACCGTCGAGGCGATGGATCTCTACGCCGAGCCGCAGGATGTCCTGCAGCAGCAGGGCAAGCTTTTTGTGCCCGATGTCCTGCCGCGCATGATTGCGCGCCTGCACGAGGCGATGACGGAGATGAAGTGGTCGCCACAGCCGCGCATCACTGTCGAGGTCGCGCTGATGGAAATCTGTCGGCCCGAGCTCGCCTCGCAGGGAGAGAGAGAGGAGCAGCCAG
>ERZ779852.1954-NODE-1954-length-18102-cov-3.157589_pt1 | contig 18102 bp, 18 predicted proteins | sample MGYA00511559_ERZ779852 | MGnify/ENA primary metagenome ERZ779852 (study PRJEB29588, sample SAMEA2157977) | human gut metagenome | biome: human gut; feature: human-associated habitat; material: faeces | place: Denmark | collected 2008/2010 ...
ATTATTTGACAAATGGCACCGGGCTTTTTATAATGAAAACTAGTTATAATGAAAAGCGAAGATGGGAACAAGTACCGGTGTGTGGAACGAACAGAAAGTAGCCGTCAGATGAGAGGCGCGCGGAAAACACAGACGGCTTATGAAACAACCATAAGCCGAGCGATAAGGAATCCCCCCAGCAAGCTGGGTCCCCCCTGCCGAGGATTTATGGAACAAACATAAACCGGGCGATAAGGAATCCCCCCAGCAAGCTGGGTCCCCCCTTACCGCAGGGAATACATCCCTGAGCTTTACACCGAACGCGCAGGCAAGTAGGCTGTAACGGAGTAGTGCCCGTTAGACGCACTGGAGTGTAGCTGCACTCGCGGAGGCAGGCTGTGTGAACAGCATGCGAATTAAGGTGGTAACACGAGAGATCCCCCTCGTCCTTATAATTAGGATGAGGGGATTTTTATTTGGATTTTTATAGATATGGAGCAAAGGGACATAAAGCCCCAGAAAAATCAAAAAAGTTAAATTACAGGAGGAAACCCAATGACACTTTACGACGAACTGGTTGCCCGCGGTCTGATCGCACAGGTAACCGATGAGGAAGAAATCAAGGAACTCATCAACAATGGAAAAGCAGTATTTTATATCGGTTTTGACCCGACAGCTGACAGTCTGCATGTGGGACATTTTATGGCACTGTGTCTGATGAAACGTCTGCAGATGGCAGGAAACAAGCCAATCGCGCTGATCGGCGGTGGTACAGCCATGATCGGTGATCCATCCGGACGTACCGATATGCGTCAGATGATGACACCGGAGACCATTCAGCACAACGTAGACTGTTTTAAAAAGCAGATGAGCCGTTTCATCGATTTCGGAGAAGGCAAGGCAATGCTGGTAAACAATGCCGACTGGCTGATGGATTTAAACTACATTGATGTACTGCGTGATGTTGGTGCACATTTTTCCGTAAACCGCATGCTGACAGCAGAATGTTACAAGCAGCGTATGGAAAAAGGATTAAGCTTTCTGGAGTTTAATTACATGATTATGCAGAGTTACGATTTCTACACACTGTACCAGAAATATGGATGTAACATGGAATTCGGTGGAGATGACCAGTGGAGCAACATGCTCGGTGGTACGGAACTGATCCGCCGGAAGCTTGGAAAAGATGCGTATGCCATGACGATCAATCTGCTTTTAAACTCTGAGGGAAAGAAGATGGGAAAAACACAGTCCGGTGCCGTATGGCTTGATCCGAACAAGACTTCTCCGTTTGACTTCTTCCAGTACTGGAGAAATGTGGCAGATTCCGATGTGTTAAAGTGCATCCGCATGCTGACCTTCCTGCCATTGGAGCAGATCGATGAGATGGACAAATGGGAAGGTGCCAAGCTGAATGAAGCAAAAGAGATTCTCGCTTATGAGCTGACCAAACTGGTACACGGTGAGGAAGAGGCAAAGAAAGCCAAAGAGGCATCCCATGCACTGTTTGCAGGCGGCGGGGTTTCTGCACATATGCCGACGGTTGAAGTGACTGCAGATGATCTGTACAATGACAAGCTCGATATCATGGCAGTTCTTGTAAAGGCTTCTCTGTGTGAGAGTCGTTCCGATGCACGTCGTGCCGTACAGCAGGGTGGAGTCTCTGTGGACGGTGAGAAAGTTACAGACATCAGTACCAGTTACATGCTCGACGAGTTTGCCGGAGAAGGAAAGGTCGTAAAGCGTGGTAAGAAGAAGTTTGCAAAAGTCATCAGTAAATAAGAAGTTCGTATTGACTAACTCAAAGGCCGTTTGTTATAGTTTACCTAATTCATAGACAAAAGTATGTGAGGGAGTAGTTCGCACATTGTGTGACTTGTCAACATACCGGTCATTTGGACCTGGCAAGCCTTAAAGAATGAGACTCATGTGCACCGGAAAAACGTGGTTGCAGTCGCGCTTTTCGTTGGTGTACATTGGGTCTCTTTTTGATATATAAGGACAGAAGCGCAAGGTATGAATCCCCTCACAAAAGGAGAACATAAGAATGGTAATCGAGTTATTTTTGATTGGTGTCGGACTCTCGATGGATGCATTTGCGGTATCCGTCTGCAAGGGTCTTGGCATGGAAAAAATCAACAAAAAACACGCATTTCTGATTGGATTGTATTTCGGAGGATTTCAGGCACTGATGCCGTTTCTCGGCTGGGCGCTGGGAATCCGCTTTCAGAAATACATTACTTCGGTCGATCACTGGATCGCCTTTTTCCTGTTGCTGTTTATCGGTGGAAAGATGGTGATTGAAGCGGTTCGTGATAAAGACGTGCAGGAAATTGGAGCAAAAGATCTGCCACTGGATCACAAAGAGATGCTGCTTCTTGCAGTTGCAACCAGTATCGATGCACTTGCAGTCGGTATTACATTTGCCTTTTTAAATGTATCCATCATGGAAGCCTGTCTGATTATCGGATGCACGACATTTGTATTATCGGTCATCGGAGTGGTTGTCGGTAATTTCTTCGGTACCCGCTACAAAAGAAAAGCAGAGATTGCAGGTGGGGTAATCCTCATACTTATTGGTTTGAAAATACTATTGGAGCACTTGGGCATTATTGCCTTTTAACACATTATTTTACAGAAAGAGGGAAAAGATATGACAGAATTTATTTCAACATGTTCCATGCCGCTGGCAATTGTTTTTTTGATCGCAGGATTTTTCTTCCTGGTCAAAGGGGCAGATGTTTTTGTGGAGGGAAGTTCCAGTATTGCAAAACGGTTTCATGTTCCGGCTATCATTATTGGACTGACCATTGTTGCCATGGGAACTTCACTTCCGGAGACTGCGGTTTCCGTTGTTGCAGCAATCCAGCATAAGAATACGCTGGCAATCAGTAATGTGGTCGGGTCTAATATTTTTAATATGATGGTGGTCATCGGTTTTTGTGCCATAATGACTCCGGTTGCCGTACAGAAAGCTACATTGAAACGTGATTTCCCATATTCCGTGTTTGCAGCGTTGCTGCTTATGATACTCGGTGGTGTGGGAATGAAACTGGGACGTTTTGACAGTGCTGTATTTCTGGTGTTTTTTGCCATATTTATCGGAACCATGATTCGTATGGCATTGAAAGCAGGAAAAGAAGGCGGGCAACTGCAAAGTGAAGAGATTGAAGCGGCAGAGGCACAGAAAGTAATGTCGATGCCAAAAAGCCTGTTGTTCCTTGTGGTTGGTGTAGCTGGTATTGTGATTGGCGGGGATGTCGTTGTAGACAGTGCCAGCAATATTGCATTAAAAATTGGAATGAGCCAGACGCTGGTAGGACTGACCATTGTTTCAATTGGAACCTCGCTTCCGGAACTTGTGACATCTGTTGTTGCAGCTCGCAAAAATGAAGTGGATATGGCACTTGGAAATGCCATAGGCTCTAATATTTTTAATATTCTGTTTGTACTTGGTCTGGCGGGAGTTATCAGTCCGATGCCGTTTTTGATGGAAAACATCATAGATATTATGATTCTGATTGTTTTGAGCCTGTTGATCTGGGGATTTGCATGGACAAAAGAAAAAATCAGCAGAAAAGAAGGTATTGTGATGCTGGTTTTATATGTGGTTTATGTGATTTATATCTGCATGAGATAGAAACTTCTGTGACAGGATGAATTTTGGAAAATAGTTTTTACAGGGGACAGGATATCAGGACTTTAATTTGCAGAAGGTTTTTTGACGGGAACATCAAGCACGCGTTTTACAGCACTTTGTAGTTCCGGATGCCGGCGATACATTTCGATGACATGCCGTTCATCTGCAGTGATCGGGAAGGATTTGTCTGCAGGGATGTGCAGGAGATTTCCGGTGAATGTGTCACTCTGATACAGTTCACAGAGCAGCAGCAGTGTTTCCGTGCGGGGATAGGCCTGATCGCTTTCCCATCCGTACACGGTTTTTTCGGCGACTGCGATATTGTACAGGTCATTCAGCTGTACAACTACGTCATGGATCGTCCAGCCACGATTTTTTCGCATCGTCTTTAAGGCTGCCCCGATTTGTATATTTTTCATGTTGGTGCTCCTTCTCAATTTATCTTTGGCAGTTTTGTACTGGAAAAAACTGGATAAAAGCATATTAGTCTACGGAAAAACAGGTCAGCAAGAAATTCTTGGCATATAAGAAAATATTCTTGAATAAACAGAAAAACGGACGAATAGGGGATACTTTACAAATGGCGTGGAATTCGGTAAAATGGGGAGAGCGAATGTGAGATAAGGAGGCCAAGGACATGGCAGAAAATAAAGGGAAGTTTTATATGACAACCGCGATTGCCTATACTTCAGGTAAGCCGCATATCGGAAATACGTACGAGATTATTCTTGCGGATGCAATTGCGCGTTATAAGAGAGCCGAAGGCTATGATGTCTATTTTCAGACCGGAACTGATGAACACGGACAAAAGATTCAGGAAAAAGCAGAGGCAGCAGATATTTCACCGAAAGAATTTGTAGATCAGGTTTCCGGTGAGGTAAAGCGGATCTGGGATCTTGTGAATTCTTCTTATGATAACTTTGTCCGTACCACGGATGAGGATCATGAGAAATGTGTAAAGAAGATTTTTAAAAAGCTTTATGATCAGGGTGATATTTATAAGGGATCTTATGAGGGAATGTATTGTACACCTTGTGAGTCTTTCTGGACAGAATCCCAGCTTGTAGACGGCAAATGTCCGGACTGTGGACGGGAAGTGCAGCCTGCCAAAGAAGAAGCTTATTTCTTTAAGATGAGTAAATATGCAGACCGGCTCATTGATTATATTAATACCCATCCGGACTTCATTCAGCCGGTTTCCCGCAAGAATGAGATGATGAATAACTTCCTGCTTCCGGGACTGCAGGATCTGTGCGTATCACGTACCAGTTTCAGCTGGGGAATTCCGGTAGATTTTGATCCGAAACATGTCGTATATGTCTGGCTGGATGCACTGACAAACTATATCACAAAGATTGGATATGATCCGGACGGTTCCACAGACCAGTTTAAGAAGCTATGGCCGGCTGATCTGCATCTGATCGGAAAAGATATTGTCCGTTTCCATACCATTTACTGGCCAATCTTTCTGATGGCACTGGATCTGCCACTGCCAAAGCAGGTATTTGGACACCCGTGGCTGCTTCAGGGCGGGGATAAGATGAGCAAATCCAAGGGAAATGTAATCTATGCGGATGACATGGTAGATCTGTTTGGCGTAGATGCTACCCGCTATTTTGTATTGCATGAGATGCCGTTTGAGAATGATGGCGTGATTACTTGGGATCTGGTCATTGAGCGTTTTAATTCTGACCTGGCAAATATTCTTGGAAATCTGGTAAACCGTACCGTTTCCATGAGCAATAAATATTTTGGCGGTGTGGTAACATCCACAGGAGTCACCGGTGAAGTGGATGCAGATCTGAAAGCTGTTGTGACAGCAACCCGTGACCGTATTGTAGAGAAGATGGCAAAACTTCGTGTGGCAGATGCAATTTCCGAAGTATTTGCACTGTTCCGCCGTTGCAATAAATATATTGATGAGACAACCCCGTGGGTACTGGCAAAAGACGAGGCACAGAAAGACCGTCTGGCTGAGGTCCTTTACAATCTGACCGAGTCCATCACGATAGGCGCAAGTCTTCTGCACCCATTCCTTCCGGAAACCGCAGAAAAAATCGTGGCGCAGTTATCGACATCATTGCGTGATTTTGATGAACTCAATCAGTTTGGTCTGTATCCGGATGGAACAAAAGTAACCGATGCTCCGGAGATCCTTTTTGCAAGAATTGACGCAAAAGAGATCCAGCCAAAAGTGGATGCCATTCAGGCAAAGCAGAAGGAAGAGTACGAAAAAGAGCAGAAAGCATTAAATGGCGGAGAGTCCGCAGATGAAGCAGTCATTGATATAGATCCGAAGGAAGAGATCACATTTGATGATTTTACGAAGCTGCAGTTTCAGGTGGGAGAGATTCTCTCCTGTGAGGCAGTTGCAAAGTCAAAGAAGCTGCTTTGCTCCCAGGTAAAAATTGGAAACACCGTAAAGCAGATTGTATCCGGTATCCGTAAAGATTACACACCGGAAGAGATGGTCGGCAAGAAGGTTATGGTTCTTGTGAACTTAAAGCCGGCAAAACTTGCCGGAGTATTGTCCGAGGGCATGCTGCTGTGTGCAGAGGACGAAAACGGCACACTTTCTCTGATGACACCGGAGAAACCAATGCCAAGCGGTGCAGAGATCTGTTAAACAAGGTCGAAGGCATAAAAATAGGAGGCATAAATTATGGAAATCCTTGATGTTGTAGATGAAACCGGAGCACCAACCGGTGAAACCGTAGAACGCGCAGAGGCACACCGAGAGGGTGTGCGGCATCGCACCGCACATGTCTGGATTGCCCGCAACAAGAACGGTCGGATTCAGCTTTTGCTGCAGAAGAGATGTATGCAGAAAGACTCGTTCCCAGGCTGCTATGATATTTCCAGTGCCGGACATATACCGGCAGGGGAGGAGTATATTCCTTCAGCAATTCGGGAGTTGAAAGAAGAATTAAATGTGACAGTGCAGGAGTCGGACCTGATTTATTGCGGACAGGTGCATAAGGATGTTGACAGCGAATTTCACAGACAGCCATTTCATGATCACCAGATTTCAAATGTTTATCTGCTCTGGCTGGATCGGGAAGCAGAGGAATTTGAACTGCAGACCGAAGAAATTGAGAGTGTGCGCTGGATGGATTATGCCCAGGTGCGGGGCATGGTGGCTTCGGATACACTTCCAAACTGTATCATCATGGAGGAACTTGATCTGATAGAAAGGCATTTCTTATGATTTTTGAGACACATGCACATTACGATGATGCAAAATTTGATACGGACCGGGAGATGCTGCTTGCGGAATTACCGCAGCGCGGCATTTCGCCGGTTATTAATGTAGGGTCTTCCATTGCGACGACAAAGACAACACTTTCGCTGGCGCAGGAATACCCTTTTCTTTATGCCGCGGTGGGCGTACATCCCAGTGACGTGGATGATTTAAATGAGGACACTTATGCATGGCTCAAACAGCAGACAACGCTGCAAAAGACAGTTGCGGTGGGAGAGATCGGACTGGATTATTACTGGGATAAGGAACCGGAGATACAGGCGAAGCAGAGGTATTGGTTTGTACGGCAGCTTGCACTGGCACAACAGGCAGATCTTCCGGTGATCATTCATTCCAGGGATGCAGCAGAAGATACCATGCAGATCATGGAAAAGGCATATGAGGATGGCATAAAGGGCGTGATCCACTGTTATTCCTATTCGCCGGAGATGGCACAGGAATATGTAAAGATGGGATATTTCATCGGTGTAGGCGGTGTTGTGACTTTTAAAAATGCCAAAAAGCTGGTAAAGACCGTGGAAACGATTCCTCTTTCGAGCATAGTGCTCGAAACCGACTGCCCGTATATGGCGCCGGAACCACACCGGGGAACGCGCAATGATTCACGGAATATTCCGTATGTGATTGCAAAAATTGCGGAGATCAAAGGCGTTTCTGTGGAGGAAGTCGAGCAGACCACACGGGAAAATGCCTTTGCACTGTTTACGAAAGTGCCACGATAAAGGAGAGATATTATGGAAGAGTATGAAGTAATCCGTATTCCGGTTTCGGATGGGACGGAAAAAGAGTTTGCCATCATGGATACCTTTACCGTTGAAGAGAAGCACTATATGGCAGTGTCTCTCATAGCGGAGGATGAGATTCAGGAAGGTGTGTATCTGTATCGATACCGTGATGCGGAAGACGGAGATATCGTTGTGGAACAGATTACGGAACCGGCAGAGTATAAGCGTGTATCCAGGGCATATGAAGCGCGGTAAGGCTGTAAAAGAAGGATGAGAAAGATGAAAAAGTGGAGAAAAAGCGTATGGTGGTGGTGCTTTTGACGCTGCTTGTGCTGTTACAGTTTCCGGCAGACTTTGGAAGTGTGGCACATGCTACGCAGAAAAACGAAATCAGGGGAACGATTTCGGTAGCATCCAATATCTCCCATCAGGATATGCAGCAGTACCTGGATGGGTTTAACAAGAAATATCCTGGTATTGAGGTGAAGTACCAGTCGTATTCGGATTATGACAATGAGGTGTCAAAACAGATTCAGGGTGGGGATTATCCGGATGTTTTATTTGTTCCGGGATCGGTGCCGGGAGCATTTACGACAGGAAAGAACTGCCGCTTCTGTTTGCAATCATGGATATTGATAACTTTAAGTCTGTCAATGATACGCTTGGACACGCCGGAGGAGATGAGGCGTTAAAACTTTTAGCGGATACGATGCGTCTGGGGTTTGGAACACATGTCCTTATGGCGCGGTTTGGCGGAGATGAGTTTGTACTCTGTATACAAAACCGTGATCAGGAGGGTGTTCAGGCACAGCTGGATAAACTGGTCAGAAGCATGTGTCAGACATTTACATATGGCGGGTGTTCAGTGCCGCTGTCCATCAGTCTGGGTGCTGTGTATATGACGGAGAAAGTTCCTTATGAAAAACTGTTTAAGGAAGCAGACAGTGTATTATATGAGGTAAAAACCCGTGGAAAAAACAGTTTTGAGATTCGGAAAATTTGAAAAATGATATAAAATGAAATCCCGGAGCATGGGAAATGGCTCCGGGATTTTTTCGAAAATGATTAATTTTTATTTGGAATAAACGGGCTGATCGCTCCGGCGAGCTGTGCAACCGGCATGCTCTGCAGCCATACACGTCCCGGTCCGGTAATAACGGTATTAAAGATCCCTTCCCCGCCAAAGAGCATATTTTTTACACCCGGTACAGTCTGGATATTGATGGAACATCCGGCGGTCATTGCCGCGAGATATCCGGTATCAACGACAATCTGCTGTCCCGGTGCAAGCTCGTATTCTTTGATGTGTCCGTCAAATTCGAGAAAGACGGTGCCGTTTCCGGACAGACGCTGCATGATAAATCCTTCTCCGCCGAAGAGACCGCCGGCAATGCGTTTTTGGAAAAAAACAGACATTTCCACGCCTGCAGTTGATGCGAGAAAGGCACTTTTCTGGGCGATAATCTCCTGCCCCGGTGCGATTTCAAATGCACGGATATCTCCGGGAAAGCTGGATGCAAATGCGATCAGTCCGGTGCCGCCCTGCGCGGTGTAGCGGTTGATAAACATGCTTTCACCGGAAAAAGCACGACCGAACATTTTTCCGATTCCACCGCCTGTTGTGGTTTCCATTTTCATATTTGGGGACATCCATGACATTGCGCCCTTCTCCGTAAGCATGGTTTCGCCACCCTCTAAGTTGCAGATTACGACAGGCAATGGTGCCCCTTCAATAGTATAGTTCATAACTACCTCCCTGATATATTGTTTTTCGTTACAATATCATCTTAACGGAACATGGGGATCTTTTCAAGAAAATGTTTTTGGAATGGAGAGTAAATCATGACAGTGTATTTCGGTGACCGTTTAATGAAAGGAAATTGTAATTACCTTGTCAATCAGTTATACTATATGTAAATATGACAAAATGATCTGTTTGTTGGAGGCTCATATGGTAAATACTTTGAAATTACCGGTAGGAATTGACAGTTTTGAAAAAATACGCAGGAACGGATTTTATTATATTGACAAGACAAATCTTATAGAACAGATTCTGATGAATTGGGGGGAGGTAACGCTGTTCACCCGTCCGCGACGTTTTGGCAAGACATTGAATATGAGCATGCTGAAAAGTTTTTTTGAAATCGGTGCAGATGCTGCACTGTTTGAAGGCTTATATATTGCAAAGAATAAAGAACTATGCGATGCGTACATGGGAAAGTATCCAGTGATATTTCTCACGCTCAAAGGGGTGGAGGGGCTGACATTTGCGGATGCGAAGAGGATGCTCGGCACGATTCTTGCCAATGAAATCGACCGGCATTATTATCTCAAAACAAGTGATGCACTTACGGACGAGGATAAGGCATATTTCGCTAAAATGCTTACAGGTACGGATGAGAATATAGAAGACAGCATCCGGAAACTGTCACAGCTTTTATATAAACATCACGGGAAAAAGGCAGTAATTATCATAGATGAGTATGATGTTCCTCTGGATAAAGCATATCAGAATGGATATTATCGTGAAATGGTTTCTCTGATCAGAGGTCTTTTTGGTCAGGCATTAAAGACGAATGATTATTTACAGTTTGCATTTCTGACGGGATGTCTGCGAGTATCGAAGGAAAGTATATTTACAGGATTGAATAATTTTAAGGTACTTTCTATTATGGATTCCAGATTTGATGAACAGTTTGGATTCACAGATGATGAGGTAAAAAACCTCCTTGCGTCGTATGGTCTGGCTTCACATTTTCCGGAAACAAAGGAATGGTATGATGGCTATCACTTTGGAAATGCGGATGTGTACTGTCCATGGGATGTCATAAATTATGTGGATGAACTTAACTATGATCAAACGGTCGAACCACAGGATTACTGGTCTAATTCAAGTGGAAATGCGATCGTCCGCAGATTGATCGATAAGGCGGATGTGCAGACCAAGGATGAAATTGAGCGTCTGATCGCGGGAGAGTGTATTGAAAAGGAACTTTCACAGGAACTTACGTATGATGAGCTTGATAAAAACATTGGAAATCTGTGGAGCGTACTTTTTACGACCGGATATCTGACAAAACAGGGGCGTACAGCGGATGGAAAGATACGTTTGGCAATTCCCAATAAAGAGATAAAAAATCTTTTTATCAAGAAAATCAGGGAATGGTTCCGGGATATGTCCGCGAATGACGGTAAGAGACTGGAAGAATTCTGCAATGCGTTTTTAGAAAAAAATACAGAAAAAATAGAGCAGCTCTTTGGAGAATATCTTTGGAATACCATAAGCATACGTGATACAGCAGTTGCAAAGGAAAAGAAAGAAAATTTTTACCATGGCATTTTACTTGGGCTTTTGGGATATAAAGCAAACTGGCTTATAAAGTCAAATGCAGAGTCAGGAACCGGCTACAGCGATATTCTTGTTGAGGTGCCGAACAACAGAACAGGAATTGTGATAGAACTGAAATATGCTGGGAATGGAGATCTGGATGCTGCATGTGCCGAAGCTTTGAAACAGATGGAAGAAAAATCATATGTCGATAAGCTGAAGCAGGACGGAATGCGTAATTTTATCAAATATGGAATTGCATGCTTCAAGAAGGATTGCAGGGTTGTGATTGCTGGTTAGCAGGAAGGAAACAAACATGGCAAAAGTAATCATGGTGCAGGGCACGATGTCAAATGCCGGAAAAAGCCTGATCGTTGCAGGACTTTGCCGTATTTTTGCGCAGGATGGCTATCGCGTGGCACCGTTTAAATCACAGAATATGGCGCTCAACTCCTACATCACCGAAGACGGTCTGGAGATGGGGCGCGCGCAGGTCATGCAGGCGGAAGCGGCGGGTGTGAAACCTTCTGTACTTATGAATCCGATTCTGTTAAAACCCACAAATGATGTGGGATCACAGGTGATCGTAAAGGGTGAAGTGCTCGGAAATATGCGGGCGCGGGATTATTTTGCGTATAAGAAAAAGCTGATTCCGACGATCTGCGAGGCTTTTTCGGAGTTGGAAAAGCAGGCAGACATTATTGTGATGGAAGGGGCGGGAAGCCCGGCAGAGATTAATCTGAAATCGGATGATATTGTCAATATGGGGCTGGCAAAACTGGTCGATGCACCGGTGCTTCTGGTGGGGGATATCGACCGTGGCGGCGTGTTTGCGCAGCTTTTGGGAACTTTGATGCTTTTAGAAGAGGATGAAAAAGCCCGTGTGAAGGGTCTGATTATTAATAAATTCCGTGGGGACAAGACGATCCTTGATCCGGGAGTGAAGATGCTGGAGGAACGCGGCGGTGTGAAGGTTGCCGGAGTAGTTCCATATATGCATCTTTCCATTGAGGATGAGGACAGTCTGAGCGGCCAGTTGGACAACCACGATGTAGGCGTGATAGATCTGGCAGTGATCCGTTTTCCACGGATCTCCAATTTTACGGATTTTAACGTGTTTGAACGGCTGGAGGGTGTGTCCGTGCGCTATGTTTCTTCGGTGCAGGAACTGGGACAGCCGGATATGATTTTTCTGCCGGGCAGCAAAAATACGATGGGTGATCTGCACTGGATGCGGCAGAACGGTCTGGAAGCCGCGGTCAAAAAGCTGGCGGTGCATATCCCGGTCTGGGGGATCTGCGGTGGCTATCAGATGCTGGGGCGTACCATTTCGGACCCACATGGGGTAGAGAATGAGAATTCGCTACGCGAACCGCTCTATCCGGCTCATTGCGAAGCAATTTCTCATGAGCCGGATACAATTGCCGTGGAGCGCATAAGGCGCGACGGGGCACTACCCCTGCGTGGTATGGAACTGCCCCCTCGTGAGACTCGGCGGCAATCGCACGCAGCGGATGAGAATTCGCTACGCGAACCGCTGCGTGGTATGGAACTGATCGACACCGATACGACCCTGATGCCGGAAAAAATGCGTACGCAGACACGTGGAAAATTTGAGAATATGACCGGTATTTTTTCCACACTTTCCGGATTGGAATTTTCCGGCTATGAGATTCATATGGGAAAGACAACGGTTTCCACCGGGGAACATCAGACGCCACTGGTACAGCTGGCAGATGGCAGAACCGACGGGGTGCAGCGCATGGAAAAAGGCAGCGAAGAACCCGGCGTATACGGCAGTTATGTGCACGGCATTTTTGACGATGGAGACATTGCCGTGCGCATAGTACAGGCGTTGGCCGACAAAAAAAGGGTATCATGGAAACCGGAGGCAGGCGGCGATTATCATGCATTTAAGGAACAGCAGTATGACAAGCTCGCACAGGGATTGCGGGAGCATCTGGATATGGAGTATGTATACTCTATTTTGCAGGAGAGCCGGATTTCCTCTTGATTTTTACAATGTTATAGATCCCGACACAAATCAGGACAATGGATAATACCAGAAGAATGGACAGTGGGTATTCGAAAATATAGTGATAGGAATCGGTATATGCACGACCATAGAGATCCATATATTTGAATTGTTCCCATTGACCCAGAAATGGAAGCACACACAACAGGAAAATTCCGGTTATGGTCATAAAAATAAAGGGAGTTCTTTTAGCAGGATTTTGGATTTTATTTTGGTTTTCTGCTGAAGCATCTGGTTTTTTGAGCATTGTGTCAATTGGAACATGGAATTGCTCACTGATTAAGAGCAGGGTATGGATGTTTGGAACAGAGATTCCCATTTCCCATCGCGATACGGCCTGACGAGTAACGCCTAATGTTTGAGCAAGCTGTTCCTGGGAAAGATGATGTTTTTGTCTTAAATCAAGAAGAATGTGAGCGATAGTTTGATTATCAATTTTGGTTTTATTCATATCAGCACCTCCTTTTTCTTATCATACATTTCATGGCTGAAAGAAGCAAGAAACAGGGAATTGCATTTGCGCAATTTACAATTGCAACAGGAGAAAATATTTGATTACAGGAAAAGAAATGGAGAAACTTAAAATCATTCCACCGGACGCACAGATCTACGCGCAGGTAAAAGCAAGCTGGGACAAAATTGCCAAACCGCTGGATGGTCTGGGGCAGTTTGAGACAATGTTTGCGCAGATCGGCGCAATCACAGGAAGCAGCAGCCTTTCCATTGAAAAAAAAGTGATCCTCACCATATGCGCAGACAACGGTATTGTCGCAGAAGGGGTCAGTCAGTCCGGACAGGAAGTGACTGCGGTGGTTGCAGGATTCATGGGGCAGCAGGCAAGCTCGGTTGGCAAAATGGCGCGCCGCGCCGGTGTGGATGTGATCCCGGTCGATATTGGAATCAACACAAAAGAAACGCTGCCAGGGGTGCGCGACTGCAAAGTGATGCAGGGCACGCGCGATTTTCTGCAGGAACCTGCAATGACAGAGGAAGAAGCGTTGCAGGCATTGTCTGTGGGAATTGATCTGGTCCGGGAGTGCAAAGACAAAGGCTATCAGCTGATCGGTACCGGAGAGATGGGAATCGGAAATACGACGACCAGCAGTGCCGTGGCTTCCGTACTTCTGGGAGACGAACCGACAGAGATAACGGGACGGGGAGCAGGACTGACGAACGAAGGATTGGAAAGAAAAATACACGCGATCGAGAAGGCGATAGCGGTCAATCGTCCGGAATGGGATGATCCGGTGGATGTACTGGCAAAAGTAGGCGGATTCGATCTGGCGGGAATCACCGGACTCTATCTGGGAGGTGCTGTATATCGAATCCCGATTGTAGTTGATGGATTTATCTCAGCGGTTGCGGCACTTGCGGCCGTCAGAATCTGTGAGTGGGTCAAAGATGCGATGATTGTGTCACATGTCTCGAAAGAACCTGGAATGCAGAAGATCCTGAAAGAGTTACACATGGATGCACCATTGCATGCAGATATGTGCCTGGGTGAGGGAACCGGAGCTGTGGCATATCTTCCGGTGCTGGATCTTGCGGCAGAAGTGTATGGACGGATGAGTACATTTTCAGAAAATGACATCGAAGATTATAAAGAATTAGGTGAGAAAGAATGATACATCTGGTGACAGGCGGAAGCGGAAGCGGTAAATCTGAGTATGCGGAGAACTGGCTGACAGGCAGAAATAAGAAGGATGCTACTTACATATATATTGCAACCATGCAGCCATACACAGAAGAAACGATGAAAAAGATTGAAAGACATCACAGGCTGAGAGCCGGAAAAGGATTCCGGACATTGGAAAAATATACAGATCTATCAGAACTTGAGATACCAAAGAATCAGGGAATCCTTCTGGAGTGCATATCGAATCTGGTGGCCAATGAGCTTTACAGAGAAGATGGTACATTGAATGATTTAAAAGAAACAAAAGAAAAAGTATTGGCAGGAGTACGCAGACTGAGCAATTCTACGACACGTCTTGTAATTGTTACAAATGAAGTGAACGCAGATATAAACGGCTATAGTGAAGAGACGGAAAAATATCGGGAATGCATCGGAATGGTGAATCAAAGTCTTGCAGAGCTTGCAGATATAGTAACGGAAGTTGTGTATGGAATTCCGGTATGCATTCGTAAGGAGCAAAAGAAGTATGAAGAGTATAAAAAGAATATGGAATAGTTTCAAAATTGCGTTTTCTATGTACAGCAGGATTCCGATGCCGCGCAGCGAATGGACAGATGAAAATAAATCGTATGCAATGTGTTTTTTTCCATGGATCGGTGCGGTGATCGGACTTTTGTCTTATGGAGTGTTTCGGTTTTCAAAATGGTTTGATGGGAATGGAGGAGGAAATTATTCCTTATTTTTTGTAATATTTCTGATCCTGATCCCGGTATTTATTACGGGAGGAATTCATCTGGACGGATTTCTGGATACACAGGATGCGCTGAGTTCCTGGCAGACGAAAGAGCGGCGTCTGGAAATACTGAAAGATTCCCACGCAGGAGCATTTGCTATCATTTCATGTACCGTCTATTTTCTGATGTATATTGGCGTGTATTCTTGTCTGAGTGTACGGAGGATGGAAGTGATCGCATATAGCTTCATGCTATCGAGAACATTGAGTGGACTGTCTGTAGTTACATTTCCACAGGCAAGGAAGAAAGGTATGGTGGCAGATTTTTCGGAAAGTGCATCGACCAGAATTACAAGAATGGTATTGGGCATTTATCTGATTGTACTGTGTTTCCTGATTCCACTGACCGGAGGGATCTGCGGAATCGGTGGTATGTATATGAGCATGGTTACAACATCAGGCGTATGGGTGCATAACTGTGTCAGCGGGTATGGATGGCTTGCGGTAGCGCTTGTTATTTTTGCAACATGGAGTCCTGCAAGAGGAATGCTTGTGGCGCTTGTATTCGGCGGTCTTACGATCATGCGTATGTATATTAATATTCCCGGACTTCCGGCTCAGATTTATGATATGTTCCCGTACATTGCTACGATACTTGTTCTTGTGATCACAAGTATGCGCAGAAGTAAGGAGCATGCACAGCCAAAGAGCTGCGGACTGAATTATTTCCGCGAGGAAAGATAAAGGGATTCGTATATGAATATTTTATTCAGCTATGCATAGTGATTTCCGATGACGGTAATGGGTTTTGATATGTTTTCGGAAAAGTGCATAGCTGAATTTTTGTATAAGCGACGGGTCAAAGTCGGGGTGTGACCGAGATCTTGGCGAATGTTTATAATACCGGAATGTGCTTTTGGAACTTCCGGTAATTGTTTTATGTACGGTTGTTCTGGCTGTGGAAGCTGCGCCATGATAACTGTCCTGGGATTGTGGGAGGCATAGAAATATGATATCCTAAATGAAAATTTATTGTATGAAGGCTGATCGGCATTTTGGGGTTATACCGTGCTGAAAAATATTCGGATATATTATTCGCAAAAATAGTGTTGACAATTTAAAGAGGGTATAATACTATAATAGCAGAAGCGAACAACTGTTCGATACTAAAAATCGTTATACAGAAGGAGATATTTTATTATGGCGGGAAATGATGAAAAGAAAAAAGCGCTGGATGCGGCGATAGCAAAACTTGAGAAGGATTTTGGAAAGGGCGCGGTGATGAAACTCGGAGAATCAGGAGCTCATGTTGCGGTAGAGACAGTTCCTACAGGCTGTTTGAGTCTTGATATTGCGCTTGGATTGGGCGGAGTTCCGAAAGGACGCGTGATTGAAGTTTACGGACCTGAGTCCAGCGGTAAGACAACGGTTGCGCTTCATATGATTGCGGAAGTGCAGAAACGCGGCGGTATTGCGGGATTTATTGATGCGGAACATGCGTTGGATCCGGTCTATGCAAAGAATATAGGAGTGGATATTGACGAACTATATATTTCCCAACCGGACAGCGGTGATCAGGCTTTGGAGATTGCAGAGACGATGGCACGTTCCGGCGCAATCGACATTATCGTTGTAGACTCTGTTGCGGCTCTTGTGCCGAGACAGATTGAAGGAGATATGGGAGACAGTCATGTGGGACTTCAAGCGCGATTGATGTCACAGGCACTTAGGAAACTGACTCCGGTTATCAGTAAGTCGAACTGTATTGTGATTTTTATCAATCAGCTGAGAGAAAAAGTCGGGGTCATGTTCGGAAATCCGGAGACGACAACCGGAGGAAGGGCGCTTAAGTTTTATGCGTCTGTCCGAATGGATGTCAGAAAAACAGAGACTCTGAAACAAAGCGGAGAGATGGTCGGAAACCATACCCGTATTAAGATTGTGAAAAATAAGATAGCTCCGCCGTTTAAGGAGGCGGAATTTGACATTATGTTCGGAAAAGGAATTTCAAAAGAAGGAGATATCCTTGATCTGGCTACTAAGTTAGATCTTGTTAAAAAGAGTGGAGCATGGTATGCATATGAAGGCGATAAGATCGGACAGGGCCGGGAAAATGCAAAGACATATCTGTCTGCTCATCCGGAAATAATGGAAGAGTTGGAAAAGAAAGTAAGAGAACATTATCAACTTGGGACAGATTCTTCGGAAAAAGATGAGAAAGAAGTGAAAAAGGAAAAAGAACAAAAAGGGAAAAGTGACGATCTTGCATTAAAAGGTGATGAAAAATAATGATAGTCACTAAAATAGAGCCATGTACAAAAACGAAGTTTAAAATTTATATAGATGAGACATTTAAGTTTGTACTTTATAAAGGAGAGGTTTCCCGTTTCGGAATTCGGATCGGGGAAGAAATCCCGCCGGAAACAGAAGAAAAGATCCGAACGGAAGTGCTTTTGAAGAGGGCGAAGCTTAGGGCGATGCATCTTCTCGAGGATATGGACCGAACAGAGTCTGCCCTTCGCGAAAAACTTCGTCAGGGTCTGTATCCGTCTGACGTGACAGAGGCGGCGATTGAATATGTAAAGTCATTCGGTTATCTTGATGATGTCCGGTATGCGGAAAACTTCGTGAGGAGCAGGCAGAATGTGAAGAGTAAAAAAGAAATCGGCACGGCGCTGCTGCAGAAAGGGATTTCGTCGGAAATAGCAAAGCGCGCTATGGAAATCTGCTATGAAGAAATGGGAGAAGAAGAGGCAATCCGCAA
>ERZ779852.1955-NODE-1955-length-18099-cov-4.708878_pt1 | contig 18099 bp, 11 predicted proteins | sample MGYA00511559_ERZ779852 | MGnify/ENA primary metagenome ERZ779852 (study PRJEB29588, sample SAMEA2157977) | human gut metagenome | biome: human gut; feature: human-associated habitat; material: faeces | place: Denmark | collected 2008/2010 ...
CCTGCAGGTTCTAATATCCTATCAAAAGCCTATGTTTTTAAGTTTTCACTGCGAATTTAACTAGGAATTTTCTTCTATATGAATTATAATAACTACAGATTTTTTAAGTGGATTTTCCCAAAAATTTTCAATGAAAACTTAAAGAGAGGATTTAAACCATTATGAAAGACTTACGTAAGCAGACACACAAAAAAATGGCCCATGGATCCGGTCACCCCATAGCAACCTGTTTTGGTATCCTGGGCTGGCTTTTCCATGGCATACTGTCTGTGATCACAGCCGGTCTTATCATCATGGCGATCGTTGGCCTTCTGATCTATGCAAAGGTAAAACCGGAATTAGACCAGTGCCGTGAGATCGCCTATGACAAACTGGCACAGATGGAACGGTCCGATTTTTCCATGCTCTCTGATACCGTTGTCTATGACAAGGCCGGAAAGCAGATCGGACTTATTAACGCAGGTCATTATCAGTATGTAGATATAAGTAAGATAAGCATGAACCTGCAAAACGGCTACATTGCCCAGGAGGACCGTCGTTTCAAGAGTCACGGCGGCGTAGACTGGATTGCCACCTTCCGGGCCGGTCTCGCTCTTGTCAAACACGGCGGCCATGTGACCCAGGGCGGCAGCACTATTACCCAGCAGGTGATCAAAAATACATATCTCACCCAGGAACGTACCTTTACAAGGAAGATCGTGGAGATTCTTCTTGCTCCTGAGATCGAGAAAAAATACTCCAAAGCTGACATTATGGAGTTTTACTGCAATACCAATTTCTACGGTCATCAGTGCTATGGCGTAGAAGCTGCCAGCCTGTATTATTTTGGAAAACACGCAAGCGATCTTGCCCCGGAAGAAGCGGCGATCCTCATCGGTATCAGCAACAGCCCTTCTGCCTATGACCCGGTAGCTCATCCGGACGCTTCCAAAGAAAAGCGTAATGATGTCCTTAACAGTATGAAAGAAGTAGGCTATCTCTCCCCAGAAGATTACGAAAAAGCAGTAAACTCCCCACTTAAGATCGTACAGCAGGAGTCTGAGGGAACGGATGAAAATTATCAGAGCAGCTATGCCATCCACTGCGCAGCCCTGGAATTAATGAAGAAAGACAACTTCCAGTTCCAGTACATTTTTAAAGATAAAGAAGATTATACCCAGTACATGGACCGGTATACAGCCGCTTATTCTGAAAAATCAGACCTGATCCGAAGCGGTGGCTTTAAGCTCTATACTTCCATAGACAGTACCATCCAGAGCCAGCTCCAGGCGCAGATTGACCAGTCTCTTTCCGGCTTTACAGAGCTGCAGGAAAATGGAAAATATGCTCTTCAGGGAGCCGGTGTCATCGTTGATAATAAGACCAACTATGTAGTTGCTATTGTAGGCGGCCGCGGCACAGAAGACAAATTTAACAGAGCTTATTTAAGTGCCAGACAGCCGGGAAGTACCATTAAGCCGCTCATCGACTATGGTCCGGCTTTTGATACCGGTGAATATTACCCTACACGCATGGTAGATGACCACAAATGGACCGACGGACCTTCCAACAGCGGCGGACGTTATTTTGGAAATGTAACAGTCCGTGAAGCTTTGAACCGAAGCTTAAACACCGTTGCATGGCAGATCTTAGAGGACATTGGCATTGATTATTGTCTGGATTACTTAGGAGAAATGCAGTTCCAGAAACTGACTTATGTGGATAATAATGTTCCTTCCTTAAGTATCGGCGGTTTTACCAACGGCGTCCGGGTCGTGGATATGGCAAAAGGCTACAGCACCCTTGCAAACGGCGGTGTATACAATGACCGTACCTGCATTATTAAGATCGAACATGAACATGACGGGGAACTGACCAAAGATTTAAAACCATCTGCCCATCAGGTGTACAGAGATGACTCTGCCTTTATGCTTACAGATGTTTTAAAAGGCACATTTACTGCAGCCTACGGCACTGGCCAGGGACTTGGACTGGACAATGATATGCCTGCAGCCGGAAAGACCGGTACTACCAACAGCAGTAAGGATACCTGGTTCTGCGGCTATACACGTTATTACACTACTGCGATCTGGGTAGGTTATGATATACCAAGAAATATGCCTGGTATCTATGGTGCCACCTATGCAGGAAGGATCTGGAAATCCGTTATGGATCAGATCCATGAGGGCTTAGAACCCTGGGATTGGATACAGCCGGAAACCGTCGAGCGCAAAGTAGACCCCAAGACCGGTATGGAAGATTATTTCAGCACCACTGCCCAGTTCCGCGCAGAACAGAGTCTTCATGAAAAAGAGCAGGAACAGTTAGAGACTACTCTTCAGGCTTCTGTAGATGCCTTTATGGAAAAGGAGATCGGATCTGTAGAAGATACTTATACTGTAAAAGACGAATACAACAGTATTACCTCCAAGCTGCCGCTGTTAGATGACGGCGAACTTCGCGCCAGTCTTTTAGAGAAGGTGGAAAGCCGGTATGACTACTTTAAGGAAATCATTGCCGGTATGAGCGATGAGATCAGCCGGTATGAAGCGGTTCAGGCAGAGGAAAAGAAACAGGCACAGGAACAGGCTGCAAAAGACGCAGAAGCCAAACGTGCCCAGGAAGAAAAGGCAGTAAAGAAACAGACCTTTATGCAGGCCTTAGAGCGGATCGAAAATCTGGAATACCAGGAAACAGATGCCGAAGATCTGGTATCTGATGCTATCGACAAACTTTCCCTTGTTGCAGGTGATGATGAGGAAGCCTCCCTTTCTGCAAGGCTCCAGGCTGCCATCTCCCGTATCACCACTCTTCCAACGGAAAGTGAGTGGAATGCTGCCCAGGCTGAAAAAGAGGCGGAAGAAGCCCAGAAAGAAAGCCAGGCTCAAGTGCAGGTACAATCCCAGCAGCGTCAGCTGCGCTCCGCTTTAAGTAAGGAACAGTATAAGTGGAACAATGCAGAAATCTATGGACCAGGAGGCAGAGGCGATGAAAACTAAGAAAATACTGTGGCCTTGGGCAGAACGCCAGATAAAAGGTAAAAAGAAGGCTTCTGGACAGCCTGTCTTCGGGTCTGCAAATATGGTACAGGACAACACAGGGAATGAAGTTTTTGACAATACAGAAATCCCCTATGACTCCCGTCCCATTGAGATCAGTGAATGGTTCCACACCTTCATGTGCATGAACATTCCCATTTACGGCTGGTTCTACCTGAAAAAACTGGCCCGCCAGCCAGAACACAACAAAATGCAGGACTTTGCAAGAGCTTATCTTTACTATAAAATGGTCTTTCTTGCCGTGTCACTGGTGATCGTGATCCTGCTTCTGATCGTGGGAATTATTGGGATCAATAAATTATTTGCGTATATGGAATTGCTATAGTGTTATAGGATTTAAAAAAATAAGGGCTGCCGTTTAATCATCCAAAATAGATGATCAGGCGGCAGCCCCTGTCTGTATTTTTTCCTCATAGATGGGAAACTTATTACTTTACTTTCCTTCCAGTTGCGCGATCCGCGCTTTCAGCTGACGGATCTCTTCATCCTTCTCACTTAACAGCCGGTCTCTTTCTTCCAGTTTGCGCTTCTGCTCATCGATGAACATCTGGATCATCTTCTGGTCCATCATGCCCTCGATGATATTTCTAAGCTCATCAACGGTCTCACCGGCATTTTTTCCTTCTTCATCGATGACGATATCCGCATATTTCTCATAATAAGGAACTCGCTCATTGTACAGGTCACGTAAGGTAAAGCCCGGTTTTAAAGCAACACCACGGTCTACTACGTTTCCAATACGCTTTTCCATTTCCTCATAACTCATTTTCAGGTAAACGATCTCACTGATCTCCTTTAAATGAGCCATCGCTTCTTCCCCGTAAATAACGCTGCCGCCAGGAGCGATCACAGACATTTTCGCTTCCAGACCTGCATTAATGCGGTTCTCTACTTCCAGAAAGCCGTCCATGCCCTCGTCAGCGATAATTTCCTTTAACAGTCTTCCTTCTTTTTCCTGGATCACAATGTCCACATCAATAAAAGAAAATCCCAGTCTCTTTGCAAGAAGCACACCTACGGTACTTTTACCGGATGAAGGCATGCCGATCATAGTAATATTCGGCTTCATTTTTTCGTTTCCTCCTTATGAGCAATGGCGCGAACTAACGTTTTTTCTTCTTTTTGGCAGGTTTGCGTACAGAATATCCGAAACTTCCAAGCTTCTTACCCAGTTCAAAATATTCTCCGTGGGAATAAGCAGTCAGTCCGGAAGCATTCAGGTTAAACTTGCCGCGGTCATCCATATACTGATTGTCAATGGTCACGCCTACAACCTTTGCCAGGAACATATCATGGCTTCCCAGCTCTTTTACCTCTGTTACCTTGCACTCAATATTTACAGGGCTTTCCTCAATACCAGGTGCCTTTACATAGCGGGATGCCTGAGGTGTTAAACGTGTCTCAGCAAATTTATCCACATCACGGCCGGATTTTACGCCACAGTAGTCGGTAGCCCGAACCAGTCTCTTATTTACCAGATTGATGACAAATTCCCCTGTCTCTTTGATGATATCATGGGAATAACGCTCTTTCCGCACAGAAATAGAAACCATAGCCGGGTCAGAGCAGATGGTTCCGGCCCAGGCAACGGTAATGATATTCGGTTTTTCCCCTTCTCTTCCACAGCTTACCATAACAGCGGGAACGGGATACAGCATGTTTCCCGGCTTCCAGTATTCTTTACTCATTTTTTCTATCCTTTCTTGATCTGATCCCTATTCCTGCTCTGCTAACATCAGTTCCGGGATCAGCTGCTTCTTTCTGGAAACAACTCCCGGCAGACGCAGTACCGGCTCCTTTAAGCCTTCCTCTTCTAACAGTTCAATATCCTGGTGGAATGCCTTTCCTGCCAGCTGCAGGGCTCCCTGTCCTTCACAGATCAGTTCGGTTGTCTCTGTCAATATATTCGTCAGCATAAAGAATATCATATTCAGGCCATTGTTTTCCAGTGCTTTTTCCATAAATGCTTCCATACGACCCTTTAACTTATCCAGTTCCCCACCATTTAAGGAAGTGATCTGTCCAACACCAATGGTCACCTTGCCGGAAGTAAAGCGCTTGAAATCCTGATAGAAGATCTCTTCGTCACTCTTATCCTTTAAATTGCTTCCTGCACTGAACATTTCCATTGCATATTTTTCAATATCAATGCCTGCAATATCAGCTAATGCTCTTGCTGCCATCTCATCCACCGGAGTACAGGTAGGAGAACGGAACAGCAGTGTATCAGATACAATGGCACTGCATAACAGTCCTGCGATCTTCGGCTCTACTTTAATACCGGCCTCCTGATACATCTGATAGATAATGGTAGCAGTACAGCCTAAAGGCTGGTTGCGGAAAAATACCGGTGACATAGTCTGGATGGTTCCCAGACGGTGATGATCGATGATCTCCAGGATCTCAGCATTTTCAATACCAGCCACTGCCTGATTCTTCTCATTGTGGTCTACTAAAATAACCTGTTTTCCTTTTGCGCCAAGTAAGTTTCTGCGGGAGATCATCCCCAGATAATAGCCATCCTTGTCAAGGATCGGGAAATCACGGTGACGTTTACTTGCCATCACTTCACGGATCTCATCAATATAATCATCACTGTTAAATGTGATTAGATGCTCTCTTGTCATAAAGTAGCTGATCGGCATGCTCTGGTTGATGAGACGGGCTGCTGTATAAGTATCATAAGTAGTTGCAATGATCGTACAGCCTCTTTCCTGGGCGATCTTTTTAATGGTCATGGAAACAGCTGCGCCTTCGCACACGATGATACAGTCAGCTCCCATTTCAATGGCACAAAGCTGGGACTCATAACGGTTTCCTAAAATAACCAGGTCATGTGGTTCAATGTAAAATTCCATCAGATCCGGGTTTGCAGCTGCGATCAGTACTTTTCCCTGGTCGAAATAAGCTTCTGCGCTTCCGATGATCAGTTCTGCTTCCAGTGTCTCAATAATATTGGAATACTGTGTATTTGCCTTTGACAGAATGCTGCTGTCATAAATATTCATGTAGGTCTTGGTGATGTCTCCTACTGTGATCAGGCCTTCCAGTGTACCATCTTCCCTTACAGAAGGAATGGTCACAACATTATTCTCCTGCATGATATTCCATGCTCTCTTTAATGAAATATTGTCTGCCACACCTTTGGTCTTGCGGATCTCAATATCCCTTACCTGGGTACGCACATCTTCCACAAGCTGCGGTTCCTCTGCCCCAAAGTAATCCAGTACAAACTGTGTCTCTCCATTTACATGTCCGGCTCTTGCAGGCATATATTCTTCCCCAGTAACTGCCTGCTTCAGATTTGCATAACAAATGGCGGAACAGATCGAGTCCGTATCCGGATTTCTATGTCCGATCACCATGGTTTTTCTGTTTAATTCCTGTTCCATTTCTCCCTCCCTGAGATGCTTATCGCGCTCATTCTTTTGTCTTTTGATTTACACATATTGTTTCTTTTTCCTGTACAATGTTTTATAATCTGTTTACAATATGTTCACATTTCGTTCATATTTATTTTTTATACTATTTTCATAAGAAAGAGGTAATAAAAAAACAGGTTATTAGTCAAATTGCACATAGATTTTTCATAATTGCCCCGGTTGGAAACGACCGGGGTCTCCTCATTTTACGAAGTTTTTCGTTAGTCAAGTATAGCAGACCGCCATTTTTTTTTCAAGTATTCCCATGTATACAGTGAAGTGCAAAAATGCTGCAGGATCCGATGTCCCTGCAGCATTTTGTGTTACAGTTCAGCCATGCGCTGGTTTGAATGAGAAAGTGTGTTGCAAGCTTGCTTGCATAAGCGCTTTCTTGTTCAAATCAGCATATGGTGGAACCATCAGGCTTCTTGTTTTCATGAATATGGAAACAAGAAGATGTCATGTCTGAACTGTAACCATTTTTATATCTATGTTTGTTTCCTCCATTCACTTCTATCTCTGATACTGGATCTTCCAACCTGCATAAGGAAGGCTTAAACCTGTGGCCGCGCTCTTTTTCTCACCATTTTCATCTAAAGTAAATACTTTTCCATTTTCAATAGTGTATGCAGCATTTCCATCAGAAGAATACTTCTTTTCCTCTGTCTGCACCTTTCCTGCCTCATTTACCAGGTAAACCTGACCGGAAACCTTAAAAGGCTCATAGGAGCTGCCCTCTTTGGCACTGACTAAAAGGCCATTATAATACAAAAATCCATCCTTCACGCCGTTAATGCCGCAGCCCTTTTCAGAGCCGGAAGTACCGGAACAAAAAGTGTAAACCTTGTCTCTCTTATCAACTACATTGGTATTGCGTCCAATACTCAGGGCGCCGCCTGCTTCCGGATCAAAGTAAGCGGTCTCTGTCTTACCGCCGGAAGTAAATTTGATCATTCCGGACTGGCAGACACCGTAAGAGTCAAAGAAATAATATCTTCCGTCTAATTTTACAGCCCCATCTTTTAATCCTGTTGCATCCGCAGATAAAAACAGGGGAGTTCCATCATTCTCCAGATAGAACCATCGGGATCCGTCTTTCTTCATAAGAGCTGTCTCGTCTGTGTTGTTCTTTCTCACTGCCTGGGTATTAAGAGCTGTACTCCATGCCTTTGTATCCCATGGCTTTTCAGTTGTCTCAAACCACTGGCCCTTTAACATGCCTTTTTCTTTTCCGCCCAGATATACAAAACGGCTGATGCCTGTCCCGTCTCCCGGCTCTGCCTTTTCCTTTACACACTGCCAGCCGGTAAGCATAACACCATTTTCGTCAAAATAATATTTCTTTCCATCAATGGTTGTTTCCTTTGGAGCACCATTTTCACCTTTTCTGGCTTTGCCGTTGGACTGGAAATAATACCATCTTCCCTTTTCAGACTCCCCGGAAAGATCCTTTGAAACACTTCCCTCTGCCGGACGTTTCTTTCCATCACTTTCCAGAAAATACCAGCCACTCCTGGTATAACCTTCCGAACCATTTCCCAGATAATAAATATCTCCGTTCTCATAATGCCAGCCGGTACGCATCCGTCCATCGCTGTCAAAACAATACTTGCCTTTTCCTATGGTCTTCCAGTCATTCTTCTCCACTTTTCCATTCCGGTTCAGATAATACCAGCCGGATTTCATGGATCCATCATTTTCATCCACATAGATCCAGGCATCCTTTGTCATACTGCCATCTTCTCCGGCATAGTAAGTACCGTCAACCCATACATTCCTTGCCAGGTCTCCGTTTTCATCCAGATAATAGGAAACTCCCTGGGAAGTTTTCCACTGATTTTTTACATAAGAGCCATTGCTGTCCACATAATGGGCCACACCGTCCTCATTGACCCAGCCCTTTTCTGCTGCCATAACAGAAAGGGGAACCGCTGCGGCGATCATCGTTCCCACAGCCAATGCCCTGATCCAGTTTTTCATCCAACGTTTCTGATCTCTCATATCTACCCCTCCTGAAAATCGGATATAGTTCTATCCTTCGGATGATTATATTTTATCAGATAATTAATGCAAATACATGAATTAATTTTGAATATTTACATAACAATTCCTTAAACATATTACATATTTATGTCTGACACTGTTTCCGGAAGGCGTCCGTACAATTTTGCCATTCTCCGGCACTGTTTCAAAACATCCCCGGTTATTTCTCCCGGCAGCAGTCTCCATTTCCAGTTTTTTCCAAGTGTGGAAGGCTCATTGATCCGGGCCTCTGCCCCAAGTCCCAGATAATCCTGAACCGGTATCACTGCCAGCTTCGCCGGACTTGCCATAGCCAGGCGGATGAACTCCCAGTGCATCTCCTTCTTTGGTGTATGGCGGCAGCCCATGTATTCCCTTGCAAAGGACTTATTTCTACGGTTCATGTTCTCATACCAGCCAACCAGTGTCTCATTATCATGGGTTCCTGTATACACAATACAGTTTTCCTGGTATTTATGAGGCAGGTAATCGCTGTTTTCTGAATCATCAAAGGCAAATTCCAGTACCTTCATTCCCGGGAAGCCGCTTTCTTTTAACATCTCATGGACTTCCGGTGTCAGAAATCCCAGATCTTCCGCAATGATCGGCAGTTCTTCTTTTTTCAGACTCTTTTTCAACCGGGCAAACAGATCCAGTCCCGGTCCCTTTTCCCAATGTCCAAACTCAGCGGTAGGATCTCCATAAGGAATGGAATAATAAGCCTCAAAACCTCTGAAATGATCCACACGCACCACATCATACAGCTTCAGGCTGTATTCCATACGCTTGATCCACCAGCTGTAATGATCTTTCTTATGATATCCCCAGTCATACAACGGATTTCCCCAAAGCTGGCCTGTTGCTGAAAATGCATCCGGTGGGCAGCCGGCCACTGCCTTTGGCAGACATTCCTCATCAAACTGGAACAACTCCGGATGAGCCCAGCTGTCAGCCCCGTCAAAAGCCACATAGATAGGGATATCCCCAATAATGCGGATACCATTTTCATTGGCATAAGCCTTTAAGCGGCTCCACTGTTCATTAAATTCAATCTGCTGGAATTCATAAAATCCGATCTCATCTGCCAGCATTTTTTTATATTTCTCTACTGCCGCAGGCTTACGCAGGCGGATATCTTTATCCCATTTGTTCCAGCTGGCACTTTTAAAATGATCTTTTACTGCCATATAAAAGCAGTATTCTATGGTTTCAGGATCCAGCTTAGACTTAAGGAACTGATGATGGTCTTTTTTCCACCGTTCATAAGCCTTTTTCAGTACCTTAAACCGCGCTTTGTATATTTTATCGTAAGCAATATACCGGTCATCATCACCAAAATCAGCCTCTTCACACTCATCTTCTGTAAGAAGACCTTCTCCGACCAGCTGCTCCAGATCAATAAAATAAGGATTTCCAGCAAATGCAGAAAACGCCTGATAGGGCGAATCCCCAAAACCCGTAGGGCCCAATGGAAGGATCTGCCAGAAGCTCTGTCCGCCTTCCTTTAACTGATCTACAAATTCATAAGCTTCTTTTGAAAAACAGCCAATGCCATACTTAGATGGCAGACTGGCGATTGGAAGAAGCATGCCGCATTCTCTCATATTATTTATCCCCTTTTGCTTAAAAGTACATGTACCCGTAAAATCTTTCCTGTACTTGCCTTTCATTTATACTTATACCTTAGTGTAGCACATTTCCCCTTCTCCTACAACAAAGGCGAAGACTCTCCTGACACCCCTGCTGCAGCTTCCTGCTCTTCCCGGTACTGCCTGGGCGTCACGCCAAACTTCCGGCGAAACAACCGGTTAAAATAAGACAGATTTTCAAACCCGCATTTTAATGCGATCTGGGTCACATTTTCCTCTGTCATTTTCAGATATTCCCCGGCTCTTGTCAGCCGGTAATCATTGAGATACTGGATAAATGGCATCCCCGCATACTGCTTAAAATACTTCATAAAGTGGGACTCACTGTAAAAGCACAGCTCTGCCGCCTGCCTGATCGTAATCTCTTCCCCAAAATGTTCCCGGATGTACTCCAGTATCCCCTTGATTTTCTCTCTTGCATGTCCCGGCTTCTTCTCTGTAAACAAGATGCCTCTGCCATAAGCATAATACAAAAACAAAAATAACTGACCCTTGACCGCCAGCTGATACCCATTACCACGTATCTCCGAAAAACGGTCCAGCTCCTGTATCACCTTTCCAAACACTTCATGATCCGGCTGATTTCTTTGTATCAGGACCGGATTTTTCGCCTGCCCTTCCTGAAGCGGTTTCAAAAAATGTACGGTACAGCCGTCTCCATTATCCCCCATCAGCATAGGAAGGCGGAAAATGATATTTTCGTACTCCATTCTCTCACCATTCCCACAGGAGATCGCATGAAGTTGTCCCGGAAAAACAGCCAGAATGTCTCCTTCCTCCACAGGATAAGACACTGTATCCACTGTGATCCGCCCCTTTCCCTTCTTCACCGCAATAATTTCCATTTCTTCATGCCAGTGAAGAGCCACATGGGAGAAATCTACCGGGATCGAGCAGGGATAAATATTAAACGGAAACTCTCTTTTTCCATGTTCCTTTATTTCATGGTACCCCCGGTTCATTTTTCTCTCCTCCTTCCGTTATCCTGTATTTTTTTATTTATTTTCCATTTCTTTATCATGTTTCTATATTTTTTACATTTTTGATAGTATTGTACTATAATATACTGGCATTCTACAAGACGGAAAAAGATTTATTTTCTATAATAAACACATAAAAACACAGAAAATGAAACGGGCCAGATATTGGCATATCACCACAGAAAGGAAATGGATTTCATGGTTGAACATACAATGACAAAAGAAACATTAAAAAACAGACTGACTGCCCTTTGCGGCAAAGAGATCTCTGCCTGCTCTGAAAAAGAGCTTTATACCGGACTTTTATCTCTGGTCCAGGAAATGGCAAAGGACAAAGAGTCCAATCAGGGAAAGAAAAAACTGTATTATATCTCTGCTGAGTTTCTCATCGGCAAACTTCTGTCCAACAACATGATCAATCTGGGAATTTACGATACTGTAAAGAAACTTCTGGAAGAAAATGGAAAATCCTTAAGTGCAGTAGAGGAGACCGAGCCTGAGCCATCTCTTGGAAACGGCGGTCTGGGACGTCTGGCTGCCTGCTTCTTAGACTCCATTGCTACTCTGGGCTTAAACGGTGACGGAGTTGGTTTAAATTATCACTTTGGTCTTTTTAAACAGCTGTTTAAAGACAACAAACAGGCAGAAGAGCCAAATCCATGGATCGAGAACACTTCCTGGCTGACTAAAACAGATATTACCTACAAAGTTCCATATAAAAACTTTACTCTTACATCCCGTATGTATGACATTGAAGTCACCGGCTACAACAACCGCACCAATAAGCTCCACCTCTTTGATGTGGAAACTGTAGATGAAAGCATTGTAGAGGACGGCATTTCCTTTGATAAGACCGACATTGCAAAGAACCTGACTCTCTTCCTCTATCCAGACGACAGCGACAAAGAAGGACGCATCCTGCGTATCTACCAGCAGTATTTCATGGTAAGCAATGCCGCAAGACTGATTTTAGACGAAGCCATTACCAAAGGTTCTACCCTTTATGACCTGGCTGACTATGCCGTGATCCAGATCAACGACACCCATCCAACTATGGTCATCCCGGAACTGATCCGCCTGCTGACCACCGAACACAACATGGAAATGGACGATGCCATTGAGGTAGTAAGCCACTGTTGTGCATACACCAACCACACCATCCTGGCAGAAGCACTGGAAAAATGGCCGGTAGAATTCTTCAAAGAGGCAGTTCCACAGCTTCTTCCTATTATGGAAGTTTTAGATGATAAGGTACGCCGCAAATTCGATGATCCATCTGTATATATTATCGATAAAAACGACCTGGTACACATGGCCCACATTGATATCCACTATGGTTTCAGCGTAAACGGTGTTGCAGCTCTTCATACCGATATTTTAAAAGAGACAGAATTAAACAACTTCTACAAGCTTTATCCTGAGAAGTTCAATAACAAGACCAATGGTATTACCTTCCGCCGCTGGTTGCTGCACAGCAATCCGGAACTGACTGATTTCATCACCGGTTTTATTGGGGACGGATTTAAAAAAGATGCAGAAGAATTAAAGAAATTAAATACACCTGTTATCACAAAGAATTTGAAACAGCTTTACCGCCTGTTAGACATCAAGGCCCAGAAAAAAGCAGCGCTGGCTGACTATCTGGAAAAGACCCAGGGCATCACTATTAACCCGGACTCCATTTTCGATATCCAGATCAAACGTCTTCATGAGTACAAGAGACAGCAGATGAATGCCCTGTATCTCATCCATAAATACCTGGAGATCAAAAAAGGCAAAAAGCCAACTACACCGATCACTGCCATCTTCGGCGCAAAGGCAGCACCTGCCTACATCATTGCCAAGGACATTATCCATATGATCCTCTGCCTGCAGCAGATCATTGACAAAGATCCTGAGGTAAAACCATACTTAAATGTAGTTATGGTAAACAATTACAATGTCACTCTGGCAGAAAAACTGATCCCGGCCTGCGACATTTCCGAGCAGATCTCCCTTGCTTCCAAAGAAGCCAGCGGAACCGGAAACATGAAATTCATGTTAAATGGTGCCGTAACCCTTGGAACTGATGACGGCGCCAACGTAGAGATCCACGAACTGGTAGGCGATGACAATATCTACATTTTCGGTGATTCCAGCGAAACAGTCATCGAGCGCTACAAGAAAGCCAACTACTGCTCCAAAGACTACTACGATGCAGACCCGGCTATCAAAGAAGCTGTTGATTTCATCATCAGCAAGAAAATGTTAGCCGTAGGCGACAAAGAAAACCTGGAACGTCTGTACAAAGAACTGTTAACCAAAGACTGGTTCATGACCTTCCCAGACTTCAAATCCTACTGCGAAGCAAAAGAAAAGGCCTTCGCCGACTACGAAGACCGCACCTTATGGGCGAGAAAAATGTTAGTCAACATCAGCCAGGCCGGATATTTCTCCTCTGACAGAACGATCGGGGAGTATGACCGGGATATATGGAAATTAAGATGATCCTGGATTTTATGATACCAGGGCCAAAGATACTATGTTCAAAAATACTATGTTCAAAAGGTCAGAAAAACCTCCTGCAAGCAAGTTTGCAGGAGGTTTTTTAGACTTTAGCCCCGCCAAAAAACATGGGTAAATGGCTGTGATCTGGCTCATTTCATATTATTTTGCAATTCACGGATCAATTCTTCCATTACGATCGGCTTGGACATAAATCCATCCATACCACATTTCAGCGCTTTCTTTCTGTCTTCGTCAAAAGCATTGGCAGTCATTGCAAGGATCCTGATCTTTGCCAGTGCCGGATCCTCCAGTGCCCGGATCTGCTCCGTGGCCTCATATCCGTTCATTACAGGCATCTGAATATCCATAAGCACCAGATCATAAGTGCCTGGTGCTGAATTCTTCACTTTCTCCACTGCCACTGCTCCATTTTCCGCTATATCAACCAGGAATCCATATTGTTTAAGAATCTCCTCAGCAATTTCACGGTTTAACTCATTGTCTTCCACAAGCAGTATACATCTGCCTCTGAAATCGGAACCTGTTTCCGGAAGGATACAGTTCTCTGCCCCGGTCTGCTTCTGGCCGATAGCAGTCATCAGTGTCTCTCTGATATCTGACATAAACAGCGGTTTTGCGCAAAATGCATTTACTCCTGCTGCTCTGGCTTCTACTTCAATATCTGACCAGTCATAAGCAGTCAGGATAATGATCGGCGTATCATCGCCCAGACTGCGGATCTGACGGGTGACTTCAATGCCATTCATATCCGGCAGACGCCAGTCAATGATATAAGCATGGAATGCATCCCCCAGTTCCATAGACTGCCGCGCACGAAGAACGGCCTCCTTACCGGAAAGTGTCCATTCTGAACGCATTCCAACCTTTACAAGCATCTTTGTCACACTGTCACAGGTATTAAAATCATCATCTACAACCAATGCCTTAAGGTCTTCCAGCTCTGCGATCTTCTCTATGCTGCGCTGCTCTGACTGGATCCGCAATGGCAGACGGACTATGAATTCAGTTCCTTTGCCCTGCTCTGTCCGAACTTCAATCGTTCCCCCCATCATATCCACAATATTCTTGGTAATTGCCATGCCAAGTCCTGTCCCCTGAGTCCTGCTGACTGTGGAAGTCCGCTCCCGTTCAAAAGGAGAAAAGATCCTCTGTATAAATTCCTGGCTCATACCGATCCCGCTATCCTTTACCCGGATCTCATACAGCCCACTGCCCTTTTTCGTCCCTGTAAACTGCTTCAGCCGGACAGAAACGGTTCCCCCTGCAGGCGTAAATTTGATCGCATTAGACAAAAGATTCAGCAGCACCTGGTTCAGTCTGGTTTTATCACAATAAACATCCTCATCTGTAACATCCATAGCATCCATATAAAGCTCCAGCTGCTTCGCATAGATATGTCCACTGATGATCGTCTTCAGATCATGAAGCATATCAGACAGACTGACCTCGGTTTCTTCCAGATGGATCTTTCCGCTCTCAATACGGCTCATATCCAGTACATCATTGATCAGTGAAAGCAGATGGTTGCTGGATGAAAGGATCTTTCCCAGATAATCCCTGACTTTTTCCTTATTATCAATGTTGCTTACAGCCAGTGTAGTAAAACCGATAACAGCATTCATTGGCGTACGGATATCATGGGACATGTTGGAAAGGAATGTACTCTTTGCCCGGTTGGCAGTTTCCGCAGCGCGGACTGCCTCATAAAGGGCCTGGTTCATTTTCTTATCAACGGTACGGTCAGACATAACCAGGATATATTTCTTTTTTCCGTTTACCTCACTGCCCATTGCAATAATATGAAACCAGCGTTGTTCCCCTGTTTTCTGGTGAACATATTCAAAATCCCATTCCTGCTGCTCATTTACCTGGATCTCTTTCAGATAATTCTTCTTTGGATCTTCACAATCTTCGGAATGCAGTTTTCCCAAGACGCTAATATCCTTTTGGATCTGTTCTACTGTAATGCCCAGCAGTTTTTCCACATTGGGACTTACATAATCTGCCTTATATGTTTTTGCATCCAGCATCAGAAAAACGTCATCTACACTCATGGACAGCTTTTGAAACAGCTCATCCCTATAGAGGATCTCAACATCCCTTCTTTTCAGGCTTATCCTGTTCTTTTGGAGGATCAGTTCAATAATAAAGACAGCAAAACCGAACACTATGGTTCCTCCAAGGAGCATAGTCCGAAGCTGCAGGGAATTCATGCTGGCATTGACTATATCAGCCTGGACAAGTCCCAGAAATATCCAGTCCTGGCATTCCGAGCTTCCATAAACCAGATAGTAATTACTTCCATCCAGATTTACCAGCATCGTATCTGTACGTCTCTCTTTAAATTTCTCTGAAAGTTCAAGGATCTCCTTTTCGGAAATATTAGAATGCTCTCTTAAAACACCAAAGAAATTATACACGGTTCCCCATGCCTCAAAGGAATGATCGATGACAACACGGCCATCTGGATGAACCACATAACTCTTGGCATTTCCATTAAAAGCAGAGATATCCAATACATCTACTATATCAGCGTTTTCATATGCAATGGCAATTGCATCATATTCAAAACCCTGATAGCTTCCATGAGACTGGGGGCTGGCAAATACAAGCATCTGTTGTTTTCCGGGAACTACTGCATTTGTTATGATATCCTCCCCCAGCGTGATCTTATCTTCAAGATTTTCCTGTAATCCAAGATACCCGGCTTCACCTGTTAACATCTTATAGTTGCCGTCAGCTGACAGAAAATAGAAATATAAAAAACCGGCCTCTTCCTGGGCTTTATCTATATAATCACGGATCTCGCTTTCATCAGAAACCTTCTTCAGATACTCCCCCCACATATGAAGATAGGTCAGATTTTTATTTGCCAGTTCATTTAACACATTATTTGACTGATGAAAAACCTCCGTCAAATGGGAAGCACTTTCCTCATAAACCGTTTTCGACACAAACTTAAAATACCGGAAAGCAATCAAAACGATCCCAATGAAGAAAACAATAAAGACAGCTATCCTTAATCGTTTTCCCATGAAAAAGTTCTCTCTGCCTGTATTACGATTTCCAATATTCATTCTTCTCACCTCAGAGTAATGTAGTCTTCAGGCTCTGCAAGAATAACATTACCCTCCGAAATATGTCCTGTCCAGGTATCTTTCACAGAAATATCTTCACTGTCAAATACAATATTTTTACCTGCAGGATAAGCCTCCATGTGTCGCGGTATCGCCAGACAGGTTACAGTAAACCTGTCATTGTCCCCAACTGCTTTTCCATTCTTTGTAACTTTATCCAGCGTATAGCCATCGTCATTTTCCCTGACCTTCACAGAAATGCCGCTGACCACAGGCAGAGAGCCCCTGTTAAAGGGAATGAGACCTCCCTCATAGCCTTCTACAAAGTTTCTGACTGTTTCTTTCAGTTCAGACCCGCTCATTGTACATTTGTAAGCCCAAAGACCATTTGGCATGATCATTCTGCCTGCCATTTTTTCACTGTACTTTGCCTTCAGTACATTTCCTGTAAAGCTGTTTCCTGATGCGATCAGCACATCTGCGCCATAAATACCTCGCAAAGTGTTTGCCATAACAGAATACGCTTCATTCCCCCCGTTGGTATGAAAGATATTGGAATATGTTTTCTGTGGCTCCAGCACTATATTTTCAGAAATAGGGCTTTCCTCAAGAAGCTGGGTATTAAATGACTGATAAGCCTGCACTGCATTGTATTCCCCTGAGATCATTTTGGAAACCACGTCCTTAGAAATGGCGAAAAAGTCATTTGACGCAATACGGATATACATATGGTTTTCTTCAATCACAGGCTTTACATCCTTCAGATATTCTGTAAGATGGATATCCACATCCTGACTGTAGCTTAATATATCCTGGCCCTCATAAACGATCTGGTTCTGAGCATCCTCTGAAAGCATTGTATTCAACACCTTCATTGCCTTCTGCCGGCGTGTTTCATCCTGTGTCAGATCACGGTTTAATGCCACCTGGAAATAGGGTGTAGTCATCAGCCACTTTTCGCCGTTCTGTTGAAAAAATGGCAGAAATGTTGTGTTGATGCCCTGATCCTGAAATATCTTTACACCGGAAGAGCTGCCAAAATACATGGCAACCTTACCGTTTTTGTACAGTTCAATCACATCATCATAATTCATATCCAGATCATCCCGGCTCAATCCTGTATCCTTTATGAATCGCTCCATACGTTCAAAAGCCTCCGGCCAGACTGTACTGTCCAGGCCTTCTCTCTTTGTATTTTCCGGATTACTGTAGATGGTACGCCATTTGCGTCCGGCTGCAGAAGAAAGCTCTGATGCAGACAGTCCCTGCAGCGTTTCCATACATGTATAATCATAATAATAGTCTGCCGCAAAACCACGGATACCTGCTTTTTTAAATTCCCTGCAAGCAGAAACAAAGCTTTCGTAATCCGTTGGCAAAGGAATATCATACTTTTCAAAAAG
>ERZ779852.1958-NODE-1958-length-18079-cov-4.985131_pt1 | contig 18079 bp, 11 predicted proteins | sample MGYA00511559_ERZ779852 | MGnify/ENA primary metagenome ERZ779852 (study PRJEB29588, sample SAMEA2157977) | human gut metagenome | biome: human gut; feature: human-associated habitat; material: faeces | place: Denmark | collected 2008/2010 ...
CCATTTTAATCTTTTAATTGTTAAAACGGTGTAAAGTAATTCTGTATTAAGACAGTGCCGTCCGCCTTTACCTTGTTTCGGTTGATATATGGTAATATGGAAAATGTACTGCGCATAAATGTTCTGTTTTTAAGGTTACTGATTTTAATTGGTTACAAGACAAGTTTCAAGTCCTTAGTTGCTTCAATGTATTTGTCCATGTCCTCAAAGAGTTTCTTGGGGGTGACACGGGCATAAACTTGCGTGGTCTGAATGTCAGAATGCCCCAGCATCCGGCTGATGGTTTCAATCGGCACTCCGGCTTCCAGCGTAATCAGCGAGGCGAACGAATGGCGTGCCTGATGGTAGCACAAGCTGCCGCTTACCCCCGCAAGTACAGTAAGGGCTTTCATGTGACGCTTCATGTTGGAGTACCGAATCATCGGAAACAGCGTCGGGCGGTCATCGTCACGGTACTTGTCTATCAGGGCAAGTGCCTCCGGCAGCAGCTTCACGCTTGCCCGGAGCTCGTTCTTCTTTCGGCGGTACTTCAGCCAGAGGCTTCCCTCATCGTCCGTTTGGAGGTTCTCACGGGTGACGCTCACCGCATCCGCATAAGCTGTACCCGTATAACAAGCAAACAGGAAAAGGTCACGGGCAAGGATGTGCGTGGTGCGCCATGCGGGTATCTCCACATCGCGTATTTTCTCGAAATCTTCGCGGCTCAATGCCCTTGGAGTACGTTCCATCTGTTTTGGTAGGGTGAAGTTGGCGAAGAAACACCTTTCGGCATACCCTTCTTTGTAAGCGATGCGGCATACCTTTTTCAAGATGGCGAGATAGTGGCGCACGGTGTCCACTGCCAAACCTTTTACGTCCATGACATAGTTCTGATAGTCATGGATGAACTGTTCGGTAAGCTGCCCGAAAGCGATGTCCTTTGTCTTGAACTGCCACGGGATGAACTCGCTCAACGTCTTTCTCATATAGTAATAACCGGGGTACGTACCTTTGGCACGGTCGATGCCGATACGTGCCTTCAAGTCCTCACAGATGCGGTCGGTCATCCGAAGCAGCGTCATCTGCGTTTCCATACTGCCTTGGAACAAATCCTTGACCGCCGTAGCGTCAAAGTCCTGCCCGCGTTCCACCAGCGTGTCAAATGCGGCATTGACCGCAAGCAGCAGCTTGTCCAGTTTAGCATTGGTTTCCACCGCCTCACGGCTTTTGCCGTCCAGTCGGCTTTCCCTCGCATTCCACAACTCCGGCTTACACGACAGTTTGCAGCCGAACTGCGCCATCGTGCGGTTCACCGTGATACGACCCATTATCGGGGCTTTGCCCGACTTGTCCGTTCCGCTCTTTTTCAGGTAGAGCAACACCTTGAATTTCTCGATTTTCATACGCTCACACTTTTTTGTTTGCAAAGTTAAGTTGGGTGCAAGCGTTCCTTGATTTGCAGAACGGTGCGTATCGGCGCAATCGGCACGGACATACAACAATTTCATTTTCCGTGCGTTACCTGTCCTTGCTTCGGTAACAGGCGGCTAACGGCTTGGTAACTGAAATGCCTCACCATTCCGCACTCCGTTGCGTTTCCGGCATCCGGCAGAATAATGCGAAACCGCTCATTTCAAACGGGTTACGTTTTATCGTCACTTATTTGCTGACGGGTGCTTTGTGGGTGCTGTTCCATGTGGCCCGGCACACGTTCGCGACGACTGTTACCCTTGCCAACGATGTCGCTCTACAGAATGTGTCGAAGATGCTCGGCCATTCTTCAACCCGCATGACACAGCATTATGCACGTGTACTGGATAACAGTATTATGAAGGACATGCAGGATGTTGCCCGGGTCTTCGGATAATCAGAAAAGGCTATACTTCACAACACACAGTGAGGTATAGCCTTGTACATAAGGAAGAGTTGTCTACTTGTATGGATTGGCCACGTTTTTACCGGGATTATCTCTTCTTCCCTTTTTCAATCAGTCTGATAACATCCTGTCTCCGATAATAGGTTTTTCGGTCAATCTGGGAGAAGGGCAAGGTACCGTTGCTTCTCAGGGCCTGCAATGTTCTCTGCGATATGTTCAGTGCCATGCATACTTCCTGATTGTCCATCCAGTCATCCAGACTTTTTGAGGTTTGCCTGCTTTTGAGGTTTTCCAGTTTTTCTTTCAGCAGTCGGATGGATGTTATCATTTCTCTGAAAGTACCAGCTTCAATGTTTACGATTTCCATAAAGTGTAGTTGTTTGGTTTGAGGCAAAGATAGACGGTATGGCCTGGCTGGCCAATACCATGTCATCAGATGGCAGCACAAGTCATCAGATGTCTCATGTTGTCTGTTGCAGGAACCGGTCTTTCAGAAATATTCGATTGTTGAATCCGGAAAGTACAACCGTGCTCAGGAAAGGCATGTATTATATTTCACTATATTGCGTAATTGTGCATAGTGCTGTATTCCAGTGTGTTTACTAAGTTTGCACCAAAACAGAATGTATGAAAGGAAACACACTGCATGTAATGTTCTTCATCTTGAAGAACAAGTTGTTGAAGAACGGTGAAGCGCCGGTCGTTCTTCGGGTGACAATTAACGGACAGCGGGATGAAATCCGTATCCAGCGCTCTATACCGGTGGAGTTATGGGACAATGCGAAGATGCGTAGCAAAGGAAAAGACCGAAGTTCGGGGGAACTGAACATGTACCTTGAGACACTGAGGGACAGAATATATGTCATCCACAGGAATTCCGTGTATGATGGGGAAAGACTGACTCCGAAGAAAATCCTGAATATTCTGTATGCTAGGGAAAGACGACATTTGGTTCTAAAGGCCATGAAGGAATGTATAGCCGGATGGGCGGCTTCTCCCGGGAATTTACATCCTGCCACCCTGGCACGTTACAACAGGTGTCACGGATTGGTGGAGACAGTCATACGGGATATTTACAATAAGGAGGATGTCGCATTCTCCGAACTGGACAGGAAGTTCATCACGGCATTTGAAAGGTATCTGAAGGAAACCCGTGGGCTGGCTCGGAATACGGCGGCTAAATATCTGGAGTGTTTCCGTAAGGTTCTCAAGGTGGCTCAGCAGAAGGGCTGGATGGAACATGGCAAGTTTCTGGAGGAACTGGGAGAGTTGTGCGTAAAGGAGGAGACTTACCCTTCTTTTTTGGACTGGGATGAACTGAGAACAGTGATGGAAACGGATATGCCAGCCGGACGTTTGGAACGGGTGAAGGATGTGTTCGTCTTCTGCGCTCTCACCGGACTTTCCTATCAGGGGATAAGCACCCTTTGTCCGTCGCACTTGTTTAGGGATGACGAAGGAACACTGTGGATTTGCAGGACACGTGCTGAAGGAGCGAAGGTTGGAGACTGTTGTACAAGCCGTGTTCCTCTTCTTAAACCGGTAATGGTCCTGTTGGAGAAATATAGAGGTTGGAATCCGATGAATCCGGGAGGGCCGTGTTTTCCTGTCCCGTCAGTCCAGAAAATGAATGAATACCTAAAAGAGGTTTCGGCACTATGTCGGATTTCCAAGCGTCTGACCACCCAGATGGCCCGCAATACGTTCGCTGCGACAGTCACCCTGGCCAACCGGATTCCCAAAGAACACGTCGGGGAAATGCTTGGCTATTCTTCCGACTATATGTTGCGCCATTATATGCAGGCTCTAGAGAGGAATTCCCAAAAGGCATGAAGCGGACATATACAAAATATTTTATAGTGCCTTATTTAGAAACTAAATTTAAAATCTTCTTTAAATTCATTTCATGCTTCTTTATATTCTGACGTAAGTTTTTAAAAGCTTCATCATCATACTTATTTCCATCTTTATCCACCAATATTCTTTGCCCTGTTAATTGGTCTATTTTTTCTTTAACATGAGCCAGTTCATTTCGCCTTGACAAGATTTCTTTGCTGTAGGAATCTAATTCTTCGGAGATTTTAATGTCAATTTTTTTCTTCTTTATAATTTCTTTTACAGCCCTCCATTTATGATTAGAATTAAAATCTCTGTGTGTGAAAAAAGTTTCATCTGAAATCTTCATTAATTGTTCTCTACCTTGTTCTATTGAACTGCATATTTTACTTTTCCGTTTCTCTATAAAATCCACCTTTTCTTTATCGGACAATCCCTTTACATATTGTTCCAAAATCTTAATCATGTACGCATCCATCTCTGCGACTTCTGACATAACAAGCCCACGCATATTATTTATGTCCAATATTTTCTTTATTGTTGTTCTTACAATTTTTTTAAATTTATTTATGAAATCAGGATTACTTCTCCCCACACAATATATACCATCTAAATTCTTCTCTTTTATCACATTCCGTACAGATGCAATACCTTTTGCAGAATAAAAAATCACATCCGTAAAAACATCCAAATCCCTGATCCTTTGAATCAAGGTATTCCCTTCCAAACTATTTTCCAAATTCAAATCCATTAATATGAGATCATAGTCATTAAAATTTATGGAACCGAAATCCGAATCATCCTTTTTTCTTGTAGGTTCTACATATTCAAAACATAAATCCTCCTCTATAAACTCTTTTACTTCATCAATTATTGATTCATACCATGAATCATTGTCTTCAAACCAAAGTATTTTATATTCAAGTCTCATCGTTTTAATATAATTATTAATTCAAAACCTTTCTTTAACTCACTAAATCGATATGTTTTGTTAACAAATATATAGCCAGTCAATTTTTTAACAATATTAGATGCATCATACAAACCTATACCCGAACCATTTGTAGTTGTATAACCTTTTTCAAATAAATCATCAGGATTTTCAATATTAGGATCAAGCCCTGCTCCATCATCAGAGAATCTGAATTCAATATCCCCAGAACTCAATTCCTGAATCAAAACATCCAAATGTTTTGCACCAGCTTTAATAGAATTGTTAACAATATTATCTAACAATATTGATATTTCAATAGGTTTAAATTCAATGATTAATACATTATTTGTTAAATTATGCACCTCAACCTCAATGTCCGAATAAGCCTTAGTAATATTATTTATATACTGTTCAACAAAAGATATAATATCAATACTACGGCTTTCTCCCTCCATATTTATATTTGCTTTTGTCGCAAATCTTGATATGGATAAAATTCGTTCATTAGCATGTGTAATACCAACAATAAACCGATGTAAAAACTTATCATCAATAGTGCCTTTAGCCAATCTTTCATTGATATTTGTTAGCCAATTTTGTATTGCAGCAGCTTCAACCCCAATTGTATGATAATACCTATTCATACTATCTATATCTAAAGTCTGCAATGATTGCAAAAACAAGACTTGGTTTGTTTTCCTTTCTAATTGGAACTCGGCTTTTTGCCTTTTACTCTTTTCATCCCAAACCTTTCGTTCCAGAAGAGTCTTCTGAAGTTCATATTCTTTTTGTTGCTTTAACAAAGCTTCTTTTTCTTTCTCAATTTTGTTTAATTGGGCTTGAAGATTCTTTATTATTTCTGTCTGTTCTTCGATTTTTCGTTTATAATCCTTTAACTCAACGAGAGCTTGAGTTGTTATTGGAGACGTTTCATATTTTAAAAATTCATTTAACTCCTTCTCTAATTCCTTATTTTGATCTACCTTTCTTTTAAGTATACGATTTAAAGTCTCAGAGTCAATTTTTTTATTATTGAAGTCTTCTATCAATTGTTCAAACTCTTGCTCGGATTTTTTCTTTTCATATTCAATCTTTTCAGAAATTAAAGACTCGTTAATGTAAAGTTCCAAAACATTTTCTGGCCGAGCAGAAATAATGGAATGAATAGCGCCATAAATTCGTTGACGTTTTATAAAATCATCTTCACGATAACTTAAATCCCGTTCTGTCAACTCACCTGAAATAATTTTTTTTTCTATTAAATCATATGAGTCAACCAGATCTTCAGGGATACTATCCCATGCAATACCTTCAACTACATAACGTTCAAGCCTTCTGAACGCTTTAAAAATAAAACTATTATTATTTTTTGGAGTACATAATTGATAATAGTTATCATTTTTAACAATGCCTTCTCTCGATGATATAATTTGGAAATCATTGAAATTATCAATAATCTCCACATTACCCAATACCTCACGAACTCCAAGAAAACGATTAATTCCTTGTGCCTTTCGAGAGTTAAGATTTAGCCAATCATTATCAACTTCACCATAAGGAGGTACTCTAAATCCGTTAATAAATAAAAAAATGGAACCATAATTTACAGATTGAATACCAGTTTGTTTAGTAAAAAAAGCTTTTGCATAAGGATTCAAGTAATATAATGTCAACCTTGCATTCTTTACCGCAGGATAAAACGGATTCTTCTCCTTTACATAAAAAATGACTTCCCCTCTATCTTTTAACACTGTGTAGAGATCAATACCATCATTGTATGTATTAGATTCTATACTTGTCGTTTGAAAATCCAGTTTTTCAAAAATTCGATTTTTGATGCTACCTAAAAATTTTTCATTAAGAGGTTTACTATCATTCTCCAGTTCAAATTCAGGAGCATACAAAAAAATTCCAAACTGATCACTTTCTGTTTCAAATGCTTGACTTGGATTTATCAGTTTCTCTAAATATTGCTTCAGCTTATAAAACTTTTCTGTAGACCAAGAAACAGATTTGTCCTTGTTAACAATTCTACTAGTCCAAAAACTTCTCAATTTTATAATTTCCAAACAAACACCATGCCCTCTTAGAAAATCTATATTATATTTAGCCTTTACTTCGCCACAAGACAATTGTTCTATTTTTAAAGGAATAGTTTGAATTTCTTTATCTTGATCCTCAATTTCAAATTTTGACCAATCAATCTCTAACCTAATAACCTGATCATCTCCAGAAATCTTACTATATAAATTTAAAAATTTACCTAGTCTATCACAAGAAAAACGTCCAACACCTTTGGCTCCTGCCATATGGCGTTTATTTTGTATTTTGTTTTGTTTTTTTTCTGAATATGCAATATTTAACCATTTATTTTTTATATCCTCCAAACTCATTCCACATCCCTCATCCTGTATTATGATACGGGATGTATTTGCAGAATATGAATCAACAATTTCATCATCATTATTTTTAAGATTTAAATATGTAATATTTACTTTATCCGAATTGGCATCAAAAGCATTCTTTACCAGCTCAAGAATAGCAATATTATCATCATTAATCAAATCTTTACCAATGATGCTTTTCAATTGGATATTCGTTTTAAAATTAACTTCTATGGCCATAAGTAATCATTTTTTTTAAAGCTAACCCTGCTTGCTCACCAAATAATGGTGGTATGGCATTCCCTATCTGAGTATATCTTGGAGTTTCCCTAGTCCGCAAATCTCCGCCTGTAGTATATTTCCCTTTGAACGTATAGTCATCAGGAAATGATTGAACTCTTGCGTACTCCCTTACAGTCAAGATTCTAGGTTCACAATAATGGATATAATCATCAGGCAATGTTGTAATAGTAGGTGCCTTCTGATTTGGAGCCAAAGGTATAATGGTATGCTTTTTAATATGTAATCGCTTTTTTATTTCATCACCTATATCCAAACATCTTTTTGCTGCTGAAAGATTCAACAAAAGCTGAAAACGTTCGACTGTAGATGGGGAATGATTTGCAAACCGATGGCTATCAGGATGATCCATTTCTTCCTTCAAATCTTTCCTCATCATTTGTTGGTAAGAGGTCAAGCCTGTATTTTTATATACTCCAAATCTAAAAGCTTTGAATTCTTGATCTTTCACTGTCCCATTTTCCTGCAACAAATCAGATATGGCATCTTCCAATGTCGTTGAAATTGTAAGCCCCTTCATCTTCAAGAAATCAAATCTGTTTTTTTTCAGATCCTCAAAAAACAGTTTTGCTAGAATTGTATTTTTGCCAAAATAATTGCGGGACATACCGACCAAAATAAAACGAGTTCTTTTTTGCGGTACGCCATAATCACCAAAATTCACTAATTGGGCTTCAGTTTCATAACCTAATTTATCCAAAGCCAACAAGACCAGCTCAGAATAAGCAATGCCTTTTTCCTTATTTTTTTTAAACTCTTGGGTAAATCCTTTTACATTCTCGAAAAAAATCATTTTAGGCTTTACCAAACTAATGAATTCTATATAAGAATGAACTAACTGGTTTCTAACATCACCTTCACGTCGTCTCCCTGCCATAGAGAATCCTTGACATGGAGGCCCTCCAGTTACAAGATCCACTTTACCTTGCAACCTTTCCAATTGATCTTTATATTGTTTAATAAATGTATTGATTTCCCAATTCTGAAGAGGTAACCAAGAAGGCCACTTAAAATGTGGTTTTTCAAGCTTATCTATTAAATTATATTTCAATGTTTTGAATGCATCTGGACTTTTCTCAATAGCAAACAATCCTTGCCATCCAGCTTTATACAAGCCCAATGACAATCCTCCACAACCAGAAAACAAATCTATAACTGTTGGTTTACGCACTCTTCCCATATTAATGATTTTACTACAAAAATATAAATTTTTTCCGGAACATAAAAATAAAGTTCATTTCTCAAAATCCTTTTTATGATTCATCCAATAAAATACGAAAATAAACTGATGAATCCTTCTTTGTAACGACCAAACATACAAGTTTATGTAGATAACAGCATTACAAGGCCTGCGAGAAGATAAGCCCCATAAGGAAAGCTGTACTTGTAATGTTCCGTTTTTAGAACCCGCACTTGTCATTCTGGAGAAAAACAAGGACTGGAACCAGGAAAATCCTGAAGGTCCTTGTTTCCCGATTCCGTTGAACCAGAAAATGAACGAGTTCCTGAAAGAGATAGCTACCCTGTACTGGGTAAACAAGCGGCTGACCGTTCATGTGGCCTGGCACACGTTCGCGACGACTATATCCGGTTGTTACAGCCGTGTTCAGGAAAGACATGTATTATACTTCGTTATATTGCGTAATTTTGCATAGTGCTGTATTTCAGTGTATTTACTAAGTTTGCACCAAAACAGAACGTATGAAAGGAAACGCACTGAATGTAATGTTCTTTATTTTGAAGAACAAGTTATTGAAGAACGGTGAAGCACCGGTCGTTCTTCGGGTGACAATCAACGGGCAGCGGGATGAAATCCGTATCCAACGCTCTATACCGGTGGAGTTATGGGATAATGCGAAGATGCGTAGCAAGGGAAGGGGGCGAAGTTCGGCAGAGTTGAACACGTACCTTGAGACACTGAGGGACAGAATATATGTCATCCATAAGAATTCCGTGTATGATGGGGAAAGACTGACTCCGAAGAAAATCCTGGATATTCTGTATGCCAGTGAAGAACGACATCTGGTTCTGAAGGCCATGAAGGAATGCATAGACGGATGGGCGGTTTCTCCTGGGGATTTGCATTCAGCCACCCTGACACGCTACAACAGGTGCCGCGGATTGGTGGAGACCGTCATACGGGATGTTTACAATAAGGAGGACGTCGCGTTTTCCGAACTGGACAGGAAGTTCATCACGGCATTTGAAAGATATCTGAAGGAAACCCGCGGGCTGGCCCGGAATACGGCGGCTAAATATCTGGAGTGTTTTCGTAAGGTTCTCAAGGTGGCTCAGCAGAAGGGCTGGATGGAGGATGGCAGGTGCCTGGAAGAACTGGGACGGCTGTGCGTGAAGGAGGAGACTTCTCCGTCTTTCTTGGACTGGGAGGAGTTGAGAGCAGTAATGGAAACGGATATGCCGGCCGGACGTCTGGAACGGGTGAAGGATGTGTTCGTCTTCTGTGCGCTCACCGGACTTTCCTATCAGGGGGTAAGCACCCTTTGTCCGTCGCACCTGTTTAGGGATGACGAAGGAACACTGTGGATTTGCAGGACACGTGCTGAAGGAGCGAAGGTTGGAGACTGTTGTACAAGCCGTGTTCCTCTTCTTAAACCGGTAATGGTCCTGTTGGAGAAATATAGAGGTTGGAATCCGATGAATCCGGGAGGGCCGTGTTTTCCTGTCCCGTCAGTCCAGAAAATGAATGAATACCTAAAAGAGGTTTCGGCACTATGTCGGATTTCCAAGCGTCTGACCACCCAGATGGCCCGCAATACGTTCGCTGCGACAGTCACCCTGGCCAACCGGATTCCCAAAGAACACGTCGGGGAAATGCTTGGCTATTCTTCCGACTATATGTTGCGCCATTATATGCAGGCTCTGGAGAGGAATTCCCAAAAGGCATGAAGCGGATATATACAAAATATGATAAAAAGTGAAAGGCTATACTCCAATGGATGTGGTGGTATAGCCTTTCCCATAAACGGAACTGGATGTCAGAACGCTTCTTTCCGGTCCTTTTCCAGCAGTCGTACGATATCGCTTTCCCGGTATAGGATTTTTCCTCCTATCTGGTAATAAGGCAATATGCCGTAGCGTCTGTAATCCAGCAGCGTACGCTTGCTCAGCTTGAGTTTTCCGGCCAGTTCCGTATCTGTCAGGTAGTTTTCCCCGTCCAATAAGTGCCGGTTGTCCATTGGCAAATGGTCGATGAGGTCCGATACCCTTTTCATTTCATCGAAGAAATGAAGCACTTCCTTGTCTGATCTGGTGATGATTGTTCCCATAAGCTGTCCTTTTTGGTTTGAGACAAAGATATCCGCATTCCCATGCCGCTGCAAACCGTCGGAGCCTGTTGTCACCAGATATCATCAAATGTCTTCAGATTTCATCGGACAGGATTCCGACTTCCAGTCCTTCAGTTTGTTCTTTAATACCTTCATGTCCTCTGTGACTTTCCTGTACGTGATTCTGGCATAGGCTTGTGTAACCCTCAAATTGGTATGTCCGAGCATTTTGGAAAGTGTTTCTATTGGAAGTCCGTTTTCCAGACAGACAGTCACGGCGAACGTGTGCCGGGCTACATGAAATGTCACCCTTTTTCTGATATGGCAGATGTCGGCAAGCTCTTTAAGGTAAGCGTTACTTTTCTGGTTCGAGATGGTCGGGAACAGGTATTCTGATTCGCCTTTTCTTATGTAAAAACTTGCTATTTTCTTGGCTTGGGGAAGGAGAGGGATGAATGCGGGGTGGTTGGTCTTGGTCCTGTACAGATGGATATACATGCCATTGCTGGAATCTGAAATGATTTGATCCTTTCTCAACCGACAGATGTCTGAGTAAGCGATGCCTGTGAAGCAGCTGAAGATGAATATGTCACGGATGGAAACCAGTCTGGGAATATCCAGTCGTTTGCCCATAATCCTTATTATTTCCTGCCTGTTCAGGTATTGTTTCTGGCTTTCTTCCTTCTTAATCCGGTAGGTTGAGAACGGATTGGTCAGGATAATTCCGCACCGGTATGCCCATAGAATTCCTTTTCTTACCATACTCATCATCTTGGCTGTTGTATTGATTGACAGCCTGCAGTCAGTCCTGAAGAAAAGTTCCAGTTCGTGTATCATCTGCCGGTTGAACTGTTCCAGTGGCATATCTTGTTTGCCCATTTTCTTACAGAATTCCTCAAGCCGTCTGTAGACCAGTTTATGTCTGTTGGAATAGGACATGCTGATTTGTCCGGCATGTGCCAGCCTGTCCGCATCTTTTACCTGTTTGTCAAATATCTCCAAAAGGGAATGCGGGTTGGAGCCTGTGGCTATGAAGCGTTGTTTCAGCATGCTTGCCGTAAGCTGTTTTCCTTCCAGTTGGGCCTGTCGGTAATGATGCTGCAATGTGGAACTTACTTTGTTCAGGTATGCATTGATGTCGTGTGCTTCTGGATTCATGTCGGAAACACGCCTGTTCTGCTTGTCCCAATGCTCCTGCAGGATGGATATCTTCAGGCTTACATCTGCGGCCTTGTTGTTGACTATGATTCGGAGCATGATTGTTGACTTGCTGTCTTTTTGAAGTTTTCTACGCTTCAGATAGAAGTAGATGGAAAAACTATGTCTCATAAGAAATAAATATTAATTGTGTACATATCACAAATGGGTGCATAGGACATGGATAAGACATAGATTATGGTTTTGAATGGACTTTAATATCTTGATTATTAATAGTCTTGAATAAAACGCTATATAAGAGGGGAATAAAGTAAATGTGTGATTTTCAGATATTTGTTAGAGTCATAGGGAGAGGTTCAAATCCGCTTGGGGCCCGAACCCAGAGCCCCAATCTGCCTTGAAGTAATTGGATGGAATGTAATGTGTTTATTGTCAGATGTTTGAATCTATATAGTTCGACATTGCTTACAAAAATAGGTTCAGTTCCTACATAATTTGCTGGTGAACCTTGTAGGATATTAGTATTCAACCGGATACATCAGGCAGTTGGTTGCAGGGCCTTTGAATAGCCACCTCTTTCTATCTGTATGAAGAATTTGACGTTACGGAGGTATGTGTTCTCCGGCTCGCCGGAACGGACGGGAAAAGCCGGTTATTTCCGTTTCTTTTGGGAGTTCCTACATTCCTCAGTTTTGGCATGTCCGTTCACATAAATACGGGCTTCTTCACGGAATCTTTCACGTTCCGGTGTCCCGAGTTTGCCGAATTGGACATCCATGAAATCATCGATGTTTGTTAGACCGTTCTCTTTTAAAATCTTCTTTTCTGTCTTCATGTTCCAAAGATAGTTCTCTTGCTGGAGATTGACAAGTTTTATGGCGCAAATAGTGAAGAACGGTGTAATAAGGATTTCGTACTATACGGTAATATGGGTTGGAAAGTTTCTTTTGTAGATATACAGTATAACCATTTTCTTTGAGACCATCTGCTACTTAAGTTACAATGTTTGCCAATATAGTAACTTAACTATTGTTTTTTTTAATGTAATAGCCTATATTTGTAATTGTTAACGAATATCTATGGTATCAATGAAGAATGATGATAGAAGAATTTTATTAGTATTTATTCTATTGGCTATCTCAATTCAGGTAATAGGACAGAATTTTAAAAAATGGGAAAAAGGTACTCATTATGAAGCCATGATTGAAATGACAAATAGTCTTTCTTTTAGTCAAAATAGCGCTAATATTTTTGCTATTGAAACGGTTCATGGCATAACTGAAGAAAGTATTGGTTTTTTTATGGGGATAGGTGTTGGATTCTATTCTAAAGGATATTGGCCTATTTTGAGTAAAATGCGAAATCTTGGGCGCGAAAATTTTAATTTAGAATATATTCATCGTTATAATTTATCATTGAGCGTTGAAGGGCAATATCGTATGAATAATATTCGAAAACTTAGAAAAGTATTTAAACCATTTATTTCATTTAAAATTTTTTATCTTGTACATAAACATCCTTATGATAATATCACTGTCTATTTGAATAGAGAATCCGCCTCTCCACTTGATGTTGTACCTTTAGATTACAATGATGGAGGCATTGAAATTGCTATTGGTGGAGAGTTTGTTATAAAGCATTTTCCTCGTATATATTGCTCTTTAGGATATGAATTTTTTAGTAAAAATAGTATTGAATCTGATTTCATAATAAAAAATGATAACTCAGAGGAGGTACACTATGCATTTAAACTTTCTACACCAAAATCTTTGAATTTTAAAATAGGGATAAGGTTATGAAAAGGTGTAAAATAACAAAAATCTTAGGAAGAATATTTAATCCAGTGTGCTGTAAGGCTGCATGGATTAATTATTGTTTAATTTGTGCAATATCGTGTCTCACGTATTTTTTATTTCAAGATTACAGTATTCAATGGGATTATCTACAGAATATTTACGTTGACCATGCAAATGTAATGTCCAGCAAATATAAAAAGGGAATTCCAGTATATAAATATTTTGAAGATCTTATTTTATTACAAGTTAATGATTCTGTCCCTAAACGTAAAGTTATTGATATAATTGAATGTCTTACTCATTATGAGCCATCTGTAATTGGTGTAGATATATTTTTTGATAAAGAAAAAAAGCAAGAAAGCGATACAATTTTATATGAATTATATAAAAAAAATAATAATATCGTATTAGGATATGACATAGAAGATAATCGAGTAGATTTAGGTCATCTTATAAAAAAATTAGATGAGCCTAATATTGGATATTTAAACTTTGAGGAGGTTTCAGGATTAGTAACTCATCTTAATAGATACTCAAAGGTACAAGGTGAATTAAAACCTTCTTTTGCTACGAAAATAGCAGAATTATATCTTGGTAAAAAAATTAAAGAAAAAGGGATTCCACTTATCAATTATCAAATAGATTTTGACCAATATGGCTCAGCTTTTATCGATACATGTACTCTAATGGGGTGTAGAGGAAAAATTGTCATTATAGGATATGAATCAGAGAAGGATATAAAGAAAACCGCTTATGGTGATTATTATGGTGATGTCATTCAAGCATGTTCTGTTGTGACAATAATTAGTGATGAATTGCATCCTGTTAGTTTTTGGAAAAAGTATTTATTCCCAGTTTTGGGAATTTGTTTGTATGTATTTATATTCATTTTTATACTTCATTGTATCCTAAAATATAATAAGATTTTATTCCTCAAAGATCTTATTATATTTTCAATTGGATTCGCATCTTATTGCATTTTATTAAAGTATTTCATTGAATTTGATTATTATTTGTTGCAAATTTGTATGATTCCATTAATTGTTTCAATAATAAATATTGTGTGGATTAATGTATTATTGACATTTCAGCGTTTTAAGAAAAAGCAATGTGATTTTTTGAACTTTTGGTCGAATAAAATGTAATATTATGAGATTCGTTTTTTTTACATATTTTTTTATTTTAATATCTCTTGGTTTCAAGTGTTTTGCACAATCTTATCCGATTATCGGTCTTGACCTTAAGAAACATGCAGATAAAGTTAACAATTATGCATTTAGTGCAGGGCATAAATATCTTGCAACAGTATCAGATGATAAAACATTGAAAATATGGAATTATTCAGATTATAATTTGCTTGCAACTATAAATGTTCCTGAAGATAATGGAGAGAATGGGTGTCTCAATAAATGCATGTTTCATCCCGAATTTCCTAATATTGTATTAGTTGCGGGAAAAACAGGAATAAAAATGGCAGATACTCGAATGAGTTTAAACAGGCATTTTGCTTTTTATGTTATTGATTGGCATGAACAAAAGATTATTGATAAAGTCGGCAACTTTAATAGTGAAATTAGTTCTATGTCATTTTCACCTAATGGTTCTATGTTGTGTGTATCTTCTGAATATGAAGATGTTGCAATTTTTCAGGGAGATAATATGAGTTTATTAGAAAGTTTGTCTTTTAGTGATGAATACGTATATTCATCACGTTTTTTAAATGACTCATCTCTCATTATTGTTACAGATAGGAAAATTCGTAAATTTAAAATTGACCAAAATGAGTTGAATATATACGAGAAGTTGGATTTAGTAAATTACCGTCGAATAAGTAGTAATAGAATTTTTTATTTGTATGATAATCAGATGGTTGCTATTATAAATGATAGAAAATACGATATAAAGATATTAGATTTAAATACATTCAAAATAATAAATAATATAAAGTTTAAAAGAAAGGAACATTCAAAATTCGAAAATTATGTTGACTCTGTACAAAGTAATGATGCACAACATAAAAATGGGTATCTATTGGCTGAGGTTCAGTATAGAAAAGTGTCTGCGCCTGATATAAAGATTTATAAAGATTCACTTTATATTCTTTATGATGAAGAACCAGCAAGGTGTTTAATATATCCTTTTGGAGTGAAAGAGGTAAATTGGAAATTGCCTTGGGAAAATAGAGTTGACATAATTTCTTCTTCTGTGAGGCATGGTACTTTGTTTGATTTAGCAGTTTGGGTAGGAAATGGAATACAACTCTCTGGAGAGCAAAAAATTATTATGTACTCTGATAAAGATTTTGCCCGTTTAGATTATGAAGGAACTTATTTCGGAAAAACTTTTCCTGCATCTTATCGGAAAGTTTTAAACTGGATTAATCCAAATTATTTTGTTATTTCACTAAATGATGGAACAGTGCGGTGGTATAGTACCAAAACCGGTAATGAAAAATTGGCTTTATTTATTGATAAACATGGCAAATGGATTTTTTGGACGCCTGAAGGCTATTTTTATACAGATGTAGTGTCCAATTCTTCTCTTATAGAATGGAGAATGCAAAACTTTTTAAATGTTAGTGTAAAAAAATCTGGAGATTTACGAGCAAATTACTTTAATCGTGTATTTTTATTTGAACGCATAAAAGCTATTTATAATGGAAAAGAGGATGAAGAAATAGATTATTCACGTATTAACACTTCACGTAACATATTTCTAGATAAATATCCAAGTATTAAAATAGAGAATGTTGAACATGATAATAATAGTTTATATATAACATATGTGATAAGCAAATATGATCCATCAATTTATGGAACCTCAAATATTATTGTAGAAATTGATGGGAAAGAAACAAATTTTAGGTTTATTAGGAATAGGACTAAAGGTGGTATTCTTGAAGTAAATGGTTCTTTAAATGCAAAAAATATTACCATATATTTATATAATAAAGATGGACTGATTGATAATTACAAGTTTGAAATTACACATGAAAAAGATTTAAATATTACAGAAATACAAGCATTAATTTTTGGTATATCTTCCTACAAAACATTAGAAATACCAGCATTGAATTCTTCAGTTAATGATGCAAATGACTTTTCTTCAATGATAGATGAAGTTTATTTTGGGGAAAAGTCTGAGTTAAACAAATACAGAAAAGTTTTTATAGATACTGATGCAACAAAAAATAATATTTTAAATTCGATTCGAACTTTGAGTGCTAAATCTAAAGATACAAGTTTGACTATTTTCTATTTTTCAGGACATGGTCTATTGTCTGAAGACAGAGAGTTAATACTGCTTCCGATAGATGTTTATCATATCGGTGAAGCCCAACAAAAAGGTGTTCATATACGAGAGGTGCTAGAATTGTTGAATACCTTGAGGGGATATAAAATAGTTATTATTGATTCTTGTCATTCTGGACAAGCTATTCAATATAGATATAATAATATGGCTATTTATACTTCATCTCAGTCAAATCAATACTCAAATGATGGTAGTAATATTTCTCGAAGTGTTTTTACTGATCAATTATTGCAAGGAATACGGTTTGATTTATTTTCAGGTAAAAAAACTATAACATTTAAAGATATAGATAACTATTTATCAATACATGTAAAAGAAAAATCTGGAGGTGCGCAAAATGCAAAATCATATATTGACCCTCAATTAAGTAATGTAATTTTATTAAAGAGAAAGGATTATGTCGAGTAATTACTTAAAAGCTGTATTGCTAATCTTTTGTTGTGTATTTTCTTTTTCTAGTATTTCTGCACAAGAAAAATATGTAATTCAATATGCACAGAATTGTAGTGTGATTAGAAATAATATGATTTTTGCTCCTGAGCAATTGAAAATATTGTTTCTTTCAGATAGTATTATTTTTAATCAAAATTCTATATTACGAATAAAAAAAATGGATGGATCAGCACCAAGATATTTTGGAGATGATTATCGCGGAACACGTTGTCTTAATGATTTGTTAACAGCTAATGTTCAGGATGAATGGGCACATATTCTTCTTGGAAGAATTGGCATTGCCAAGAAAGGGGTCACATCAATTGCAGGAACGAGAAAAGAGATAAACGATTCAATTTTACTTATCACTTCTATTTTTCATAAAATAAATGCATTCATAAACAATACAACAAAACAAAGATTTTCGGACTTTAATGACGAACATGGTATTAACGCAAAATTTGATATCAAAGATTCCTTATTACTTATACAAAATAATCTTACAAAAAAACTATATGTAGATGTTTTATACAAAGCAGGGAATTATACTTTGTCATTATTGTCTACAGATAGTAGATTCTTGACTGACTTATGTATTCCTGCTGGTAGTTCTTTAAGTCTTAAAATAGAAATAGATGCGCCTAAAGATAATTTATTATACATTATTTGCTCTGAATTTCCTATGCCATTGAATGGAATTATGAATGAAGAAACTCCTATTAGTAATTCGTTTAAATCAAAATTTTCTATAGAATTGCAGATGTTGAAAGTTTCCTATTAAAATA
>ERZ779852.1968-NODE-1968-length-18030-cov-5.583533_pt1 | contig 18030 bp, 15 predicted proteins | sample MGYA00511559_ERZ779852 | MGnify/ENA primary metagenome ERZ779852 (study PRJEB29588, sample SAMEA2157977) | human gut metagenome | biome: human gut; feature: human-associated habitat; material: faeces | place: Denmark | collected 2008/2010 ...
ATCGGAGAATTGGTCAAGTGAAATACGCATTAATTTAATTCATCCAACAGGTAATGCAAAACAATTGGGAATAATACAATATAACGAGCATTTTGCTCATTTATTGTATCTCCTCGTCGTCGTTCCCCTCAAGTTGCTCTATCATAGCACGAAAATCCTTACGGAAGCGTCTGTCTATGAGCCATCCGATCAGTGCGCCGAGCACACCGCCTACGATTGCACCGCCCACAATGCTGTGAAACAGCCCCGGGTCGGCATATTCGCCTAACACCCACACCAACAGCACCACAAGCGGCACTGCGAGCGAAATCAGCACCGCCTTGGCCCACATACGCATCTTTATCATCCGTTTTATGGCCCCGATGGCGTCTATTGCGCTCATTTCCACCAGCCGGAGCCTCTTCAACCTGAAAAGGAGCCATGCCTGCACCACTATGGCCACAGCCATAAAACCTTCGTAGTAGATATTGAGCCACAGCGGCGTGTCAAATTCCATCATGAATACGAAGTAATAGAGCATGGCACCTGCCAGCAGCAGCAGCATAAGACGCAGACGCGACATGATACGCTGCCTCTCTGTGTGAGGCAGGCGACCATTGCTCCGGCCGGGGTCCTTGGCCCCGGCCGGAGCCTCGACGTCGAGGCTCCGCCAACGCTGGCGTATCTTTTCTATGTCGTTATCCAAGGTTTATATCGTTTTACTATTTGTCTGTCAATCAATTGTCACTTTTTTCGTCCTTCCCTTCAGCCACGGCTATGTGTCGCTCATCTTTTGCAGCCGCAGTTTGCACCGCCGCAAACGGGCTGCAACGGCGTTGCGTTTCAACCCCGTTACCTCGCTGATCTCCTCGTAGCTTTTCTCGTCGAGCCACATCAGTATGATAGCCTTGTCGAGGGCCGGAAGGCGGTTGATGAGCGAATACATCTCCTTGAGCATCATGGCATGCTCGTGGTCGTTGACCGACCGGTCGGCGAGCTCCATCATCTCAGGATTTGACATCGACAGAGTCTCGCTGTGACGGTGCCAGCGACGGAAACAGCTGATACAGGTATTGATGCTGATGCGGTAGATCCATGTGGCCTCCGAGCTGTCGCCGCGAAAGCGGTCGCGGGCCTGCCACAGGTTGATGAGAGTCTCCTGATAAAGATCCTTGAAATGCGCCGGATTTTCGGCATACATATAGCACACCTTGGTGATAACCCTTTTGTGGGTTTCCACCATCGCTTCGAAGGAGCGCTGCTCCGCGTCGGTATGCCTGTCCAGCTCTTTCATTGCGCTTATCTCGATGCCTTGATATAGAGCACCACTGCTATTACAGAGTAGATGATATTGGGTATCCACATGGCCACCATCGGCGAGGTGAGGCCCGAAACGGCAAACGATGAGGTCACCGTCATAAAGAGGATGTAGCTGAAGCTGAGCACCAGTCCGAGGCCGATGTTCACTCCCATGCCCCCTTTCACCTTCTTGCTGCTCAAGCTCATACCTATCACTGTGAGTATGAAGGCCGCGGCACACATGGCTATGCGCTTGTGGTATTCGATCTCAAATGCCTTGATATTGGCCACGCCGCGCTCTTTCTGCCGGGCTATATACTGGTTGAGCTGCGGTGAGGTGAGCATCTCCTGATCATGGCGCGAGATTAGGAAGTCGCGCGGCTCGAAGGGGATCACCGTGTCGAGGCGCTGCCCCTTGGTGATCAGTTCGCGGTTGCCCTCGAAGTTGCGTATCACATAGTCGCGCACCTGCCACTGATAGAGGGTGTCCCACTTGATGGATACCGAGGTCATACGCGACACAAGTTTCTTATCCTTAAATTTTTCGAGCGAGAATCGGTAACCGGTGTGGGTAGTGTTGTCGTATCGGCTCATGAAGGCGATGGTGCCGGGCGCCACTTGCATCATGATGTTGTCGCCGTAGTCCACACGGCGGTTTTTCACATACGTATTGGTGTAGTCGATGCGCTTCACATTGGCCGGAGGGATGATATATGCTCCGAGCACGAAGGTGGCTATGGCTATAATCGTCGCCGAGATCATGTAGGGGCGCAGAAGCCTCTGAAAACTCATGCCCGACGACAGCATGGCTATGATCTCCGAGTTGTCGGCGAGTTTGGATGTGAAGAAGATCACCGCGATGAAGGTAAACAGCGGCGAGAACTGGTTGGCGAAGTATGGGAGGAAGTTGACGAAATACTGAAAGATGGTGGCACGCAACGGAGCCTGCAGGAAAGCGTCGAGCTTCTCGTTGATATCGAACATCACCGTGATGGCAAGGATTAGGATGATGGCGAAGATGTATGTTCCCAGGAACTTGCCTATTATGTACCGGTCAAGCAGACTTACCGGTGGCTTCAGACGGGACATAATATATTGTCTTGTATCGGTTTATTATTCAGTAATCAAAGCCTGCGGCTCACACGCTCCACCATCTGAAGCTTCCAGGTGGCGAAATCGCCGGCGATGATATGGCGCCGGGCTTCCCCAACCAGCCAGAGGTAGAAGGCGAGATTGTGGATCGATGCTATCTGCATGGCCAGCAGCTCGCCGCTGATGAAGAGATGACGCAGAAACGCTTTGGAATATTCGCGGTCTACGAAGCATGGGCCGTCGGCCTGGATCGGCGAGAAATCGTCGGCCCATTTGCGGTTGCGCATGTTCATGATGCCGTCGGGGGTGAATAGCATGCCGTTGCGACCGTTGCGCGTAGGCATCACGCAGTCCATCATGTCCACTCCGCGGTCTATGGCCTCGAGAATGTTGACCGGAGTACCCACACCCATCAGGTAGCGGGGACGGTCGGCGGGGAGCACCTCGTTGACCACCTCTATCATGTCGTACATCACCTCGGCGGGCTCACCCACGGCCAATCCGCCGATAGCGTTGCCGTCGGCACCCAGTTCGGCCACCCTTTCGGCGGCTTCGCGGCGAAGGTCGGGGTAGGTGCACCCCTGCACTATCGGAAAGAAGCTCTGAGAGTAGCCGTAAAGCGGCTCGGTAGCGTTGAAGTGGTCCCAGCCGCGCTTGAGCCAGCGCATGGTCAGGTCGAGCGACTTGCGGGCGTAGCTGCGCTCGGCGGTGCCGGGCGTGCACTCGTCAAGTGCCATCATGATGTCGCTGCCTATGGCGCGCTGTATGTCTACCGTCTTTTCTGGAGTGAAAAGATGCTTTGAGCCGTCGATGTGGCTTTGAAATGTCACTCCCTCCTCCCGCAGTTTGCGGATACCGGAGAGGGAGAACACCTGAAAGCCTCCGCTGTCGGTGAGTATCGGGCCGCTCCAGCCGCCGAAACGGTGCAAACCGCCGGCGCGGGTGAGTATGTCGGTGCCGGGACGCAGATACAGATGGTAGGTGTTGCCAAGTATGATCTGCGCCTTCACGTCGTCGCGCATCTCGCGCATATGCACACCCTTGATGGCCCCTGCGGTGCCTACCGGCATGAAAATGGGGGTCTCCACATCGCCGTGAGCGGTGTGGAACACGCCCGCACGAGCCGCGGTGCCTGGTGCTGTAGCCTGTAATTCAAATTTCATATCGGATGCAAAGTTAACGCTTTCGCGCCGATTTGCCGCAACCGCAGCACGCTTTTTTCAGCACTTTCACACTTCTAAGCGCTATGTATGAACTATCGACCCCTCCGCCATGTTTTACATATGTGAATAATTCAGAAATCAACATAAGAATATCTAAAGTGCTCGAACTCAAGGAGCGCAACAGCATAAACCGCTGGGAAATGATGCGCTGCAACGGTTCGGGAATATCGGTGTCGCTCCAGTCGCGCTTCGAGGAGGTGGAGGGAATACACAGTGTGGCCCTTACGGTCGGCACACGATACTTCGGCACAAGGAGTCAGATGCGTCACGACATTCTCGATTACAATATCAGGGTATATTTCGAGATCGAGCCGTTCGACTCGCTCCGCACCGGCAGCGGCAACGACATTTCTCTCCCGCCTTCGCTGATGACGCTGATGTACGGCGTGGCAATAGGTGCGCTACGCGGCATGCTCGCACAAAAACTCGCCGGAACCACACTTGAAATCTGTCCTCTGCCGCTGGTTAACATCTCCGAGCTGGTAAGCCGCCACATCTACGGAAGCGGGCCCTCGGATCTCATGATACCTCTTGAAGATTTCCGATACAATTAGGAAAATTAAGTGCAAAAATGAAGAAACTGCTTATTACCATAGCCATGCTTTGGAGCGTGGCATTTGTCACATAGGGATGGACGGTCCCCGACCAGAGGCTCAGCTACAATGTGAGTTTCAAGTGGGGAATGATTGATGCCAATATGGAGTAGCCAATGTAGCAACATACAATATCCCGGGCGAAAACCGCTTCCTCGCCCACCTTTCCGTAGGGCATATCACCTGTCGATACCTTGACTCCACTCCCATCCACAGCCTTCCCGAAGCCAACTTCTGAGTTTATAAGGCGCTTCCTGCTACCGCGAGTTTTCTTTTCTCAGCCTAAATTTCTATCTTTGCACCGTCAACGAATAGAGAGATACTGAGGAATGAAGAAGTTACTATGCGCGGCCGCATGCATCGCTGCCGCTTTTGCCGGAGACGCCTTCGCAGAAAATGCTGAAAGCCTGCACATTGAAGCTCCGCAAATACATGGATCGATACGCACACGATGGGAAGGCGAGTGGGCCGACAAAGATCTGGGCGGATTCGGCTCGCGCTTCGAGGTGCGCAACGCGCGTATTAATGTCGGAGGTGCACTGCCCTGGAATATAAACTATTACATTCAGTTTGATGCCTGCAATCAGGGCAAGATGCAATTTCTCGACGCCTGGGCGCGCTGGAATTTCGTCAGCCGATGGCGTGTGCAGGCCGGACAATATCGCGTGCCTTTCGGCGTCGACTGTTTCCGCGCCCCGGGCAATTATCTCTTTGCCAATCGCTCATTCCTTGGCAAATACATGCTCAATATGCGCCAGGTGGGCGTCAAACTCGGCTACTACGGCGCCGGATCTTCGCTCCCGATTGACATCGAGGCCGGTGTATTCAACACCGCTTCCACTGCCGACCACAATACATGGCAAAAAGACTACACTTATACCGCAAAAGCCGTCTGGTATGTGGGCAATGTGAGCGTTTCGGCCGGATTCATCACATACAAACCTCACGAAGTGCGCATCAATATGGCCGACGGCGCTGTGACATGGAAATGGGACCGCTGGATGGTAGAAGGCGAGTATCAGCACAAATATTACGCCTCCCACCGCTTCAAGGCTGTCAATGCCTGGAACATTTATGGCGTTTACACCCTCCCGGTCAATTGGAAAGCGGCCAATTACTGGAGCTTTGAAGCGCGCTTCGACGGCATGACCGACCACTCCACCGGCGCTGCAAACGATGAGGGGCTGCTCACCATCGATCAGGCATCGCGCCGACGCATCACCATCGGCTCGACCATCGGGAAAAGCATCAAAGGGGTCCGCGCCGAGCTGCGTCTCAACTATGAGAAATATTTCTACAACAGCGGCGTTGTCGCACCGCGCGGACAAGACGACAAACTGGTAGCAGAGGTGTCTCTGAAATTCTAAGCTGCCTCCCCGTCCGACTTTAACGAAAAGTAAAATATTTCGCTATAACTATCAGCGGGACAAGGTTTTACTTTCTCCCTCAGCATAGATATTCATCATGCATCGGCGACAGTCAAACTCCAGCCGTAGCCTTGCTGAGGGTGTGGTGAGGTAAAGCTGCTTCGGATATTTTCCACCTTCGGCGGTGCGAAGGCATGCTCCGAGTTCACGCCTCAGGCAATAGCGTGTCTGCATCACTCGCCGGTCGCCGTCACTTCCGATTCCATCCACCTCGATGGCTTTCGGCATTTCACCTTCTACTTTACATTCCTGCCGGTAAAACTCTTCTGCTAAGGAGTTTGCCACATTGTCGTGTCTGGTCATCGCCGCCGGGGCCAGCCGATGCAGCGCCTCTGGGTCATCTTTCCGGCGCAAATCGGTGCGGTAGGTGGCAGCGCGGCATTGCGAGAATGTTTCCACGGCATCCCGGCGGAGCTGTGTGAGCACCGACGACGGCACAAACCGGTCGCCAAGCCGGTCGATAACCCCTGCGAGCCGATAGGGCGTATCGCCAAGTTTGGCCAACACCCTGCGGCGTGGCTCCTCTTGCGGTGTGCGGGCCGTCTGCTCGGGACAGTCGGCAGTTTGCTCCACGCGCAGGCCGGTCACCGGCTCATATATCTCGAGGGCTATCCTGTCGCCAAGGCTGCGGAGCGTCATCTCCACATCTATCTTTCTTACCCCCTCGGAGCGCCCCACGGTCTGCTCCCATTCGGTGTCGGCATTGCGGTAGAGCTGAGTACCGCGGCGCACGGCCACATCCGAGGCTGCGTAAAGCCTGTTCCCTTCCACGCGGTTGAGGCGGAAGCCGGTAAATCGCCCTTCGGGGTCGAAATATCCCAGTCCGTCGCCATTGTGGAGTTCGGAGGTGAGCTTCGCAATGATGGTGCGGTTGTCTTTCTGCGCTATGACAGTCCCCACCGGCTCCCCTATCCATTTCGGAGTGTCAAACGAGGCCAGCGACCCCTGCGCGGGCTGCGTGTCTTTGAGAAAATAGGAGGTAAATCCGCGATTGAAGCTCTTGGTGAGTTGCGGAGCGAAGCCACCCTCGGCTTTGCCGAGCGAACTGCGCCGCAAACGCCCGCCCGAGGCTGCGCAGATGCGGTCGAGCTCTCGGCTGTAGGCCGCTACCACATTTTTCACATAGCCGGGATCTTTAAGGCGCCCTTCGATCTTGAACGACCGCACTCCGGCGTAGATCATATCTTCGAGCATCTCCAGCCGGTTCATATCGCGGAGAGAAAGCAGGTGCTTGCCACGGATGAGCTTGTTGCCCGCACCGTCCTCCAGATCAAAGCTGTAGCGGCATATCTGAGCGCACTCGCCGCGGTTGGCGCTCCGTCCGGTCAATACAAAACTGGCCTGACAGTCGCCGCTGTAGCTCACACACAGCGCTCCGTGCACAAACGACTCCAAGGGCACATCCACCGCCTCGTGCATCGCCCTGATCTCCTCGAGCGACAGCTCCCTCGGAAGCACGAGCTGAGAGAATCCGGCAGCCTGAAGCATGGCGGCCTTCTCCGGGGTGCGGATATCGCACTGGGTGGAGGCGTGCAAGGCTATCGGCGGCAGGTGCATCCTCAGCAGCGACATATCCTGCACTATCAGGGCATCGACCCCGATTCGCCACAGCTCCCACACGAGCCGACGCACCTCCTCGGTCTCCTCTTCGTACACCAGCGTATTGACCGTAACATACACCTTCACACCGAATGTATGAGCATACTCCACTACCCGTGCCACATCGGCTACAGAGTTGGACGCCTGATGTCGCGCTCCAAATCCCGAAGCGCCCATATACACGGCGTCGGCGCCATGATTGATTGCGGCGATGGCTGTGTCGGCATCACGTGCCGGGGCCAGAAGCTCCAGAGAGGTGACTGCCTCAGTGGCGTTTGCGGATTTTATTGGGGTGACCTTCGGGGTTTTCATGTCGGTGTGGAGTTATTGCGCATGCAAAGTTAGCACTTTTATGCGGGATAGCACCGTTATCAGAGGGCATATCTTGCGGAAATAGCTCCTTTGCAATCTCTTTTTACGGCATAAGCGTGCTTAATACACGACAAATTTTACTGCTTTTATTATCGCGTTAAAAACTGTTTTTGTAATTTTGCAACACAAACCCCGTTATGGCCCCGACGCCCCGCCGAATCCGGCGAGGCTCCGCGGCCCGAAACTCTGAAATACGAAAAACTACAAGTATAAACGATGAAATTATTTGAACGACTTACCCTTCGTGCCAAAGCCAATCCCCGCCGCATTGTGCTCCCCGAAGGCTGCGAAGAACGCAACATCACTGCCGCCGACCGCATCCTGGCCGAAGGACTGGCAGAAATCATATTGCTTGGAAATCCCGCCGAGATCGAGGCCAAAGCCAAGGAGCTGGGTCTGACCCACATCGCCAAAGCCACTGTGATCGACCCGAAGGAAGAGAAGAACATCGACCACTACGCGCCCCTCTTCTACGAGCTCCGCAAGAAAAAAGGGATCAGCATGGAGGATGCCCGCCATTTCACCGCCAACGAGCTTTATTTCGGCTGCCTCATGGTGAAAGCCGGCGATGCCGACGGCATGGTCAGCGGCGCCATTCACACCACCGGCGATGTGCTCCGCGCTGCCTTCCAGGTCATCAAGACCGAGCCGGGCATCGACACCGTCTCAGGTGCATTCATCATGCTTCTCCCTGAGGGTTCGCCCTACGGCACCGACGGCCTGATGATCTTCGCCGACTGTGCCGTGGTGCCCGATCCCGATCCGCGCCAGCTGGCTCAGATTGCCGTTTGCTCGGCTGAGACAGCCAAGTATGTTGCCGGCATCGAGCCGCGTGTCGCCATCCTTTCCTTCTCCACCAAGGGCAGTGCCCACCACGAGCGTGTCGATAAGGTGATAGAGGCCACAAAGATTGCACATGAGATGGCTCCCGACCTTCACCTCGACGGCGAACTACAGACCGATGCTGCCATCGTGCCGGTAGTGGCCAGCCTCAAGGCTCCCCACAGCGACATCGCCGGACATGCCAATGTGCTCGTATTTCCCTCGCTCGAAGTGGGCAACATCGCCTACAAACTGGTGCAGCGCATCTCGGGCGCCGAGGCTGTAGGTCCGCTCCTCCAGGGCCTTGCCGCTCCCGTGAGCGACCTCTCCCGCGGATGCGTCGCCAACGACATCTACAAGACCATCATCATGACCGCCAACCAGGCCATTCACGATTAATCACCTTACAATCAACTGAAAGACAATGAAAATACTCGTTCTCAACTGCGGCAGCAGTTCGGTAAAATACAAACTCATTGACACCAAGGGCGAAAACGTCATGGCCGAAGGTGGTGTGGAAAAAATCGGTCTCCCCGACGGATTCCTCAAATACAAACTCGCCGACGGCTCGAAAGCCATTCAGGAGCTGGGTCTGGTCGACCACAAGGGTGCCGTGAAGGCTGTGCTCGACATCCTCACCAATCCCGAAGTGGGTTGCATCAAGTCCTACGACGAGATTGATGCCGTAGGCCATCGCGTGGTCCACGGCGCCGAGAAGTTCAGCAAGAGCGTGCTCCTTACCGACGAGGTGCTTCAGCAGGTCAAGGACTGCTACGACCTCGCTCCGCTCCACAATCCGGCCAACGTCACCGGCATCGAGGCCGTGGAGGAGATTCTCCCCGGCATCAAGCAGGTGGGTGTGTTCGACACCGCTTTCCATCAGACCATGCCTGCCAAATCGTATATGTACGCCCTCCCCTACCGCTTCTACAAGGAGGACGGCGTGCGCCGATACGGCTTCCACGGCCCCAGCCACCGCTACGTGTCGGCCCGCGTATGCGAGATTCTCGGCGTAGACATCACCAAGCAGAAAATCATCACCTGCCATGTTGGCAACGGCGGATCAATCACTGCCGTGCTCCACGGCAAGAGCGTGGACACCTCTATGGGCCTCACCCCCACCGAGGGCCTCATGATGGGCACACGTGTGGGCGACGTCGATCCGGGAGCACTCACCTTCCTCATGAAGAAGCACGGCCTTGACATGGAGGCTATCCAGAAGATTATCAACAAGGAGAGCGGCGTGCTCGGCGTGAGCGAACTTTCAAGCGACATGCGCGAGATCGAGGCTGCCGTCAATGCCGGCGACCCCAAGGCCACACTCGCCCTCGAGATGTACGAGCAGCGTATCACCAAATATATCGGCGCTTACGCTGCCGAGATGGGCGGAGTCGACATCATCGTCTTCACCGGCGGTGTGGGCGAGAATCAGACCGGTCTGCGCCTGAATGTCTGCAAGCCGCTCGCCTTCATGGGCGTAGAGATCGACGAGGCTGTCAACGCTGCTTCGCGCGGCAAGGAGGCTGTCATCTCCACTGCCGCTTCGAAGGTGAAGGTGGTGGTAGTGCCCACCGACGAGGAGCTGATGATTGCCCGCGACACCGAGGCTATAGTCAGCGGCCGCGAAGCCTGATTGCTTTTTCCTGATTTCAGAAAATAACAGCCAACCATATGGCGCAGCGCACCATATGGTTGGTTTTAAACGTTTTACGAATGTACAATTTCATCACCTGGACAGCCGATCCCGTGCTCATCGGTTCCCCCGTCACCATCCGCTGGTACGGACTGATGTTCGTCATCGGATTCTACCTCGGATACCTGATAATGGACCGCATTTTCCGCCACGAGGGTGCCCCCGAGAAGTGGCTCGGCTCGTTGCTGATTTATGTGGTAATCGCCACTATTGTGGGAGCCCGTCTCGGCCATGTATTCTTCTATGCCTGGGACTACTACTCGCAGCATCCCATCGAAATCCTCTACACCTGGGAGGGAGGACTTGCCAGCCACGGTGGCACCATCGGCATCATGGTAGCGATAGTGCTCTACTCCATTTTCGTCACCAAACGAAGCCCGCTCTGGACCTTCGACCGTCTGGTAATTCCCATCGCCCTTGTCGGCGCACTCATCCGCATCGGCAACCTTATGAATCACGAGATATACGGCCATCCCACCGATCTCCCCTGGGGCTTCCGCTTCATCACCAACATCCACGCATGGATGCAGGGCGCCGACCCCATCTTCTCGGCCCCTTCCCATCCCACGCAGCTCTACGAAGCGGGGTGCTACCTGCTGCTTTTCGCCCTGCTGATGTGGATGTACTGGAAAAAGAACGCCGAGCGCCGTCCCGGCCTCATCTTCGGCGTATTCTTCATCGTACTGTTCAGCAGCCGCTTCCTCATCGAGTTTGTCAAGAATCCTCAGGAGGCTTTCGAGGTGGGTATGACGCTCAATATGGGCCAGCTCCTCTCCATTCCCTTCATACTCATGGGTATCGGACTCGTGATCTACGCCTATATGCGGCCGCCGGTGCAGCTCTCCTTCCCCAACCGCTTCCCCGACGAGGACACCAAGAATAAAAAGCATAAATCCCGCACCTGACCCTCCCCCCTCTCTCTCCGCCTCCCTTTCCTGTTCAGCTATCACGTGAGCTCGCGTGATAATCTACATCTCTCCAGCAGCGCAGAAGAAAAACGAAGAGCGGCTCTCTCCGTGACTATTCCGGAAGATGAGCCGCTCTTGCTATAGGGTGCCACATCAAAGGATGCGATGAAACTCCGAAAGACAAGTTTTGAGTTCTTGCCATCCTTTGTAATCCGCCTGGCTATCGGGGAGATATCTCCCGCGATGCTCCTGCGCCCGAAGGCTGAGGATGGGGCCCGCCATTAGATGACAGAGTTGTTCTCGGCATTTCATATATGTTTGATGAGTTTCCCAATCTACTTTGGTGTGGCATGTAAGTTATGTCGTAAACCGTTGATGATGCGAATCTTCATCATTCGCGCGGGCCTCTGCCCGCTATGATTTGCGTTTGATTTTATAACGCAAATTTAATCATTAAGGTTTGAATATGCAAGTGGGGATTTAAAAAAAGTTGCATGGGCATGCAACTTCAGCCCTCTCCGATACGTCTAACTGATGTTTGAAATTATTTTTTTAACGCCCTTCGGGACGTAAAACAGTGAGAGATGATACTACTCAAGGATGTAAATAAGACCTACCCCGGCGCCGTGCCTCTGCATGTGCTCAAGGGGATAAATCTGGAGGTCAGCCGCGGCGAGCTTGTGTCGATCATGGGAGCCTCAGGCTCAGGCAAAAGCACGCTGCTCAATATATTAGGGATACTCGACGGATACGACAGCGGCGACTACTACCTCGACGGCCGGCTGATCAAGGATTTGAGCGAAAACCGCGCCGCCGAGCTGCGCAACCGCATGATCGGCTTCGTATTTCAGTCGTTCAATCTTATCAATTATAAAAACGCTCTCGAAAATGTGGCCCTTCCGCTCTTCTATCAGGGCGTGGGACGCCGTCGCCGCAACCTCATGGCTATGGAGCAGCTCGAACGCCTTGGCCTCAAGGACCGTGCGCATCATCTGCCGGGCGAACTTTCCGGCGGACAGAAGCAGCGAGTGGCCATAGCCCGTGCGCTCATCACCAACCCGTCTATTATCCTTGCCGACGAACCTACCGGCGCGCTCGACAGCCACACTTCGGCCGAGGTGATGCAGCTTTTCAAAGAACTCAACCGCAACGAGGGGATGACCACCGTCATTGTCACTCACGACCCCGGCGTGGGAGCGCAGACCGACCGCATTATCCGCATCAGCGACGGACGCATCGAGGGTAACGATAACAATAAAAATTCGGCAAAGTGATTGACCTGATTCGAGAAATAGCACAGACGCTCAACCACAACAAGCTGCGCACCTGCCTCACCGGTCTGGCGGTGGCCTGGGGCATCTTCATGCTCATTGTGTTGCTGGGTATGGGCAACGGTGTGACAAATTCTTTCCGCGAGCATGCCCTGACACCCGACTCACAGAAAATTTCGGTGTGGGGCGGACGCACCAGCAAGCCTTACCACGGCTATCGCGAGGGGCGTAGCGTCAGCCTGAAAACCTACGACATCGACAAGGTGGCATCGAAGCATCAAGATTTTGTTTCGGAGGTCACATCCGAAATCTATGGCTCTACTACCACCTTCACCGCCGGCCCCAATAGCCTGAAGACCAGCTATGTGGGTATATTCCCATCGAGAATAAGCGGCGATCGCCACATTGAGGTCATTGAGGGACGTCTGCTCAACGACAACGACATGAGCGCCTCGGCAAAGGTGATTGTGATCCCCGAGCGCAATGCTCAGCTCCTTTTCCCCGACGGCGATGCCCTTGGCAAGTATGTGAGCATCGGAGGGTTGGCTTTTAAAGTCATCGGCATCTACCGCAATGAGTGGCGCCGCGATTCCTACATCCCTTACACCACCGCACGCATGCTGGCCGGCAACTCAGACAATGTGGGCAGCATGAATGTGATGCTCAAAAACGTCAAGGACGAGGCCGACGGCAATCACGCCGAGACGGAAATCCGCCGCACGCTCGCTTCATCCCACGATTTCGCACCCGACGACGAGAGTGCCGTATGGCTCTGGAATCAATTCTCACAGGGGATGAGGGGGCTCGCGGCCATGAGCATTCTCAACATCTCCATATGGCTGCTCGGTCTGCTCACTCTGCTCAGCGGCGTGGTGGGCATCAGCAACATCATGTTCGTTTCGGTCAAGGAGCGCACCCACGAGATCGGTATCCGACGTGCCATCGGTGCCAAACCACGCTCTATCCTCTCGCAGGTGATTGCAGAGAGTGTGGCCATCACTACCCTATTCGGATATATAGGCATTGTGCTCGGCACACTGGCCACGGGGGTGCTCAACGCCATTTTCGGCGACACCGATTTCATTTCCAATCCTACGGTGAGTCTTTCGGTGGCCTTTCAGGTCACGTTAGTGCTTATCGCGGCCGGAGCTTTGGCCGGACTTTTCCCGGCCCTCAAGGCGCTGAAGGTTAAACCGGTGGAGGCGCTTCGCGACGAGTGATACCTGTCGGCGTTAGATACATTAGATTACAGATCAGAAAGTGAAGACACGACTTTTCGACATAGACAACTGGAAGGAGATCGGCGCTACTCTCGCACGCAACAAGACGCGCACCTTCCTCACCGGCTTCGGCATCTTCTGGGGTGTGTTTATGCTTGCGATCCTCCTCGGAGGAGCTCGCGGAGCCAAGGACCTGCTGATGCGCAATTTTGCCGGCTTCGCCACCAATAGCGGATTCATATTCACCGGCAACACTTCCGTTCCCTACAAGGGCCATCAGAAGGGACGTAGCTGGGATATGGATGTCACCGACCTGGAGCGCATACGCACCGGCGTACCCGAATTGCAGACGGTCACGGAGATGTACAGCTACGGAGGTGTGAGTTTCCGCAATGGCAAATATTCCTATTCGGGAAATGTCATCGGGGCATCCCCTGATTACTGCGATGTGATGGTGCCGGTCATCTACAGCGGCCGATTTGTCAACACTGCCGATGTGAGCCGCGAGCGCAAGGTGGCGGTGGTGGGCCAAAAGGTGGCCAACGAGCTGTTCCCGGGCGTTCCCTCCCCTGCAGGACGCGAGGTTGAGGTCAATGGCATCGCCTACACCATCGTCGGCGTTGCCGGGCAGACAAGCGAGGTCTCCATGGGCGGACGTCTCGACGAGAGCGTGGTTCTCCCCTCGTCTACCTTCCGACGGGCTTTCCGCCGCGGCGACACTGTCGACGGCATCATGCTTGTGGCCCGCGACGGGGTGAAGATTTCCGGACTGGAAAACCGCATCCGGCGTCTGCTCTACGTGCGTCACAGCATTGCACCCGACGACCTCAGCGCCATGGATCTTTTCGATATTTCCGAGAGGTTTGAAATGGTCGACAATCTCTTTCTCGGTGTCTCCATGCTGGCGCTTTTCATCGGCCTCAGCACTCTGCTGGCGGGCATCATCGGCATCGGCAACATCATGTGGGTCATAGTCAAGGAGCGCACGCAGGAGATCGGAATCCGCCGTGCTATCGGCGCCAAACCGCGCGATATCATCGTGCAGATCCTCTCCGAGGGAGTAATGCTCACGGCTGTGGCCGGCATAGCAGGTATCACCCTCGCCACTGTGGCGCTCGGCATCACTCAGCACCTCACGGCCAACGAGGTGAGCACTCCCCAATTCCAGATGCAGCCGGGTCAGGCGATGCTCATCATGGTCACTTTCGTGGTGCTCGGCACCATCGCCGGAGTCATCCCGGCACGCAAGGCTATGAAGATCAAGCCTGTGGAGGCACTCAACGACAAATAATCCCTCCCATGGCTTAAATATAAAACGCTAATAATCATCCATTTTCTACCTGTTGAAATAATAGCATCACAATATGAAAAAGTTTTTTAAAATTCTCCTCTGGGTCGCTGTCGGCGTCCTGTTTGTGGGTACTTTCGTGTATCTATTCCTCAACTCTCGCGGAAAAACACCTGAGTATGAGCTCGTAAGCCCGTCGATGGCTACCATCGAGCGCACCACGGTGCTCACCGGCAACATCGAGCCGCGCGATGAGATTGAAATCAAACCTCAGATCTCCGGCATCATCAGCGAGGTGCTCGTAGAGGCCGGCGACCATGTGAAGGAGGGCGACATCGTGGCCCGTATCAAGGTGATTCCCGACGAAACTCAACTTTCATCGGCGCAAAATCGTGTGAAGCTCGCCGAAATCGCTCTGGAGCAGCAGCGGCTCACCTATGAGCGCACACTCTCGCTTTATAAGAAGAAATATGAGAGCCGTGAGCGATATGAGACCGACCTCGCGGCGTTCCGCCAGGCCGAGGCCGAACTCGATCAGGCCCGCGACCAGCTTGCCATCGTGCGCGACGGCGTTTCGGCGTCCAACGCACAGGGTTCCAACACTTTGGTGCGCTCCACAGTCACCGGCGTAGTGCTTGAGGTGCCGGTCAAGGTGGGAACTTCGGTAATTCAGGCCAATACGTTCAACGATGGCACCACCATCGCAAAGGTTGCCGACATGACCGACCTCATTTTCAAGGGGAAAGTCGATGAAACCGAGGTCGACCTTCTGGCCGAAGGGATGCCGGTGAGCATCTCGGTGGGCGCAGTGCCGGGTTCGGCCATTTCGGCTCTTATCGAGAAGATTGCACCTATCGCCACCGACGAGTCGGGCACCAACACTTTTGAGGTGAAAGCTGCCCTCCGCGCCGACAACGATTCGCTGGTGCAGCGTCTGCGCGCGGGCTACAGCGCCAATGCCACGGTGACATTGGAGCGCGCCGACTCAACCTTCTCCGTGCCTGAGCGCATTGTGGAGTATTCGGGCGACTCGGCCTTTGTCTATCTCCTCACCTCCGCCCCGGAGGCCCGCCCGCAGCAGTTTGAACGCAAATATGTGAAAACCGGCGTGAGCGACGGTCTGCAGGTGCAGGTCAAGCAGGATGCTTCCGACAAAGCTCTCACCACCTCCTCGCTCCTCCGCGGCAACGAAACCACTACCAAATAAGCTTCGACTAATAAGCTAATTAACAAGCTACTATGATGTCATTTCGCAATAAAATACTGCTCTTTGGCGCACTTGCCTTCGCTCCCTTTGCCCCGAAAGCCGCCGCACAGGAGGCATGGACCCTCGAAAGGTGTGTGGCATACGCACTGGCCAACAATATCTCGGTGCGCTCTGCCGCCCTGCAGGTCAGCGATGCCGAGCAGTCGATCACCGAGGCCAAAGACCGTTTCCTCCCCACTCTCAACGCCTCGGCGTCGGAGAGTCTCAATTTCGGGCGCGGTCTGACGGCGCAAAACACTTATGCCGACCGCAATACCACCTCATTCCAGTGGGGCGCGTCTCTCTCGCTCCCCCTCTTTCAGGGACTTAGCGAATATCGCCAGATGGATGTAGCTAAGGCCAATCTCCGCGCCATGCTACTGAGCCATGAAGCGGCCAAAGACGATGTGTCGCTCAATGTCATGGCCTCCTACCTTCAGGTGCTATATGCCCGCGAGGTGCTTCAGAGCGCCCGCACCACTCTCGCCCACTCCTCCTACGAGGCCGAGAGACAGAAAGTGCTTGTGGAAGAAGGGAAAGTACCTGAGGCCGACCTCTACGACGCTCAGGCACAGATGGCTCAGGACAGCCTTCAGGTAGTCACAGCCTCCAACGATGTGCAGACCGCCCTCGTCAGCCTTGCCAACCTCCTGCAGATGCCCATGAGCGATGGTTTTGATGTGGCTCCCCTCGATGAGACCGACCCCATAATTCCCTCTCCCGAAGCCGTTTATTCTTCCGCTCTGCTCATCAACAACGGCGTAATGGCCTCCCGCCAGTCGGTGGAGGTGGCTCAGCGCCGCATCTCCCTCGCCAAAACGGGCTATATCCCCCGCCTCAGCTTCAATGCCGGCATCGGTTCGTCGTATTACACCGTGGGAGGCATGCCGCGCGAGACATTCTCCGACCAGATGCGCCACAACTATTCCACCTACCTCGGATTCTCCCTCTCCATCCCCATCTTCGACGGATTCTCCACGCGCAACTCCGTGCGTCGCGCACACCTGCAGCGCCTTCAGGCCGAACTTGAGGTCGACCGCACCAGCTCGCAGCTCTTCACCTCCATCCAGCAAGCCTACTATCAGGCCACCGGAGCCCGCTCGAGCTACATCACCTCACTTGATGTACTAGACAAGATGCGCCTCAGCTTCGCAGCCACCCAGGAAAAGTATTCGCTTGGCCGCGCCACACCCGCCGAGTTTGAGCAAGCCAAGTCGCTCCTCTCCCGCACCGAGATCACCTCCATCCAGGCCCACTACGAGTACCTCCTCCGCACCCGCATCCTCCTCTTCTACCAGCACGGCGCCCTCTAATCCCCTCTCCACCCTCTTTCCTAATCAATAATACCACAGCGGCGGCAAACATGCATCACACATGTCTGCCGCCGCTGTGGAATTATACCTCATTTTATCCTCTTATCTTACAGTGAATTTTTTCTTTTAATCGGGATGCGAAATCAGAATCGGGTACTTGCCATTGGTCACTCAAGTCGGTCACAAAGAGAGGGTGAAAGGGAAAATAAAAGGGGAGAGAGCTTGGCGGGTTAAATAATAATATGTAACTTTGTGATCCGGGAAAGAGTGTAGGACGTAGAGGCGTCCGTCGGAACACGGTGTGAATCCGTGACAGTACCCGCTGCTGTAAGTCCCATTTAAAAGGGTGTCGCAATGAAGCCATTGCCGATTATGTCGGTGAGAAGGCGCGACATCCCGGGATAAGTCAGAAGACCCACTCTACCATTGAATTTTGCGCCTGCGGGATAACGGGCATGGATTCTCCCACATCTTGATTACCAACCGGATTATGTCGCCGTTGTGGTGGCTAAGTCCGGTGAATATTTATAAGTTGTGGTGACATGAGTGTCATTCAAAAGAATTGATATATCCCAAATGCGCAAATCATTGATTCGCGCATTTTTTTATACCCTTCTGAATGACTATTATATACCTGTTGGTTGAATTAATTTCTTAAAATATTTATAATGAAAAAGTTGCGCAT
>ERZ779852.1973-NODE-1973-length-17978-cov-5.564135_pt1 | contig 17978 bp, 20 predicted proteins | sample MGYA00511559_ERZ779852 | MGnify/ENA primary metagenome ERZ779852 (study PRJEB29588, sample SAMEA2157977) | human gut metagenome | biome: human gut; feature: human-associated habitat; material: faeces | place: Denmark | collected 2008/2010 ...
TGCCGCCGGTGGGCGGAACCGTGGAGCTGATCACGACACGACGGTTCGGCTCGACGCCGGTGGAGGAGCTGACAGCGCCCTTGACGGTAGAGACCGCGCCGTGAATGATGCGGCGCTCATAGGGGTTCATCGGCTCCAGTGTGATGCTGCGGCCGGTGCGTACCGCCTGATTGGCAAGCTTGCGAGCCAGTGCCTCCAGCGTGCGGGCACGCTTTTCGCGATAGTTGCCGCTGTCGATGGAAAGACGGATATAATCGCCCTCGCCGCGGTTGGCAACCAGACTGGTGAGATACTGAATGGCATCAAGGGTCTCGCCTCTTCTGCCGATGACGCTGCCGATCTGCTCGCCGGCAAGCTGCAGACGGACATTTTCCTCATAGTAGCGGGGGGTAACGGTGAAATCACTCAGCCCCATCGCAGTCAAAATCTCGGTGACATAGGCGGCTGCCTTTTCCACCTTGGCGCGCACCTCGGCGGTCGGCTCGATCTCCACGAGAGCGGGCTTTTCCTCACGGGGCTGCTTTTCTGCTTTTTCGGGCTTTTCCGCCTTCTCCCGTTTGGGGGCGGCGGGCTTTTCGGTCTTTACCGGCTTTTCGGGACGCTCCGCACGGGGGGCGGGCTTTGCCTCCGGCTTGTTCTCCTTTTTGGGAGCCTCCTGCCGGCGGGGCTTTTCGCTCTTTGCCGGCTTTTCATCGGGAAGCTCTGCCCACACGCGAACCTTGGCGGGCAGCTTTTTCAGCCCCAGAAAACCGCCCTTGCGGGGCAGGTCGATGATCTCAAACTGCACCTCGTCACGAGGCAGACCCAGCAGCAGCGCGCCGCTTTCGATGGCGGCATTGGCGTCCGCGCCGGTAGCAATGATTTCTTTTATCATAATCAATTACCTCTTTATTATTCCGGCATCAATCGTCGACATATTCATCGCCGTACTTTTCGGCATAGCGGCGGCGTGCCTCCTTGATCTTTTCCTTATCGGAAAGATAAGTGGTGTCCTCCACCTTTTCGCCGTTCTTCAGTGCCTCCTTGGCACGCTTTTTCGCCTCGATGCGCTCCTGACGCTCCCGCTCGGCACGCTCCTTGGCCTCCTCCTGCAGCTTTTCGGCTACCTCCTTGGGATTATAGATCTTATTGAGGATCAGCGCCTGAACGCAGCCGAACACATTGGAAAGAGTCCAGTAAATGCCGACGCCGATGGGTACCATGAAGGTGAACCAGATGGAGATGAGGGGCATAAAGTACATCATCATCTTCATGCTGGCGCCTGCCTGACCCATATTGGGGCTGTTCTTCATGGAAATGACGGAAGAAAGCAGCGCGGTAAGACCGGAGAGGATGGGAACCAACACCAGCCAGTTCCAGCCGCCCTGCCACGGCAGGTTGGGGGTGCCGGAAAGATCCATGCCGAGGAAGCCCATGTCAAGAGACTGGATTTTGGCGATGACATCGGCGCCGACGGAGGAATAAGCGGACGGATTCTGCATCACGCTTTGATAAATGCTGATCTGCGGGGCATAGCCGACGGTGGAGACACCCAAAGAGCCCGCCACCTCGGTAAGAGCGGCAACGGTCTCCTTGGAGAACCGCAGCAGATGGGTCAGGGGCTTATAAACAACGTCCAACAGACCGAAGATGACGGGGAACTGAATAAGCAGGGTGCCGCAGCCGCTCATGGGATTGTAGTTCTCCTTGGCATACAGAGCCTGCAGCTCCTCGTTCATTTTTGCCTGATTGTTCTTGTACTTTGCCTGAATTTCCTGAATTTTAGGCTGAATGATCTGCATTTTGACGCTGGATTTTTGCTGCTTGAGACCCAAAGGGAACAAAAGCACCTTAACGATCAGGGTAAACAGCACCAGCGCCACGCCGTAATTGCTGACCAGATGATACAAGCCGTACATCAGCCACCCGAAGGGATAGCCGAAAATTGTCATAATAAAGTTCATAGAGATGATCCTCCGTTCCCATTTTCATGGGGGATAGTCTCCCCGTCGGCGGAAATATCACCGGCAGGGTGCTGGGACGGGTATGCCGCCTGCTTTTCCTGCAGGGCGCCCGCAAAGGGACGCAGAGAAAAGCGCTGGGGAACGGGATCGTACCCCGGACGGCCGAAGGGCTGACACCGTGCCAAACGGCAGATGGTCAGCAAGCTCCCCCGAATGGGGCCGAAGCGCCGCAGCGCCGTGACCGCATAGCAGGAGCAGGTGGGGGAAAACCGGCATCTGGGAGGAATGAAGGGGGAGATGCACTTCTGATAGATCCTGATGGGCAGGATCAAAAGCTCGCTGCATATTTTTTTGAGGAACTGCCACAGCCGTTTCATGGTGTCTCCGTCTCCCTTTTCGGGGCCTCGCACAGGGCGGTGATCTGGCGGAGCATCATTTCCTGCACCGGCTGCATTTTACAGTGGGCGGTGCGGCTGCGGGCGACAAAGATGAAATCGTAGCCCTGCGGAAGCTGCCCCTCCAAACCGGTATAGGCGGCGCGGATCACGCGCTTGGCGCGGTTGCGCCGGACGGCATTGCCCACCCGTTTGCTGGCGGTGATGCCGATACGGTTGTGACCCAGACGGTTTTTGGCACAATAGGTGACCAGAAGCTGTCCGGTTTGCGACCGTGCCCTGCGGTACATGCGGGTAAAGTCGCGGTTTTTTTTGATGATCGCAGTGATTTTCATTTTACGGGTCCCTTCCCTGCGCCGCGGGAGAGCGGGCAGTTGTGCGGTGTGCCGGACTGAGAAGAAAAAGAAGAGGTTGTCCCTTTCACACCGCTGCCATCGCGTTTGGTTTCCCAGTAATCATGTGCTGCCTTGCGGCAGTGTAAAGCCGGATTAAAAAATCAGCCCACAACGCAGCGCTGTGGGCATCATCTTTAGTGGGTCAGTCTGGCTCTGCCCTTGGCGCGTCTGCGAGCCAGGACCTTACGACCGTTGGCGGTCGCCATTCTCTTTCTGAACCCGTGTACCTTGCTTCTCTGTCTCTTTTTGGGCTGATAAGTTCTGAGCATTGTTCTTCCCCTCCTTCCGGGTCTCGGCGGCATCTCCCGGCGCGGGAGCCTGCCTGATGTGGTCGGTCATTTGTCCCAACGCGCTATTGGGAGAGATGACCCTGCAATTTTGAATTATACCTTAATTTACGAGAGAATGTCAAGAAAAAGCTGCTGTTTTTGCGGGATTCTGTGTACAGGGTGCGCCGGTAGTGGAGAGGCAACGGAACAGCTACAAGATATGGGAGGTACATTTTATTTTTTTTCTGCTTTAACTGATGCTTTGCACCCCTTGCTTCCCTTTCTTCGGGGGAGGGCGGGCTTTTCACACCGGCTCTTTTTTTGGTGGAAAATTTGGGGCTTTTCTGGGGTTCCGATGTTGTAATTCGACCCCGAATATGCTACTATATAAAATAGGTATCTATCCCCATGGCAGGTGCTGTGGGGAGAAAATGAAATGAGGTTCAATATGGATTCTTTTTCCGATGTTTTTGAGAGAGTAAAAGAGCTATGCCGGGGTGAAATGAGCGAGGTCGCCTATGGCTTATGGATCAAAGATCTGGAGCTGATCTCGCTGGACGGCGAGACCGCCCGCCTGATGGGAAACACCAAAATGAAGCGGGATATTGCCGATAATAAATACAATGCCCTTTTGGCAAGCTGCTTCGAGCAGATCATCGGCTTCCCTGTGAAGGTCGAGATCTATTCCCGTGAGGCGCCGCCTCCCTCCCCTGCCGCCGCACCTGCGGCAGCCGAGCAGGAGTTCCAGCCCGAAAAGGAATATTCCTTTGAGACCTTTGTGGTGGGCAGCGGCAACAGCATGGCGCATGCCGCTGCGTGGGCAGTCGCCAATAACCCCGCCAAGAGCTACAACCCTTTATTTATGTACGGCGGCAGCGGCTTGGGCAAGACCCATCTGATCTATGCCATCTGCGGAAAGATACGGCAGAACCACCCCGACTATAAGCTGATCTATGTAAAATGTGAGGAATTCGCCAACGAGCTGATCTTGGCGATCCGTGACCGCACCACCGCCGAATTTAAGGAAAAATACCGTCAGGTAGATCTTTTAGCGGTCGATGATATTCAGTTCATCGCCGGCAAGGAGAGTACGCAGGAGGAATTTTTCCATACCTTTAATTCGCTGTATGAATGCGGCAAGCAGATTATTCTGACCAGCGACCGTCCACCCAAGGAGATCAAAACGCTGATGGACAGGCTCCGCAGCCGGTTTGAATCGGGTCTGCTGGTTGATGTACAGCCGCCGGATTATGAGACCCGCATGGCGATCATCACCCGCAAGGCGGAAAGCCTGGGAATGAAGATGCCGGAAGATGTGGCGGCGTTCATCGCCGGCAAGGTAAAGGATAATGTGCGGCAGCTGGAGGGCGTTGTGAAGCGAATGGACGCCCACGCCCGACTGAACGGCTCCTCTATTACCATTAGTCTGGCGGAAAATGCCATTCAGGACATTATGACCGACCAGACGCCGCTGCCCGTAACTGTTGACCGTATCATTGATGAGGTGGCGCGCACCTATGGCGTTACGGCGGAGGAGATCCGCGGCAAAAGCCGCAGCAACCAGATCTCCGCAGCACGGCAGATCGCTATGTATGTGGTGCGGGAGATCACCGGCATGACCCAACTGGAGATCGGACAGGAATTTGGCGGGCGCGACCATACCACCGTTATTTATGCACTGTCGCAGGTCGCTAAAATACTGGAAAGCGACCCCCGCAAAAAAGAGGTCATTGAGGATATCATCAAGAATATCCGCAATGCCGACGCTTAAAAAACGCTTTCCACCGATTTTTCACATTCCACCGACAGATTTCCACTGCCGTGTGGAAAGAAAAAATTTTTTTCACATTCTCCACAAATTTTCCGTGGTGCTTTCCATATGACGAAAAACGGCAGAAACCTGCTTGTCCATCGGGAAAGCGTAGGCATTTCCACTTTTCAAGGTCCCCTACTATTACAACTGATGTTTATATATGATATTCCTGCACAGCACATAAATAATGAAAGAAAATGAGCATAACCCCAGCCGGAAAATGGGGAAAGTGAGAATTTTTCCGGCGGGCACAAGGAGGACGACAGCATGATAATGAAATTTACCTGCAATACCGCAGCGCTGGTCAACGGGATCAACTCCGCACTGCTGGCAGTAAGCCCCAAAAGCACCCTTTTGGCTCTGGAGGGTATTTTAGTCCGTGCGCACACACGGGAAATTACCATGATGAGCTATAACTTAGAGATGGGCATTACCGCCAGTCTGGAGGCAAGGGTAGAAAAAACCGGCGAGATCATTATTCCCGCCAAGGTGTTTTCCGATATTATCCGCCGCATTGAAAGCGATGAGGTGACCATTGAGGCAGACGACCGGTGTCTGGTGCAGATCACCGGCGGCGTTTCGCAGTTTACCATTCTGGGTATGACCTCGGAGGAATTTCCGGAGCTGCCTTCGGTAGGAGAGGCACAGGGCTTTTCGATGCCGATGGAGACCCTTTCTTCGATGGTGGATATGACCCGTTATGCCATAGCGACCAACGACAGCAAGCCCGTACAGACCGGCTGCCTGTTTGAGCTGCAGGACGGCGAGCTGACGGTGGTGGCAGTTGATGGCTTCCGGCTGGCGCTGCGGCGGGAAAAGGTGAACCATGAGGAGCCGATGCGGTTTATCGTTCCCGGCAAGACACTGGGCGAGCTGCTGAAACTGATGACCGAGGAGGGCAATATTTCCATTGAAATAAGCCGGAAGCATATTCTGTTTGATATGGGCAACCGGACGCTGGTAAGCCGCCTGCTGGAGGGAGATTTCCTTGACTATCGTGCGGCGATCCCGCGGGAAAGCAGCACTGCCGTGGTGGTAAATACCCGTGCCCTGATCAATTCCATCGAACGCACCAGTCTGCTGATCAGTGACCGGCTGCGCAGTCCGCTGCGGGTGGATTTCGGAGAATCGGTCATTAAGATGAGCTGCTCGACCAGCATTGGCAAGGCATATGATGAATGCTGCTGCTCCACCACCGGTAATCTGCTGGAAATGGGCTTTAATAACCGCTTTTTGCTGGACGCTTTGAAGAACGTTGATACCGATATGGTACGGCTGGAGCTGTGCGGGCCCTTGAGCCCCATGAAGGTGCTGCCGCTAGATGGAGACAGCTTCCTGTTCCTTGTACTGCCGATGAGACTGAGGGCGGAATAAAAAAAGAAAGTGTGAATCAATGGAGACCATTATCATTCATAGTGAATTCATCAAGCTGGACAGCTTCCTGAAATTCTGCGGCGCCTGCGCTACCGGCGGCGAAGCAAAGATCGTCATTACCGAGGGCGAGGTGCTGGTAAACGGCGAAGTGTGCACCATGCGCGGTAAAAAGCTGTATGCCGGAGACACCGTTACACTGGACGGTGAAAGCTGGCAGGTGGCGGCACCGTGAGGCTCCGGCGGCTGAAAATTGAAAATTTCCGGAACCTTGCGGCAGTGGATCTGACTCCCTCTGCGGGCGTCAATGTGATTTACGGCGCAAACGCACAGGGTAAAACCAATCTCATCGAGGCGATCTATCTGCTGACCGGACAAAAAAGCTTCCGTGCGGCGCGGGAAAGTGATTTTTTGCGCTTTGGCAGCGGGGTTGCCCGCATCGAGGCGGATTTTACCTGCCAGAACCGCGAAAAAACCGCAACCCTTGCCATAGGCAATAAAAAGCAGGCGTGGCTTTCCGGCGTGGAATGTACGCCGGGTGAATTGACCGGCGAATTTCTGGCAGTGGTTTTTTCCCCCAATGAGCTGGCGCTCATTCAAGAGGGACCTGCCGAGCGGCGGGCGTTTTTAGACGGCGCGATCAGTCAGGTGATGCCGCGCTATCTGGCAACACTGGGGACGATGAGCCGGATCTTGCTGCAGCGCAATACCCTCATCACCGATATGCAGAAAAGCGGTAATGCCGCCGCAATGGAGCCTCTTTTGGAGACATGGGACAGAAGCTTTGCCCGTGTTGCCTATTCCGTCTGCCATGCAAGAGCGCGCTTTTTGAAGCGGCTGGCACCGCCGGCGGCGGAAATTTACGAAAGCATCTGCAAAAGGAGCGACCAGCCCTTTTCCCTTGCCTATCAGCCCAGCATTCCCGCACCGCAGGGCGCCGATTGGGCGGAGATCCCACCTGCCGAGGGCGAAGCCCACATTCGTTCGGCGCTTGCCGCTGCCCGTTTGGAGGATTATAAAAACTACTGCACCACCGTTGGTCCCCATCGGGACAATATGGAGGTAAGCATAGCCGGTATTTCCGCCCGCAGCTTCGGCAGTCAGGGTCAGCAAAGGAGCTGCGCCCTTGCTCTGAAGCTGGCGCAGTGCCGTGTGATGGAGGAAACGTTGGGCGAAGCCCCGATTATCCTGCTGGACGACGTGTTAAGCGAGCTGGACCGCACCCGTCGGGAGTATTTTCTGCACGGGGAGCACCCCGGACAGGTGTTTATCACCTGCTGCGACAGAGGTGCTGCGAGGACGCCGGAGGACGGCGCGGCGTTCCGCATGAAGGAAGGGCAGCTTTATCTGCCGCAAAAAAGAGTCGGAAAGCGAAAGGAGCCGTGAAGCGATGTATCTGCACTTGGGACAGGAAACAGTGGTGCGGGAACGGGATATCATCGGTATATTCGATTTGGATAATACAACGGTAAGCCGCCATACCCGCAAGACGCTGAATCTGGCGGAAAAGGACGGGCGGGTCATCAACGTGACCGACGACCTGCCGAAAACCTTTGTGATTACCAGCCGACCCGGAAAAAAAGCCGGCGAGGATATGGTGTATCTGTGCCAGCTTTCGACCGGTACGCTGAAAAAGCGGAGCGGGAAGTAAACCCGATTTACAAAAACCGGTGAATGCCGGAAAAAACCTCTGTTTATATTCCGCCCGGCGGCGGTTATCATATATCATTTTGTCGGATCTGATCAAAGCGATCTTGAGAATAGGAGATACTATGAGCAACATCGAACAGGTAAAACAAAGCCACTATGACGAGACACAAATTCAGGTTCTGGAGGGACTGGAGGCAGTCCGCAAACGCCCCGGTATGTATATCGGCTCCACCGGACCGCGCGGTCTGCACCATCTGGTGTATGAGATCGTGGATAACGCCATAGACGAGGCGCTGGCAGGCTACTGCGACCATATCGAGACCGAAATACTGGAGGGCGATGTGATCCGCGTGACCGACAACGGACGCGGCATCCCCGTGGGGATCCACCCCAAAATGGGAATCCCCGCCGTGACGGTGGTTTACACCATTCTGCACGCCGGCGGCAAATTCGGCGGCGAGGGCTACAAGGTCTCCGGCGGTCTGCACGGCGTGGGTGCTTCGGTGGTCAATGCCCTTTCGGAGTGGCTCATCGTCGAGGTCAAAAACGGCGAGCATATCTATCAGCAGAGGTTTGCCCGCGGCGTGGCGCAGGGCGATCTTCAGATCATCGGGGATACCGATGAAACCGGCACCCGCGTCACCTTTAAGCCGGACGGCGAGATCTTTGAGGAGCTGGTGTACGACTACGAAACGCTGCATACCCGTCTGCGGGAGCAGGCGTTCCTGAATGCCGGCGTGCGCATGACCATCACCGACCGGCGTACCCCCGACGGCCCCAGCGATTCCATGTGCTACGAGGGCGGGATCCGTTCCTTTGTGGAGTTTATCCATCAGCGGCGCGGACTGGAAGCGCTGCATGAAGATGTCATTTATATGAAGGGCGACAGCGGCGACAACGTGGCGGAGGTCGCCATGCAGTATAACGACAGCTACAACGAGCTGCTGCTCTCCTTTGCCAATAACATCAATACCAGCGAGGGCGGTACCCACGAGGAGGGCTTTAAGCAGGCGCTGACCCGTGTGCTGAATACCTACGCCCGTAAAAATAACCTTTTGAAGGAAAAGGATAAGAACCTTTCCGGCGATGACTGCCGAGAGGGTCTGACTGCCATCATCAGTGTCAAGCTGCGGGAGCCGCAGTTTGAGGGGCAGACCAAGGGCAAGCTGGGCAATACCGAGATGCGGCAGGTGGTCTCCGCCATCGTTACCGATAAGCTGACCACCTACTTTGAGGAAAACCCGCAGGTCGCCCGTATCATCATCGAAAAGGCCATTACCGCCAGCCGTGCCGCCGAAGCCGCCCGCAAGGCCAGAGAGGAGACCCGCCGCAAATCCCCGCTGGAGGGGGTGGGACTGCCCAGTAAGCTGAAGGACTGCAGCGAGCGCGGCAACGAGCGCACCGAGCTGTTCATCGTAGAGGGCGACTCGGCAGGTGGCTCCGCCAGCGAGGGTCGTGACCGCCGCTTCCAGGCGATCCTTTCGCTGTGGGGCAAGATGCTGAACGTGGAAAAAGCCCGTCTGGATAAGGTGTACAGCAACGAAAAGCTGCTGCCCATCATTGCCGCCGTGGGCTGCGGCATCGGCGAGGACTTTGATCCCCAAAGGATCCGCTATAATAAAATCATCATTATGGCAGATGCCGATGTGGACGGCAGCCATATCCGCACGCTGCTGCTCACCTTCTTCTTCCGCCATATGCGCCCGCTGATCGAGCTGGGTCATATCTATATTGCGCAGCCGCCGCTGTATAAGGTGAGCCGCGGCAAGCAGTTCCGCTATGCCTACACCGAAGCCGAGCGGGACGCCGGCATTGCCGAGCTGAACCCCGACGGCACCGGCAAGGTGGATATCCAGCGGTACAAGGGCTTGGGCGAGATGGACCCCGAGCAGCTGTGGGAGACCACCATGGACCCCACCCGCCGGGTGATGCTGCGGGTAAACATGGAGGACGCCATGCGTGCCGATGAGACCTTTACCATTCTGATGGGCGACAAGGTGCAGCCCAGACGGGAATTTATAGAGCAGAACGCCCAGTATGTCACCAACCTTGATGTTTGATGACAGAGAAAGGAGCCGAGAAAATGAGTAAGAAACCTCCCAAAAAATCCCCCAATAATATGGGTGATTTCGATGTCATCAACGAGGTGGTGGACGAGGTAACCGCCGAAAACAGCCTGCATAATGAGGGACGGATCATCAATGTAGAGCTGGATAGTGAAATGCGCAAGAGCTTTCTGGAATACTCGATGTCGGTGATTGTAGACCGTGCCCTGCCCGATGTGCGGGACGGTCTGAAGCCGGTTCACCGCAGAATTCTGTATTCCGCCGATGAGGAGGGGCTGACCCCCGATAAGCCCCACGACAAGAGTGCAAGAATCGTCGGTGACGTGCTGGGTAAATATCACCCCCACGGCGACGCTTCCGTTTACGACGCCATGGTGCGCATGGCGCAGAGCTTTTCGCTGCGCTACCCGCTCATCGACGGTCACGGCAACTTCGGTACCATCGACGGCGACCCCCCTGCCGCTTACCGTTATACCGAGGCGAGACTGAGCAAGATCGCCCTGTATATGCTTTCCGATATCGACAAGGACACCGTGGACTGGAACCGAAATTTCAGTGACCAGCGCAATGAGCCGGTTGTACTGCCCAGCCGCTTCCCCAACCTGCTGTGCAACGGCTCGGTGGGTATTGCGGTGGGTATGGCGACCAATATCCCGCCCCACAACCTGCGGGAGGTCAGCGACGCGATCTGCCATCTTATCGACCACCCCGAAGCGGAGCTGGGCGAGCTGATGCAGTATATCCACGGCCCCGACTTCCCCACCGGCGGCACCATCATGGGGCGTAGCGGTATCCGTGCCGCCTACGCCACCGGCCGCGGCAAGATTACCCTGCGCAGCAAGACCGAGATAGAGGAAATGAAGAACGGGCGGGAGCGCATCATCGTGCGGGAGATTCCCTATATGGTGAACAAGACCCGCCTCATCGAAAGCATTGTGCAGGTCATCAAGGATAAGCGTGTGGACGGCATCAGCTACATCAATGATGAAAGCGACCGCGAGGGTATGCGTATCGTCATCGAGCTGAAGACCGGCGCCAACGCACAGGTGGTGCTGAATCAGCTTTACAGCTACACCCAGCTGCAGGATAGCTTCGGTGTGATTATGCTGGCGCTGGAAAACGGTGTGCCCAAAGTAATGACCTTGAAGGAAATGCTGGAGCAGTACATCAAATTCCAGTTTGAGGTAGTGACCCGCCGTACCGCCTACGACCTGAAAAAAGCCAAGGAGCGCGAGCATATCCTGGAGGGTCTGAAGCTGGTGGTAGACCGCACCGATGAGGTCATCTCCATTATCCGCCACAGCAAAGACCAGAATGATTCCAAGGAAAACCTCATCGAGCGCTTCGGCATTACCGAGCTGCAGTCCGCAGCCATTGTAGCGATGCGTCTGGGACAGCTCTCCGGTATGGAGCGCATTAAGATAGAGGAAGATCTGGCAGGAATACTGGAGAAGATCAACAGCTTGGAGGAGATTTTGCGTACTCCCTCGATGGTTTATGATATCATTCGCACCGAGCTGACCGCCATCAAGGAAAAATTCGGGGACGACCGCCGTACCGTTATCGAAACGGTGAGCGGCGAGGTGGATATTGAGGATCTCATTCCCGAACAGCAGTCTGTGATCACCCTTACCCACGGCGGCTACATCAAGCGGCAGCCGATGGAGGTTTACCGTACCCAGCGCCGCGGCGGACGCGGGATTTCCGGCGTTGCACGCAAGGACGAGGACTTTGTGGAGGATATGTTCATCACCTCCACCCACGACTATGTGCTGTTCTTTACCAACCGCGGCAAGATGTACCGTATGAAGGGCTATGAGATCCCCGAAACGGGCAGAGCCGCCCGCGGCAGCCATGTGGTGAACCTGCTGCCCATTGAGAAGGACGAAAAGATCAGCGCCATGATACGGGTGGACGAGGTAGAGAACGACAGCTACCTGGTGATGGTCACAAGAAACGGTACCATCAAGCGTACGGCGCTTTCCGCCTACCGCAACGTCCGCAAGGGCGGTATTATCGCTATCAACCTGGAGGAGGGCGACGAGCTGGCATGGGTACGCAATACCACCGGCGAAGATGACCTGATCATTGCGACCCGACAGGGAATTGCGATCCGCTTTGCGGAAAGCGATGTCCGCCCGATGGGACGCACCGCCACCGGCGTGCGCGCCATTCGACTGGACGAGGGCGATGAGGTCATCGCCATGGCGACCTGCGAGGAGGGCGGCTACCTGCTGACCGTGACCGAAAGCGGCCAGGGACGGCGCACGCCGCTGGAGGAATACCGCACCCAGAACCGCGGCGGACGCGGTGTACGAAACTATGACTGCGAGGGCAGAAATACCCTTGTTGCCGGAGTGCGTGTGGTTGGCGAGGAGGACGATGTGATCCTGATTGCCGATGACGGCATTATTATCCGGATCCCCTGCGAGCAGATTGCGGTACAAAGCCGGTACGGCGGCGGCGTTCACGCCATGAGACTGGAGGAGGGCAGCCGCGTGGTAGCGTTGGCACGCGCCCCCCGTGACGAGGACGACGGCGAGGAGAACGATGAGACTGGCGAGACCGAACCGGAGCAGGACGAGGAGCAGGAGATCGCCGGCGGGGAGGAACCCCCTGCGGAGGAGTAAAAACCGGTCGGGATTTTGAAAGCGACAAACGAAAGAACCGTTAGTCTGTTGCTGCTTTTACGACCGTTCAAAAAAAGCCGATGATGACCCGCTAAAAGGAAACGACATGAAACAGTGCAGACCGAAAAACAGAATACTCCTGCGGGGGGCGGCGCTGGCGCTTGCCCTCTGCATGGTGCTTTCCCTTGCCGCCTGCGGAAAATCAAAAGTCTCCGGCAATATACGGGTGGATCTTTCCGGTCGGGTAAATACCCTTGACCCGCAGTTTTGCAGCACCGTGCCGGAGCGCTGCCTGCTGAAAAACTGCATGGAGGGACTATGGCGGCAGCTGCCGGACGGCACCCTGACCGAAGGCTGCGCCGAAAGCTATACCGTAAGCGAAAACGGTCTGCAGTACACCTTTATTCTGCGGGAGGGGCTGACATGGAGCGACGGCGAGGCGCTGACCGCCTCCGACTTTGTGTTTGCCTTCCGGCGGCTGCAGCAGATGACCGGTAAACCGGCGTGGACGGAATTTTCCGCTGTGCGGGGCTTTGAGGACGGCGGGACACTGGGTGTGACTGCACAGGACGACCGCACGCTGATCATTTCCTTAAGCCGCACCGAGCCGCTGCTGCTGGAAAAGCTGGCGGAGCCGGAGGCCTTCCCCTGCCGGGAGGATTACTATACCGGCACCCATGCCCGTTACGGAAATACCCTGCAAAACATGATTTATAACGGACCCTATATCGTGCGGAGCTGGGAAAACGGAGAGATCCGTTTGGCACCCAATAGCCGCTATACAGGGTTGACACCAGCTGAAAACTCCGGTGTGACCATCAAACTGGGACAGGATAATGCCACGGGACGATTTTTGGCGGGGCAGACCGATTGCTGCCGGGTGGACGCTACCACGCTGGGGCAGCTCTCCGGCGAGAACGCCAGCCTTTTGACCTTCCGTAACGGCACCATTTCTCTGCTGCTCAATCCAAAAGCAAAAGAGCTGGAGGAGACTGCCCTGCGGCAGGCCCTGTGCCACAGCTTCCGCTTGAACGATTATATCAATAGCGGCGACCTGCCGGAGAGCTATGAATATGCGGGGAGCATAATCCCCGCCGCAGCGCGGCTGATGGATAAAAGCTATGCCGAGCTGACAGCGCAGGGCTTTGCACTGGGCACGGTAAGCTACTCCGACGGCAGCTCCTCCACAGATTTCCGGCGGAGCAACCAGTTGGGTATCTTCTACAATGCCCGCGCTGCCGCTGCTGCGATGGAGCAGGTGAAAAAACAACCGGAGGGACTGACGCTGCTGCTGCCGAAAGGCTCGGCACTGGAGGGCTTTTGCGGCTGGCTGCAAAAGCAGTGGCTGGATCATCTCGGTATTGTGGTGAACCTTGCCATAGTGGACGCCGATACCTACCGCAGCCGCCTTGCCAAAGGAGATTTTACGCTGGCGCTGTACAGCTACACCGCCGGTGACGAGCTGCATACGGTATTCCGTCACTACGGGACGGGGGGCGGCGCGCCGGTGCAGTGCGATGATCCCCACTACGGGGAATTGATCGACATGGCAAGCGCCGTGAGAGAAAGAAGCGAAGCGGCAAGACTGTTTGCCAATGCCGAAGCGATGCTGGCGGATCAGTTTATTGCGATGCCGCTGTTCTATACCGAAAGCTACTTTGCCATGGCAAAGGGCGTGAGCGGAATTCAAAGCTCCGCCGACGGCACCGAGCTGTTTTTTGCCACGGCAAAGCGGGAGGGTTAAGTGCAATGCTGCTGCAAAGACTGAATAAAAACGACCTGCCGGAGATCATAGCATTCAACCGTCGGTGCTTCTCCCCCGGCGACCGCTGGAGCGGAGAGGACTGGACGGAGCTGCTGGAGGACGAGCGGGCGCATTACTACGCACTGCTGGAGAATGGGCAGATCGTGGGGAATATGTTTCTTTACGACTGGCAGGGGGAAAGGGATTTCCTGAAAATTATGAACCTTGGTGTTGCCCCTGATCGGCGGGGGCAGGGGCTGGCGTGCCGGCTGTTGGAAAAGGCGGCGGAGGAGCTGAAGGCTTCGACGCTGACGCGCTGCTGCGGTGAGACACGGGAGAGTAACCTTGCTATGCGGCGGGTGTTTGAGCGCTGCGGCTACCGGCTGAACAAAACGGAAGAAAGCTACTATGAAAACCCGACCGAAAGCGCCTGCAAGTATGTGCTGCGGCGGGAGGAGCTGGTGTAAAATCAAATAACGCCCCCCGGAGAACCTTCAATGAAGGTTCTCCGGGGGAGCTTTTAATGGAGGGAAGGGAGTGCGGGGCGCAGCCCCGTCCGCCGCAGGCGGACGACACGAGCGAAGCTCGTGTGTTTCGGCGGAGCCGAAACGGGCTGCGCCTGTTCCCTCGCCTTTCGCAAAATTCGCAAAGGGAAAAAAGCCATTCCCACGCCCTTTTGCAAATTCCGCTTCCCTGCCGCATAGGAATAGGATAAAGACCTGTGTGAAAGGGAGGGCATGGCAGAATGAATGGGAAAGCAAAGCGGGCGGCGGCAGTGGGAGTAGCGGGGCTGCTGCTTTTTGTGCCGGCAGGCGCAGAAAAAACGGCATGGGAGGAGATCCCCAATGCCAATATCCCGGCGGCTGTGATCCAAAGGGAGGTTGCAGAGGCTGTGGGTATGCAGGTGGAGCTTTCTCTGCCGGTCAAGAGTGCCATACTCATGGACCAGAACACCGGCGGAATTCTATATGAAATGAACGCCGACCAAAAGCTGCCGCCGGCGTCTATTACAAAAATCATGAGTCTTCTGCTTTTTATGGAGGCGCTGGAAAATGGCAAGATAGCCTTGACTGATACCGTGACCTGCAGTGAGATCGCGGCGGGCTTTGGCGGCAGCCAGATTTGGCTGAAGCCCGGAGAAGAAATGACGGTGGATGATCTTCTGAAAGCGGTGGCTGTGCAAAGCGCCAATGACGCCACGGTGTGTCTGGCGGAATATGTGGCGGGCAGTGAGACGGCATTTGTGCAGATGATGAACCAAAAGGCGGCAGAGCTGGGCATGGAGAATACCCATTTTGCCTGCTGTGCCGGATTAGATAACGAGGGACATTACAGTACGGCACGGGATATTGCCCTGATGAGTCGTGCCCTGCTGCAACACGCCGGCATTACCGATTATACCACGATATGGATGGACACCCTGCGGGACGGCGCAACCAGTTTGGTGAATACCAACCGTTTGGTGCGTTTTTACCAGGGGGCAACCGGATTAAAGACCGGCACAACCAACGGGGCGGGATGCTGCCTTTCCGCCAGTGCCACCCGCGACGGCTTGGGACTGATTGCGGTGGTGCTGGGGGCAGAAAACAGTGATAAGCGCTTTACGGCAGCACGGGCACTTTTGGACTGGGGCTTTGCCAATTATGCTGCTGCAGAAATTACCCCGCCGGAGCTGGAGCCGCTGCCGGTGACCCACGGCACCGCCTCCACTGTGGAGTTGACTGCTCTGCCGCCCACGGAGGGTATTGTGATCCCCAAGGGGCAGTGGGACGCCCTGACCCAGACGGTGAACCTTGCCGAAAGCATAGAAGCGCCGATGGCAGCGGGCACCGAGGTGGGTACCGTGACGGTGACGATAGAGGGCAGCACGGTGGCAGTCTATCCGGTAGTGACGGCCTTTGCCGTGGATCGTATGACCTTTGGGCGGGCATATGTCCGTTTGGGGCGAGGGCTTTTGGCAATGGGATAGCTGTAATGTCATCGGGGAGGGCGCGGGTCTTCCCCGCCCTTTTGCGGTTTGTGCAGGGTGAGAGATGGGGGCGCAGCCCCGCCCGCCGCAGGCGGGCGACACGAGCGAAGCTCGTGTGTTTCGGCTTTGCCGAAACGGGCTACGCCCCTGCCCCGCTCCCGCTGAAAAGCGGAACAGAAAAAAGAGACCCTGTGTTTACAGGGTCTGCAGTGATTGAGGTCTTAAATAAAAAGCTGTTCGTAGCCAATGCTGAGTGCAATGGTCAGGGCTTTTATTTCATCGGGATAGAGATGGCGCTGACCAACCTCGATTTTGGCTAATGCGCTGCGGGTCAGGTCGCAGCCCTGCACTTGGAGTCGGGCGGTAAGCTGCTCCTGCGTCAACCCTGCGTCCTGGCGGAGCTGCGCCAGATGACGCCCCATGCGATCACAGTATTGCCTGTCCATGAGCACCACTCCCTCCGCACTAAATCAGAACAATCATTTTCTTGATTTTAGGCGAAAAAGCGGCTATAATTGCACTAATATAGTGCAAAACGGAAAAGAGGGAAAATTTTATGGATAACAGCACACACCTTGCGCTGTTACAGGGACACGGCTTGATGGCACAGGATAAGATCATAGCGATACAGCAGGAATATGAGGAGATCTGTCTGCAAAGTGATACGCCGGACTATCGGGCGCTGTATTTCAAGCTCTTTGCCTGTGTGGAGGAGGTACGAAGACTGCTGGAGCTGAAATGATCCTATAAAGGAAAAAGCCCCCATCGGGGGCTTGGGTTCAGGACAGCTCCGGCTCGCGGCGGATATGGAACAGTGCCCGAAGCAGACCGGAAAGCAGGCGCGGGCTGCGGTAAACAACGACCTTCATCAAATCACCCTCCTTGCAGCAGTAGACGGCAGCTAACGGCGGCAGCGAAAGCCAAGGATCACCAGACCCAGAGCGGCGAGCAGCAGGGCAGTGCGTCCATCACCACACAATGCCAGCAGCAGACCCGACCCGAAAGCCATACAGCACAGCGCCAGCGGGCAATCTCCGCGGCCGGGACGACGGCGCATCACCAACTCCCCCTCTCCCTTTCGTTGCTACGCCATCTTATGCGGCGGAGGGAGAGATGGTGCGGGGACTATGCCCGCTTTCCTTTGGGACGGAATACCGCCCGCAGCAGAAAAAAGAGGGTGGCGGAAATAACAGTCCCCAAAAGGTTCATAAAAATATCGTCCACATCAAAGCTGCGTCCCACAACGGGCTGGATCAATTCGATGAGAACTGTGGTACACAGTCCGGCAAGAACGGTGCGTCTCCAGCCTGCTGACGGTCTGTACAGCGGGTACAGCAGCCCAAACGGCAAAAACAGCAGGATATTATCGCGGTTTTCGGTGGTAAAGCGGCGGAAAAAGTCAAAGGAAAAATCATAGTCCAGAACAAACCACGGCAACCCGCCCTGAGAGGGTCTGCCGTAGAACAGCAGATAGTAGAGATCGGAAACGGTGTACAGAAAAAGGGTAAAAACCAATAGCCCTGCAAGGTAACAGGGGAACAACGACCGCAGCACCACCCGTCCGGAGGAAAGCTGCGGCGCTTTTTTGTGCAGCCGCAGAGCGTACCAAACCCCTGCCGCCAGTGCAATGGGCAGCGCCTGCAAAAAATATCCGGGGACGGTAGCAAAGAAAAAATACTGAAAAGTCAAAGAAGGGACTCCTTTCCGGAATTCGTGATGCCGCAGTCGGGGCG
>ERZ779852.1982-NODE-1982-length-17920-cov-2.859446_pt1 | contig 17920 bp, 10 predicted proteins | sample MGYA00511559_ERZ779852 | MGnify/ENA primary metagenome ERZ779852 (study PRJEB29588, sample SAMEA2157977) | human gut metagenome | biome: human gut; feature: human-associated habitat; material: faeces | place: Denmark | collected 2008/2010 ...
CCAACCCTTTGTCGTTTTGCATAAAAAAAAGGAAGCGGACAATCCGCCTCCCTTCAAATATTCAAAATTCCTGAATCAAAGTTTCTGCATCAGGATGTTCTCGTAGGTCTTATCGCCGACGGCGTAGCCGGTGTAGGAGGTTCCGTCGAAGAGTAGGAACTTGTAGCCGGTCAGGCTCATCTCCGAGCCTGCGGTCGTGCGCCAGTGCAGAAGTCCGTCATCGCAGAAACCGAATTCCATACTGCTGGACTGATCCCAGATTCCGGTATAAAGGTTGGCGACGAAGCCGAAGACCACGTTCAGGTAGCTGAACTCACCGAGATTCTGAGACTGCAAACGGATGCAATGCTCCTCCGGGATGTAAGTTCCGGTGATCGCCGGAGAGTACGAGCTGTAGTTGCACAAACCCTTGATCATCACGGTGTTCTCTCCAGTCTTGATGATGTCCACACGGAAGGATTCCGTGCTCGCCTGATTGCTGTCGGAAGTCTTCACGTCAGCGTTCACGATGTAGGCTCCGACAAAATCATCCAGACTCACGGCTTTGAACTTGTCCGCATGTGATGCCAGAACGGTTGAATCCGTGACATAGACCTTGTCTCCGTACCTGTTGGTAACCTCAGCGAGGACTCGATAGGCTCCACCTTCCGAAAGTCCCTGATAATAAAGGGTAAGCCCGTCCGGTCCTTCACTTGCGGCAAGGTTATCCGCGTCTAATTTAGATCCTATTCCAAGAATCTGGTCAAGAGGATAGTTCTCCTCATAATAATCAAGCACATCCTTATCCATCATAATGTAACGCACAGACGCGGCGTTCCTCGTACGAATTTTCCAGACCATAGTGGAATACGGGTCAACACTGTAAGGGCTGATGCTGAACTCCAGAACCTCTGGAGCTATCGTGCCGTCCGGATCGTAGGTGAAGCGTATGGCAATCATCTCGCCAGGCTTGCCTTCCGCATCAAAAGGCACGGCTATCAACGTGTTGGACGGAACCGACGGAGTCCACTGCTGTGTGTTTTCGGAGAATGTCCGGATGTCATCCCGCTGGCCAAGACAGATCTGCTTGTAAACCTTGTTCAGTTCCGCGGTGTCTCCGGTGACGTCGCCTTCCACAACCACGGCTTTGCATGAAGAAGTGAAGCTGTTGAACTCAAAGGAGAATTTTCCGTCACCCTCGTAAGTCGCCGCGACAACCGGATCGTTGTCGTGGTCACCGGCGAAGACGATCTTCTCGGGACCGTAGCCGAACATTCCGTCCGTGACATAATAGACCAGGTTAAGGGTGAAAGTCTGCTTGCCGTCGAACGTGCAAGGGAAACGGTCATAAGAGGCTTCGTCACCGAGGTACTGGGCGATGTCTGAGACATAGACATATTCATCGCTGCCGCTGTAGTAGTAGCCTATCGACTGCCCCGGCACAACCACGGAATTGTCGCTGTTCACCTTGAAGAAGAAGTTGACACCGGCTCCCCAATCCAGAAGTCTGAATATGTTGGTGGTGCCTTTTGCGCGCTCCACCAGCATTCCACGCTGATAGCCTTCGTAGAACTGGGAGTAGTAATATGTCGCTGTCTGCTGCACCTGCTCGCCGCTTTCGGTGGTTCTCATATATGGTTCCCACTCCAGGGTGAACGATGCGGTAAGATCAAGGAAATCACTGTACTGTGTGATATAGGCCGGATCATCGCCGAGTTCCGCGTCCCTGCCGATTATGCAGAGGGAGGCGGTGACACTGGATCCAAGCACCACAGCGTTCATGTTCACGGTCACAGGGACCTCGACGCTGTACTGCCCGTCAGGAATGACCACCGTGTCACGTACAGAGAACAGGGACGCGTTCTTGCCGCTCTTCTGGAGCAACACACGGTAAGTGCCCTTGTTGCCGTTTCTGGCAAGCACAACGGTGAACTCACCTTCCTTCGTTCCCTGCTCGAACTCTTTCACAAGGCTTTTCTGGACAAAATGGATCTCCTTGTTGTCCGAATCATTGGGAGAGGCCATCTCGCCGATCTGCTCCTGATCGCAGGCGACCAAGGAAAGCAGCGCAGCGGAGGCGCACAACAATATTCTTAAAAACTTTTCCATTATGGATTCTGATCTTCTTCGTTAATGTTAGGGTTGTTGTTGATCTCATCCTGAGGGATGGTCATCACCCAGTCGTATGTGTCAGGGTTGGTGAGGTTGATGCCGTTGCCGGACATCGTGGAGATGCACTCCTCGGCGAATCCGTCGGAGGTCTTCCTATCGATTCCCTGGCCGAGACGGCGCACATCGACAAGACGGCCGAACTCACCCCAAAGCTCGATCCTCTTCTGCACGAGAATATTCTCAAGCAGGGAGCCGGTCCAGGATGTCGTGAGCGAGCCGAGCATTGTCCCGTCAAGGTTGGAGGCGTCAAAGGTGGCGTCCCTCTTCTGCATCACGGCGTTGAGGTAGCGGACAGCCTTGTCCTTGTCCCCGAGACGGAGGGCGGCCTCGGCAGCGTCAAAGTAGAACTCTTCGACCCTCATATAAATGTAGTCCCCAAGCCAGGCGGCAACATTCGTGAACTTGAACTTCTTGGAGATGTACGGAGACTCCTTGTCATCCGGATCCCACCAGGCCCGGCGGATGTCCCCGGGGCGGATCTGCTTGTAAAGACTGGAGTTGATCAGCTTAGGGGCGGACTGGGCATAGGCCCCGTCCACGTTGTCCATGTGAGCGAAGAAACTGGCGTAGCCTCCGGCCTGCTCGGTGTTCTCGATCCCGGCGCCCCACATCACGTTGGAAGCGGAGAGGGAGTTCATTCCGTTCATCAGCTCGGAAGTCCCGCCGATCGAATATTCCTCGGACTTTATGATCTTCTCCGAAGCGGCCAAAGCGGTCTCCCAATTTCCCGCAGCCAAAGCTACACGAGCCTTGATGCCGAGGGCGACATAATAGGAAATATGGGATTTTGTGCCTCCGAGGACAGACGCGTCACCTTTTTCGAGCAGATCGATGGCCGTGTCAAGGTCTGAGTTGATCTGTGCGAAGACTGTCTCAAGGTTCTCACGCTTCTTGCCGACGAAATCCTTGCCGGTAGGCTCGGTGTAGATCGGCACGCAAGGGTCTGACCAACGGAACTTTTCCTGCAATGCGCTGTAAGGCGGACGGGCGAACCAGTTCGCCAGATTGAAATATGACAGGGCACGGATCGCATAGGCGTTGCCGAGCACATAGTCCACATCGACCTCGCTTCCGGTCATCGTCTTCTCGGCGGAGATCACATAGTTGGCGTTGGAGATCCAAGTGTAGTTGGCGTTCCACACGTCATACGGACGGAAACTGTCCGAAGTGTAGAACGACTTCACGTTGTAGCAGTGGTCGTACCAGAACCACCCGTTGCCTTGGCTCTGCATAATGAAGTCATCGGCCATCGACTCAAGTGCGATGTTGTAGGCGGAGATTCCGAAGCACTGGTGGGCGTTTCCACCGGTTGACCAACCGGCGGTCCACATTGTCCTGTATATTCCGTCAACGATGGTCACGGCCGTGGTCGCCGACTTCAGGAGATCCTCTCCGGAGCCGGAATCCGTAGGCTGGAACTCCAGGTTGCAGGAAACGGCGCAAATGGCCGCCGACATTATTGATAGTATCTTTTTCATTCCGTTAGAAGTTTATGTCAATTCCCGCTGCCACAACCCTTGACGGGGTGTAGGTGTAGGAGACTGTTCCGGTAAAGTTGTACTGAGGATCCATTCCGTTCATATTGCAGAACAGAGCCAGATTGTCAGCGGTGACGAACACCCTGCAGGCCCCGATCCCGGCCTTCTTTGTCAATGAGGAAGGAAGGGTGTAGCCGAGGGTGATGTTCTTGATGGCGAAATAGGAAGCATCGATCAGTTCCTCTCCGGTGCTGGAGCGGCTGCCTCCGATCTCAACGAGAGGGACATCCGTGATGTCACCCGGCTGCTGCCAGCGCCTGAGCACGTTCTTGTGCCAGTTGTTTCCGGCGTAGGTGACATTCATCGCGCCGCCGTACAGACTGTCGTAGATCTTTCCGCCGACCGAGAACGTGGTCAGGAACGAGAAGTCGAAGTTCTTGAAGAAGGTGAAGTTGGACGAGAAGCTGCCTGAGAACAAAGCCTGGCGGCTGCCGTAGTAGTACTTGCTCAAAGAAGCCAGACCAACATTGTCGGTGACATATTCATCACACTTCTCGGTCACTATGGAACCCGTCTTGTCCACGGCGTAGCGGTAGTAGGCATAGTAGAGCTGACGGCCGGTCGAAGGTGAGACTCCGGCTGACTTGGACATATAGAATGTGTAGATCGGCTTACCCTTCTCGATCACGACGCTGCCATAGTTGATGACATCCTGCGAAGAAGTGAGTTCCGTCACCTTGTTCCTGTTCATCGAAAGCATCAAAGAGGCGTCCCAATGGAAGTTGGAACGATCGAATATCACTCCTCTGAACGAAGTTTCCAATCCCCTGTTCACCATCGAGCCGACATTGTCGTCATAGCCTGAAAATCCGGATGAGATGGCGAGAGGGTTGTTAAGAAGCATATCCCGGGTTCTGCGGGAATAATATTCAATGGTGCTTGTGAGCCTTCCGCCGAACATGCTGGCCTCGATACCGGTGTTCAGGTTACCGTTCTTCTCCCAGGTGACTAGTTTGTTCTCAATGGAAGAGGCGGTCGAGCCCGGACGGGTTCCGTTGGCCCAACCATAGCTGAAACGGCCCTGCCAAACGTAGTACGAGCCAAGGTTGTCGTTACCCTGCACTCCGTACGAAGCCTTGAGTGTCAGATTGTTGAGCCAGTCGGAAGTGGATTTCATAAAGTTCTCCTCGGAGATTCTCCACGAGGCTCCGACTGACCAGAAGTTACCCCACTGGTTGGACTTGTGGAAGCGGGACGAACCGTCGGTACGCCAGGAAGCGTCGAAATAGTAGCGGTCACGGAAACCGTAGTTCAGACGCGCGAGCACCGACTCGATGGCATAGTCATTTGAATATGACGTGTTGCTGAGCGTGGTCACCGCCGAGCCGAGCTCGTCGATGCCGTCCACGATGCCGCTCTTGGACCCCAGCTGGTAGTTGTAATTGTAGCGATAGTACTCGTGGCCCGCGAGAAGGTCAACGGAATGTTCCCCGAACTTCCTGCGGTAGGTCAGCAGTTCGTTGAGCGTGTAGCTCATCGTCCTGGTGTTGTACTTGCTGACGGTTCCGCCCTGTGAGGCGGCGTTTCCGTGGTACTTGTCGTTGGTCGTCGTGCGGCCGTAGTCAGTGAAGTCCACACCGAGATTGATGTCGAGATTGAGGCCGTACAGCAAAGCGTCCTTATTGATTGTTCCCAATTTCACGAACGTTCTGGCGGACACGGAGTTGCGCTTGTAGTAAGCCTTGTTGTCGTACAGCTCGGCCTTGGAGTTGAATCCCTGCGCGGTGACACGGTTGGCGTAGCCGTTGTCCTCCTCGGAGCCATATTCATACTGCCTGTTCCCGGCCGCGTCAAGCACATCGTTTCCGTCCATATCCTTCAGGTAAACAGGATAGACAGGAGCCATAAACTGGGCTGTGTACCAGACGTTCGAGGTCGCGCTTCCGGTGGCGTCCTGGAAATCGGACACCGCGTGCGCGAGGTTGGCGCTCATTCCCATCTTGAACCAGTCCGTGGCCTGCACGTCCCCGCTGATCCTGCCGGTGAAACGGTCGAAGTCAGTGTTCTGAAGAGTACCGTTCTCCTTGTAGTAACCCAAGGAATATAAATAGGTTGTCTTCTCGGTTCCGCCGCTGACCGAAAGCACGTGCTCGGTACGGAAAGCCTTGTCGTTGCTGATCTCGTCCATCCAGTTCTCGTTCCAGGCCGCCACAGCGTCCTCCTGGATCTTCCCGGACTCCTTGTTGATCAACTCCGACCAAGAGTAATTCTTGTAAGGGTTGTAATATTCAGGATTCTTCAGTCCACCGATCGTCTGGCCAAGGTTATTGGCGGCATAGACGCTCGCGGCCTCGAAATCCATTCCGGTGCCGTACTGGGCGGAGTTGCGCAGGGCCTCGTAGGTCAGTTCGACATAGTCGCTCATCCCGACAAGGTCATAGCGTTTCAAGGCTCTGGAGGCCACGCCGAAGTTACCCTTGTAGCTCACGTTCACCCTGTCCTTGCTTCCTTTCCTGGTGGTGATCACGATGACACCGTTCGCTCCACGGGCTCCGTAAAGGGCACCTGCCGAAGCGTCCTTCAGCACTGTCATCGTCTCGATGTCCGCAGGGTTGATGGCGCTGATGGCTCCGTCGTAAGGCACACCGTCCACAACATACAGAGGGCTGGACGAAGCGTTCACCGATCCGGCTCCACGCACCATAATAGACGCTCCCTCGCCAGGCTGGCCGCCTCCGGAAGTCACCTGGACTCCGGCCACGGCTCCCTCGAAAGATTTCGTGAGGTTACCGACCGGCCTTTTGCTGAGCTCATCGCCCTTCACCACGCTGGCGGAACCGGTGAATGATTCCTTCTTCGCCGTACCGTAGGCCACGACGATCACATCGTCCAGGATCACGGACTCGTCCTGCAGGACGAAATCCACAACTGTTTTCCCGTTCACAGCCTGCTCGGCCGTGGTGTAGCCAAGGTTCGAGGCAGTAAGGACAGCGTCTGACGGCACATTGGTCAAGGTGTACTTTCCTTCGAAGTCCGTCACGGTTCCGACAGTGGTTCCCTTGATGAACACTCCCGCGCTGATGACAGGCTCGCCTGTCTTGTCAACGACCTTTCCGCTGACAGTGACCGCCTTGTTCTGAGCCGACACCACAGCAGTGGCGCACAGCAGCGGAACCAGGACGATCATTCGCAATATCTTGTTCAGTTTCATATCTATCTGCTTATTTCGTAAGTGTCAAGGATCACAGGAGCATTGACCTCGATGCGTCCCTTAGGCTCGCTGTTGTACGCCGATCTTGTCTTCGTGCCTTCAGCGGTGGAAGCGGTGGCGTAACGAAGGACCTCGTCCCCGCTCGCGGAGGTCAAGGACACAAGCAACGTGTACTTTGTGCCCGGCTCCAGAGGAGTGTCGGTTCCGAACGACATCGAAATCTTTCCGGTCATATTCAGAACCTTGATCTGTGTCGATGAGAAATCCGTCCCTTTTTCCTTCACCAGTTTCGCGGCCTCGGTCAATGTCACGCCTCCCAACTCAGAGCTGCGGCACATAAGGTAGCGTCCGGCGGAAACCTGGATATTCAAGGATTCTGTCGCGTCGAAAGCGATCGATACCGCCGAGGTCAAGGAAGTGGATGCCGGGTATGAAGAGCTTGTACCAAGCGAGACGAAGGCCCAGTCAAAGTACGTGGCCGTAGCCATCGTGCTGAGGGTGTTCACAACGAAGGTAGAATCCCCCGCCTCATTGATCGCCAACGTGCCCAATGTGTAGGAGTTAGCGGCTGACAACGGAGCGAATCGGGTGGTAAGCCCTGACTCCTCATTGACTTTCTCAATATATTCCGCCTCTGTTACAGCGCTTCCCTTAAGCGCGGTGTAGCGCCTGAAAAGATCGAACGACCCTCCGAAATAAACATTGAATGAATATGTCGAAGTGAGGACATAGCTCATCTTGGCCACGCCATTTCCAGTCCAGTTGGTCCAGACGCAATTGGTGGAATTGTACTGGCCGAACACGGAATGGAACATCGTCTGACTGAACCAGTCAGCCCCACCGAGGGATGGTTCGGTCATCGTGTCGTGCGCCTTGGTCCTGGCGGAAAGCTTGTACAAAGGAGTCGTGGCCTTTCCGTCAAGGCTGACTCCGAACGCCACGATGTAGTACGACAGCTCCGGATAGAGCGGGTACTCGGAGTAGTTGGACGAACCCGTCTTGGAATAATAAGACATCCCACCCTCGACAGTCATATTGCTGTCATTGATGGCGTCCAGCATATATTTCAGATAAGTGTCCCTGATCTCGGTGTCGGAATGGTCGATGAAATAGCTTGCCGGTACACCGAAATACACATAGCGGAAATCCGGAACCGCATAGACATTGAAGTTGGCGTAGTCAGAGCCGCACTCAAGAAGCGACATAATTATCTGAGGAATATCCTCGGACGCGGGGCGTGTCGTGAATTTGAGCTCCGCCTCCGGCGAATCGTTCACATACTTCTCCCCTGACAGGGCCTTCAGACGGAACACATAGTCAGTGGAACCGTCGAACCCGCTAAGCTCCACAGAGCAGGCCTCGACCTTGCCGGTCATCCCGGCGACTGAATATTCATAAGCCGACGCCCCGGCGACCGGTTTCCAGTTTATGATGGTCCTTGACTTGTAGGCGGCCACCAGAACAGGCTCCGGCGCCTCAAGGACACTCTCCCCCTCCGTGATGACGTGGATGGTGACGAACCTCGAATCCAGATAGTCGCCGTTAGTCCCCGCGTCAGTCCTGACGGAGAATGAATATTCCACCGACGGCTCAAGGTCAGCGAACGAGACCGAACGCTCCCTTGTCGTCACAGTGTCATTGTCATTGAATATGTAAGTGTAGGCTCCAGCGTCAGTGACTACATCCCAAGACACGCTGAAAGACGTGCTGGTGACATCAGAGACACGAACCTTCGGCTCCGGCAGCGAAGTCCGCTCCGGGGTCTCCTCCTTTGTGCAGGCGACAGCCGCCAGAAGAAGGGCGAAAGACAATTTCGTTATGATTGATCTGTTCATCAGTTGACTGTTACCTTTATTGTCTTGAACATTGAATTACCGTCAGAGACAGTGACTTCCGCCGTTCCGGAAGACACACCCTCAAGCGTGAGGACTCCCTTCGACAGAGAAGCCTTCACGACAGCAGGATCCGAGACTGAATATGACAGCACCTGTACCGACGGGAAATATTCCGACATCTCCAGTGTCTTTGTCTGGCCGGCGGTGAGGGTCTGAGCCGGGATCTCTCCCAGATAGCCCATATACTGAAGCAGACGGTAGGTGTCGAGCATTCCCACGCCCATATTCCCGACATACGGAGCGCTGAGGTTGGCGTTGATCGGACGGGCGGAGCTAAGAAGCGCCGAGCGGAGCATATCCGGGGTAAGCCCAATACGCTTGTCCTTGCCGTAATAGTAGGAAACGGCCAGGGCACAGGCTCCGCTGACGTGAGGGCAGGCCATAGATGTTCCCTGCATATATTCATAGCCGGAGGTTCCGTCCTCATTGACGCTGGTGCTATAGACGCCGCCATAGTTGCTGTCTGCGTAGGTGTCACCGCCCGGAGCGGAGATGTCCACCCAAGTGCCGTAGTTGGTGTAATATGCCGCGTCACCGGTGTAAGAATATGAAGCGACGCTCACCACGCTCTTGTCCGCGGCAGGAAATGACTGATGGTTGACAGCCTCGTTGCCGGCGGCGAAGATCACGATTCCGCCTTTCATCGGGCCGGTCTGCTCGCCGTTCTCGTCAACGCCGGCGTACTTGACGAAGTAGTCGATGGCGCGTCTCAGAGCCGAGAACGAGCTGCGCGTCCAAGTGTTCCAGCTGAGCTTCTGGTTGTAGCCCCAGCTGTTCTGGCAGATGACCGCCCCGTTGTCGGCGGCATATTTCATAGCCCTGACGATTCCGCCGAGCCCGGAGCCTGAGGAGCCGTTCTCGCTTGCGCCGAGAGTCTGGAGGGTCATTATCCTGACACCATCCTTATTGCCTGATCCACCGGCGATTCCGTTCACGCCGATGCCGTTGTTGTTGACCGCGGCAATGGTTCCGGCGACGTGGGTGCCGTGCGAAAGGTTCGAGGATGTTACGATCGTGCCTTTGTTGTCCACGAAGTTGAATCCATAGATGTCATCGATGTAGCCGTTGCCGTCGTCATCGATTCCGTTGCCAGGAATCTCACCCTTGTTGATCCACATATTGTCGGCAAGGTCCTCGTGATCGTACTTCACACCCTGGTCGATCACGGCCACGATGACATCCGGGTTGCCGGCGCAGAGTTTCCAGGCCGCCCACACATCAGCGTCGGCGCCGACCAGACCGGTCTTTCCGAAGATCGAGCCGGTGTTGTTGTAGTGCCACTGCATCTGCTGGACCATCCTGCTCTCGTTGAACGGGAACACTTCCTTGCGGCTGGCCGACAACGCCATCGGAGCGATTGACGGTGAGCCCTCTCCCTCAGCGCTTGACATCACGACCGGCAGTGAATATTCAATGCTTTCCACCGAGCCACATTTCTTCAGTTGGGCGACCACATCCGAAGTTTCCAAAGTCTTGTCGAAGCTGGCTATGTACCAAGTGTCCAGCCCTTCCGCGCGGGTGCGGGCCTCGAAACGTCCGCACTCAGGGAAAAGCCTTTCCAGACGGAACTTTCCGTTCTGTGCCAGCACTTCGGAGACCTCACGGGTGCCGTCCAGCGCATCGTCAGACGAACCGGCGGACCTTGTCCCCACATCCGAGCCCTTGATCTTTATGATCAGCTCACCTTTGATGGCGGCCGGAGACTCATTGATTATGATCGGTCCGGACTTCTCACCACCATTCTGTTCCGGCGATTCCTGCTTCTCACAAGCCGCTGACACGGCGAGAGCCGCGCAAATGGCGGTGAAAGGAAGCGCCTTCCTTTTGAATATATTCATAAACTAATACTTGAAAGTTATGTACTTGACTTCTGTTGTCAGACCACCGTCCGTGTCGGACTGCCTGTAGCCCACGGCGAACGCGACATATTCCTTGCCCCTCTCTGTCAGGCTGCCGGAGACATCAACACTCTGGCTTCCCTTGTACAGGGTCAACGCGCCGTACTGGGTCATCGTGGAGATGTAGGTGTGCGCGGCATCCTCCGGCACTGAGAATTCGTCCCACGCATCCTTGGACACCACATCACAGATCCAGGTGTCACCTGACGATGAAGACGTGACGTTGAGATGCGTGCCGGAGACGCTCAGAGACAGAGTCATGCTGGATTGCGTGGCCTTTTTGGAGCGGAACTCGCAAAGATCGATCTTCCCGCTGTAGCTGGCGTTGCCCTTGTCATCGAAACTGAGGTCAAAGGCAGAGGCATAATATGCCGTGTTGTCCATAATCGTGGTCTTCCGGGCAGTCTCCAGTTTGGCCGTGTCGAACGTGCCCTTGGTCAGGAAAGAGTTCGGGTTCATCCCATAGATGGCACACATTTCCTTTATCTGCTCGATCCGCTTCTTGATGTAAGCCTCAACATTGGCGAACTTATCGTAGTCAGATTTGCTGACGATCGAGTAGAGGTAGGTCTCAGCGGCGTTAACCGGAGTGATGACCACCCTCGCGGAAGAAGTCGTGATCTCGCTGACCTCAATCTTGAACTTGTTGTAAGCCTGTGAGGATGAGCCTTCCTTGCCCTGGCTCACGACAAGAGTCAGCGGCTGGACACCCTTGCAGGTCATCTTGATCTCTCCGGTCCTGTCCTCTCCGGTTTCGTTCTTGTCAACATTGAAACTGAACGTCGTGCTGTAGGTCTTGCCGAGATGGATCCAGTCTTTGTCTGTCGAGACCTCGGCGGTGTTGCCCTCCTTGGAGCCTTTGATGCTGTAATCGACGGCAAGCTTGCCACCTTCAGACCCGATGCTGAGGAGCTTGACCTTCACATCAAAAGTCGAGGTAGCCTCCTCGTTGTCTTCGGCGTTGCCGCCACAGGCAGCGAATACTATCGCAGCCGCACAGGCCAACGCAGTCAGCCTGAGCAATGATGGAATCTTCATTCAAGTTTACTTTTTCGGTTCGTCAAAATGGAATTTCAGATAGGAGATCCCGGTTGTTATCTTCGAGCCGTTGTACCCGAAAGCATACGCCACATAATCTCCGGTGGTAAGATTACCCATCTGAGCCTTAGGATTATAATAGCATTCCGAGAACTCACCCTGATGCATGAACGACCTGATGGAGTAGTCACTTTCCTCAACCCATTTGAGGAAATCCTCGGCACAGGCTTTCGGAGTGGCGCTCTTGCTCCAGACCTCATAAGAATCGACAGTCAGCACATAAGTGACAGAGGCATCGGACGGGACCACCTTGACGTTAGCGTCCGCATCCACAGTGATTCTGAAATCAGGAGCCGAATCAGGATATTTCTTCGTTGTGAACTTCTTCACCGCGACATTGCCGCTGCACTCCCCGCCCAAAGTCATATCAAACGCGAACAGATAGTAGTCCGACAGAGGTGTAAACCCATCGTAAGTATGTGATTTATAACCCTTAGTAAGATAATTCTTAAGAGAGAATTCCTGTCCGTTGGCCTCGGCAGCCTTACGGGCATAGTCGATCAACTGCTTGGCATAGTCAGCGACAAAAGCCTTTCCGTTGCCGTTGAACTTAGAATATTGCTCAGCGGTGACGACACCATAGCAGTAGTACGAATCGGAATTTGTAGGAGCGACGGTGACGAAAGCACTGGAAGCCTCGACATCCGTGACGGCCAGAGCAAAGCTCTGTTTGGTGTCGATCCTGTAATCCGGATCGGAAGACTGGAGAACGGTCACAAAAGCGTCCTCGGCACCCTTAAGGGTCAAGGTTATCACGGCAGTCCTGTCCTCTGCGGAAAGATTGGCGCCGACCGAAACCGAAACAGTTCCCGGCACGCTGCCGTCCACGACAGCCCAATCCTGATCGGAGACAGCGGTCACAGCCTGGCCGGCCCCGCTTCCTGTCACTGAATATTTCACCTCGAATCCGGAAGCCTCCGACGAGACCGTCAACAACTTCTTTCCGGAAATATTGATGGTGGAGTCAATCCCTGACCCGCCATTATCCTTTTCACAAGAAATTGTGACTATGATGAGAACCATAGCCACAATCATCTTGAACAGATTATTTAATCCTCTCATCAGTCGGTTGTAAATGTTACTTCAAAACTGTAGATCTGAGTCGTCCTGCCACCAGCGATGACAGCGATGTCAAACCAAGTGATTGATTCATCCTCAATCACCGCGGTGCTGGTATAAGGGCCGGTTCCTTCATATGACAGCAAGCTACTATTGATCTTTGACCAAGATTTCCCATCAGCAGACAACTTAAGGGTAATGTCATCCCAATTGCCTGTCCTTATTTTATAGTCCGCAACAAGAACCACCTTAGAGATACTTCCTATCGCAGACGTGCACTTAAGGGAACCTTTGGACTTGAACATAGACTCCGTGGCGGAACCGACGTAGAGTTTGTCGCCATAAATCTCGACCTCTGTTGTCTTGGACGGATCATCCACACCGACAGCCGTGAACTTGGCCGTCACAGGATAACCGGTCAACGGATCAACCGTCTGTCCTTCATTGGCCAGTCTGTCGGCCTCAGCCTTGAGAACCTTGTACATATCAGCCGCGGTCACAGAAAGCTTGTAGTTAACAGCTGTAGCACTGGCCTGCTCGACAGTGACAGTCTCAGTAGTCTCGGACAACCCTTTTGCCTTGATGGTGATTGTTCCGGTTCTCTTCTTGCCGGTGTTCTCTGTCACGGTCACAGTGAGCTTGTTGGAAGCCCAGGAAGCGGAAAGCCAGGACTTAGCATCATCAGCGACAGTCACGGTAGGATCACCGGTAGCCGCATAGATACCACAATCAACGCTCTCGGAATGGGCCGTCTTCGCCACCTTGATCGTCTTGCTGTCAAGTACGATTCCAGGAGCCGGATTGATGCTGAGCGCACCGATGTAAGGACGGCATTTTTGGTCGGAAAGATTATCCACCGTGAGAACAAGCTGTCCAGACTCGGTTTCAGAGTTGGCCGGGAAATAGTAATCTTTGCCGTCAGGATTCTTGCCACTGCCAGCGATGTTGAACTTGCCGAGAACATAAGTCTTACCATCCTTGACAAGACTCATAGTGAAGTCTGCGGTAGCGTCATCTGTGTAGATACCAAGATTAGCTTTGACCATCTTGACTCCACTGAAATCAGCCGCGGAAGAAAGAACGACCTTTCCTCCTATGATAGTCGAGCTGGCAAGTCCCTGGGTATAGCCATCCGTAGTATATAAGGACGTTCCGTAATTGCCATTGTTTGACCCAGGATATGAGATGGAGAAATTCATCTTCTTGTCTCCATCGCCCCAAGCCCTTTCCTTGTAAGAGCTATTGATGATCTTGGAATATGCCGGCGTGTTTGTCCAGGTCTCACCTTCAGCAAGAGCCACATCGTGTGATGTCACGACATCAGAGCTCTTGTAGTTGACGGTAGGAGAAGCGATAGCGCTGCGTGCGATGACGAGTCCCTTACGCTCGAACACGAGGTCTGCCTTATTCGTGAATACAGTGATCTTGACATCAAATTCACCGTTGTTGGCAACGAACCAAGCCACATAGTCGGACACCGTGGTCGTACCATCGCCTGGAAGGTTGATGTATGAGACTGGAGATGTTGACTTTACATCAGCATCGCAAACGTCCTTGGTGATGTCAACGCTGAAACGTCCGGCAAGAGCCTTGTTCTCACCGACAGCCTCAATTCTTACGCTTTTCACAACCTGAGACTTATAGGCGTCCGGAACTCCAGCGAATGTGATTTTTCCAAAACCGAACAAGTGAGCGAACTCAAGCTTCTCGCTGTTGACGGTGGAATACTCACCATATTCATCATTGTGAGTCTTGTTTGAAGTCGAGATTGTGGTCGGCTTCACGAGCATGATGTCCGCGCGGTTGTACCAGGAAGTCTGGGTCGCGGTCTGTTCCTCAGGAATCTTTACAGTCCAGGACGTGAGGTCTTCCTCAGAGTAAGCCGTATTTACGGCAGCGGCAGGGAAAACGCCATAGAAATTATATTCATCAGCAAAATCAGCGTCCACTATGCTCCAAAGCTCGCCATCGAAGACAGGAGCTGTGGCCTCGAAATCCTTGATTTTGAATATAGAGTAATACACTCCGGCGGCAGCTCCTTTGCTTTTTGCGACCTTGACACCTTTGGTGGGAGTTTCCTTCTTCGCCACAGCGGCATAGAAATAGTCACCTTTCTCGAATTTGATATGGCTGTCGCCATCGAAGACCGCCCTTGTGTCATCTCCTGTGCTGACAGCGACGGAGACATTGATGTCGTGTGTTCCGGCGGTTTCCGGAGCGAGTTCTGACTTGGAGCAGCCGACTATTGCCATTAAAGCGGCCGCGATGTATAATGACTTTTTCATTTCAGTTCGTTTTTTTTTACCAGTTAAGATATTCATTCTCATCGCTGATGATGATTCCGCCGAAGGTTCCGTAGGAATCCTTCTTTATGCTGATGTACTGTGCCGAGTACTTGCCGTCGCTGTTGCGGACAGCCTTCACGATGACATAGCCGGAAACCATTGCTTTAGGAGCGGTCACGGTTATGGTTGAGTTGGTCTCATCAACCTTAACCTCAAAAGTAGATGATTCAGCCACAACATGAGTGGTCTCGTCAGCTCCGGTGACAGTGTACTTGAATGTAGCAGTCTTGCCTGGCTCAATGTCCACAGCGTCACTTTCCACCTTGATGGCGAATGCTTTCGCCTTAGCTATCCGGATGACAGTCTCGCCGAGAGTGAATACATACTCAGTGTCAGTCTCCGTCATTTCAAGCTTAGGCTCGACAGTGCCTGACACTGGAACCTCATCCCAAGCCTTCCCGTCATAAGAGACATACCATTTGCCATCCTGGATCTTGAACTGAGGAGTCTTGCCTGAGACAGGAACCTTGGCTCCGTTGTTGGTCATAAACTCGCCGTTGACAGTCCAATAAAGCTCACCCTCGAACTCCTTCATTCCGACTACCGGAGCCTCGGCGTCCTTTCCGTTTGTCAGGACGGCGGTCTGACCATCACTGAATTTGATTGTGTAGCTCGTTTTATCATCATTCTCGGTCACAGATGCGATAGTAACGGCCTTCGCGGCGGCTTCCGCAAGTTTCGCTATAGAACTTACGTTCTCATTCACCTTGGATTCAAGGGCGGCGACCTTGGCCTCCAGAGTGTCAACCCTGTCCTCGAGGTCTCCAGTGCAGGCGCAGAGAGATGCTGCGGCAAGCAGTGTCAAAAATACTTTTTTCATAATCATACTGTTATACTAATGTTGACGTTTAACTAAAATGCAAGCACCGGATGACAGATGACGACATTACTGTCCACCCATTCCGTATATGGTGCGAAATCAAAGTTCTCACCAAGCCAGAAGATGCAGCAGGCACCGTCAGTGTTGTCATAAAGAGTGGATGACATCAACTCGCAAACACCCTGCTCCATTCTGCTGCTTGAATACACCAATTCTTCCTTCTGCGAAGCTGGAATCTTTGAGAAATGGTTGTTGATAGCAACCATCGGGTTATAAGTCAGCTTGAAGAAATCCAAGTAGGTGACATCATAGGCATAGTCACGAAGCTGGGCAAGATACTGAGCGATTTCCTCACCTCCGAAATTCGCCATAAAATCCCAAAGCTGTCCGATGCTCGGAACAAACCAACCGGAAGTCTTGGCAGGAGCCGCCGGGACAAAGTCCGTGACAGTCCAGTCAAAAGCAGGATATTGCGCAAGTTGGGAGCCCGGGTATCTATCCTTGACTGTGGCCGTCCACAATTGACCATAGATGTCGTTGTAATAGCTGCTACCAAGCTTATGGTTGCCGATACAGTCGATGCCTGCACTTATAGCGTATCTTGTAACCTGATTTCCCGGAGCGTGGGCTGCCTTGGTGCAGAACACAAGGCCGTGAGTGAAGCCTTGCTTTTGTTCAATTTCAGAGAATCTGGCCGGATCTGTCTGGAACACGATTCCTATCACGGTCTTCCCCTCGACAGGAGCAGGCTTGTTCTCCGCCCAGACCGCCTTTGTTCCATCCTTGTTGATGGAGATCAATCCTCCGTCACTCCAAGTGCCGTCAGAATAGAAATAGTCCCCGATCTTGGCCGGCTCGACCGGAGGTTCCTTAGCCTTGACGGAAATCGTGCAGACGGCTTTGACATTATTGATGGATGCCGAGACAACAGCAGTGCCAGCCTTGACGGAAGTAATTGTCGCAGAAACAATATTATCACTCTCAAGAGCGTCAAAAGGCTCAATCTTAAGGACATCCGCATTATCCACAGTCCAATCCACATTCTTGTAGGAGGTGCCTTCCGGAAGTATCGTCGCATTCACTATAAACGATTCTGTCTCCGTAAGTTCCTTGGAGGTAACATCCAACGTCAGCGACTCAGCCTCGATAGTTTTCACTTCGACAACGCATTCAGCTGTAAAAGAAGACGAAGCCGCGGTGATTGTGGCCTTTCCGGCAGAGACGGCGGTAACGACTCCGTTATCCACGGTAGCGACCTCCTTGTCGCTGGAATCCCAGGAGATGCTCGGGCTGGTGGCATTGTCCGGAGTGACCTTGGCGCTCAACGTCTCCGTCGCACCCACAACGAGTTGAATGGAGGTCTTGTTCAAGGATATTCCCGTCACAGCGATAGGGTCAACGCTGACGGCGCACTTTGCGACGCTGGATCCAAGGACAGCGACGATTGTGGTCGAGCCGAGGCTCCTGGCTTTCATTGTAAAGACATAACCTTCTGAATCAGAGGTCCTGTCCAAATCAATCACTTCCTCGTCAGCCACATTGACCTCAACATCGGCCAACTTATCAATCGGGGTGACCTTCAAAGAGACGGTACCATTCCCGTCTATCGGAATCGAGACTGTAGTCTGGGTAAACTCGACACTTTCTTTCACCGGTTCCGGCTCATTATTCTCCTTGTTTCCGCCGCAGGAAGAAGCCATAGCGGACACAACTCCAAGAACGAGAGCCATACCAGCGGAACGCAGGAACACGCCTAATGAATTTTTATACATACAAAACCTATCTTTAACTTTTCAACAAAAAAAATGAAACAAGACCCGAAAGATAGGAATTATTCTCGGGAATGCAAGCGAATATTTACAAATCTTTTATCGTCAAAAACGGAATATTATTTCACATTCTTATCGATACCCCGATGCCAGAAGCGGGAGGTGATGTCCATCAATGAATATGAATCCGCTTCGT
>ERZ779852.1984-NODE-1984-length-17915-cov-6.162150_pt1 | contig 17915 bp, 20 predicted proteins | sample MGYA00511559_ERZ779852 | MGnify/ENA primary metagenome ERZ779852 (study PRJEB29588, sample SAMEA2157977) | human gut metagenome | biome: human gut; feature: human-associated habitat; material: faeces | place: Denmark | collected 2008/2010 ...
ATCTTAAAAAGTGGCAGCGAACTGGACGCTTTGGCGGCGTATCTAACCGGCTATGATCGGCTGCTGTTTGTGGGTCAAAACATTGACCTGGCGGCAGCGGGCGCGATGGCCGGCGTGTGGAGCCGTACTCTGGGCGTGCCGGTGGAGACGGTGCCTGCGGCGGAGCTGCGCCACACCTTGCTGCCTACGGTGGACAGTCACACGGCACTGGTGGCGCTGATCAGCAGTCGGGAACTGACGGAAAAAACCTGCGCTGCCCTGCAACTGGCGGCCATTCGGGGCGCGGGTACGGTGGCTTGCACGGTAGAGAGCCTGGCAGGGCAGCTGTCCGGCGCACGGCAGGTATTTTTGTTTCCGGACAGCCTGCCTTTACTGGCGCCTGTGTGCCAGTGCGCTACCCTGTCTATGTTGCTTTTGCGGCTGTGTACCGCCCGGGAGCAGGCCGGGCGACCGGTGGAGCAGCCGCCGGTGCTGCCCCGGTATTTTGCCGGATAGGGCATGTTTAGACCCAAGGGGCGCTTTTTCGCTATTTTCCTTGCAAAGCGGCGGGCTTTTCGCTATAATAGACCCGTATGAACGCGCGTTGCGCTTTGGAGGAATAGTATGGAAAAAATTCTTGTTTTGGATTTCGGCGGTCAGTACAATCAGCTGATTGCCCGCCGTGTGCGTGATCACGGCGTGTTTGCCGAAATTCTGCCTTATACCACCTCGCTGGATACCATTCGGCAGGGAAATTATAAGGGCATTATCTTTACCGGCGGTCCCAATTCCGTGTATGACCCGGCCTCGCCCCATTACACCCCGGAGGTGCTGGAGCTGGGCGTGCCGGTGCTGGGCATTTGCTACGGCTGCCAGCTGATGGCATGGATGCTGGGCGGCAAGGTAGAGACGGCGCCGGTGTCCGAGTACGGCAAGATCAAGTTGACCGTGCTGGGCGGCAGTGTGCTGCGGGATGTGCCCCAGGACTCCACCGTTTGGATGAGCCATACGGACTATATCGCCCAGCCCCCGGCGGGCTTTACCGTCACCGGTAAGACGGCGGACTGCCCCTGTGCGGCCATGGAGAACCCGGAGCGTGGCCTGTATGCAGTGCAGTTCCACCCGGAGGTGACCCATACCACTTATGGCAAGGAAATGCTTCATCATTTCCTGTTTGATGTTTGCGGTTGCTCCGGCGATTGGCAGATGGATAATTTTATCGAAAAGACCGTAGCTGCGCTGCGTGCGCAGATTGGTGACAAAAAGGTGATTCTGGGTCTGTCCGGCGGCGTAGACTCCTCCGTGGCAGCGGGCCTGCTGTCTCGTGCGGTGGGCAAGCAGCTTACCTGCGTGTTTGTGGACCAGGGCTTAATGCGCAAGGACGAGGGCGATTTTGTAGAAAAGACCTTTACTTCCTTGTTTGATATGAATTTTGTGCGGGTCAACTGCCAGGAGCGCTTTTTGCAGGCACTGAAGGGCGTCACCGACCCGGAGCAAAAGCGCAAGATCATCGGCACCGAGTTCTTTAATGTGTTTTGGGACGAGATCCGCCAGCAGGATGAGCTGGGCTACTTTGCCCAGGGCACCATTTATCCGGACTGCATTGAGTCCGGCAAGGGGGATGCGGATACCATCAAAACCCATCATAATAAGGTAAAGATGCCGGAGGATGTGCAGTTCCTGGGCTTGGTAGAGCCGCTGTGCGACCTGTTTAAGGACGAGGTGCGCAAGGTGGGTACCATGCTGGGCATTCCCAAGGAGCTGGTGTGGCGCCAGCCGTTCCCCGGCCCCGGTCTGGGCGTGCGAATCTTGGGCGAGATCACCGCAGATAAGATCAAGGTGCTGCAAGAGGCGGATTGGGTCCTGCGGGACGAGATGGCCAAGAATGGGTACGAGAAAGAGATGGCCCAGTTCTTCTGCGTGCTGCCCTGCGTCAAGACGGTGGGCGTGATGGGCGATCATCGCACCTACGATCACCTGGTGGCCATTCGTGCCGTTACCACGGATGACTTTATGACTGCCGATTGGGCGCGCATCCCCTATGATATTCTGGCCACTGTCAGCAACCGCATCACCAACGAGGTGGAGCATGTCAACCGCGTGGTCTACGACATCACTTCCAAACCGCCCGGTACGGTGGAGTGGGAATAATATCAAGAGTTGCGTAATCCCGCATAAACACAGGATTTTCGGCTCTCAAATTCCCGATTTGATAGCAAAATGATAGCAAACCATAAAACGACTTTATTCTAAATGTTCTATCGGTTTGCAGGTACAATTATCTTAATACTATAAAAGGCATTACTGACTTTTGCAGTCGGTAATGCCTTTTGTTTTTAATAACATTTAAATAAATCTAACAATGCTTGTTCTAATGATTTTGATAAAACATCAAGATCTACTGATTTATTTATTGATAGTCTTTTTTCTCTGTTTAAACATATTTTTTCACATAAATATTTAGTTTCAGGAAGAGAAACTAAACTATACCTATACTTTACTATAGCTTCATCATTATACATAAAGATCCTCTCTATAGGATTTACTGAAATCATATCGATCAATGCTTTATCACCCGATGCAATTGATTGTAATTGAATTATATCGTCATTGGAACATATTGCCATTTCAGTCGGAATATTCCAGATATGAAATAAATCCCATGACATTCCCTCGATTTTTTTCAATATGTTTTTTGCTGAGGGTGTTACTTTTTGAAAAAAGTTTTTGACAGTGTTGTTTTTTCCCTCAAAATAAAGAAATGATATATACAAACCAGATTCCAAATATATTCCGAGTTCATTATTACAAAAATCTAATAATTGCTCCGTCTTATATGGTGCATTTTTCTTGCTACTAAATTTTAATATGTACATTTTCAACAAAAAGCAATATAGTGTCTTGGCTCTTTTTTCAAAATCAATCTCGTTTCTTCTAGTTGATTTCATCAATCTAAATATTTCGTCAGCATCTATGTAATCGTTGCTTATAGGAAATCTATCAGTTGTTAATATTCCGCCAGATAATCTGCGTAAAACGCAATAATATAAAGTACTTTTATAAACCTTTTCATCATTTTTCATTCCCGAAGAATTTAAACTATCCTCTAAAAAATATGGAATAGATGAAATATTGAGTTTCTCGTTTATTATATATTCAATTAAATCGGCTAAATTGGCAAAATTTTGATTATTTTCCTTTTTGAAATACTTGGGCAGTAAAGAAACAATATTTGAATCTAAGTTAACAAAACTTGCGATTTGTAACATCTGAGAGTCCGATGAGGAGAATATACCAAGGTTTAGAACGCCTAAATTTTGATAATTTGCAATTGGCTTAATTTGATATGTGTCATTTTTATATTCTTCAAAGAATGTATTATTCTTTTTTTCAATTTGCTTTACATCAAATAATAACACTATTGGTTTGTATTTAATTACAATATCCCTGTTAGATAGAAAAGTATTGACTGGATCTGTTGAGCTAATAACCGCTGCTGCAAAATTGTATATTTGTTTATCCCAGTTGTTCATATTTGTCACCTTTAATCTGAAAGGACATTACTTTTCCTTATGATAATTGAAAGCTACGCTTTCGGGGTAGTTATATCTCCAATTATCATATTCTTCTTTTGTGATTTCTCCGTTCTTAAGCTTTTCGGCTTGTTCCTGCCAAGCGGAAAACATATCAAACATTGTAAGATAGTTTGTTCCCATACCTTTATCAAGTCGTATGCAAAGCTCGTCATCAAGTTTATCAATACGGAAGCCATATAAATCTTCAAGTGTAAACAGCGTGTGCATTAATCCGTTGTAACTGTCAATATCCGGCACAGTTAAAGCACTTGTTGATATGCCAAACACATTTGCAAGATTGTTTGTTAAATCAGCCTTAGGCGTTCTGCTGCCGGATTCATACTGTGCCATACGAATGTCAGCGGTTTTCTCCGGAAAGCCCACCTGCATACCAAGGTACTTCTGCGTCATACCTTTTAAATTTCTGAAAAATCTTATTCTTTCGCCGATAGCCATACTATAGCTCCTCTCACTTTACTGTTAAATATCATAGCATAACAAGTTAAGTAATGTCAAGTAACATAAAACAAAAAAGTTTAATATTTTTGCGAAAACCACTTGACATAACGGAATATGTTTAGTATAATCATTAAGCAAATAGCGTTAAGTCTATTTGCAAACAACTGAATAGCCGTCATACATCACGGTAATGGTGTATCCGCTCGGGCAAATCGGAATGCGGTCAGAAAGTTTTCCGACACTAAATAATTATGAAAATTAAGAATGAAAGGATGATGTTAATGTCAAACAAAATGTTTATGCGTGTTGAGGATGTGGCAGAAGAAATGGGCGTTTCCGTTTCTTACGCTTATAAACTTATACGCAAATTAAATAAAGAATTGCAGTCAACCGGGTGTATTACAATTCCCGTTAGAATTGACCGTAAATTCTTTCACGAAAAATTTTACTCAACCAAAACAATTGAAAGGAGCGATTAAAATGGGAGCATTTAAAAATGAAAAAAACGGAACTTGGTATGTGCAGTTCCGTTACACAGACTGGCAAGGCTTGCGACAGCAAAAATTAAAGCGTGGCTTTGCCACCAAACGAGAGGCACAGGAGTGGGAACGAGCATTCCTGACCGAAAAGAAAGCCGATGTCACTATGCCATTTAAGACTTTTACGGAATTGTACGAAAAAGATGTTCGACCGAAGTTAAAGGAAAACACTTGGCTTACCAAAGAGCATATTATTAAAACTAAAATATTGCCGTATTTCGAGCATAAGCGATTATGCGATATATCGGCGAAAGATGTTATCGCTTGGCAAAACGAGATTAGAAAAATGACAAATTCAAGCGGTGAGCTGCTTTCTCAGGGGTATTTAAAGACCATTCATAACCAGTTAAGTTCTTTGTTTAATCACGCAATCAAGATTTATGGTTTAAGATTAAATCCTGCCTCTACGGTCGGTAATATGGGTAAGGAAGAACACAAGGAAATGAGTTATTGGACTGTGGAGGAGTACAGCAAGTTCTCTGATGAAATGATGGACAAGCCTATTTCATATTATGCGTTTCAAATGCTTTATTGGACAGGTATTCGTGTAGGCGAGTTGCTTGCATTAACTGCCGGTGATTTTGACTTTAAAAACAATATGCTTACAATCAACAAATCTTATCAAAGATTGCACGGAGAAGATGTTATTACTCCACCGAAAACGGAGAAAAGCAATCGAATAATAAAAATGCCGCAGTTTTTATGTGATGAAATGCAAGAATACTTGAAAATGTTTTATTCACCGAATAACAGCGACAGGATATTTCCTATTTCAAAAAGCTATCATCATCACGAAATGGACCGAGGCTCAAAAGCCACAGGTGTAAAGCGTATTCGTATTCACGATTTGAGACATTCGCATGTTTCACTTTTAATAAATCAAGGCTACCAAGCCGCTGCAATTGCTGATAGAGTCGGTCACGAAACAGTGGAAATCACCGACAGATATACACACATATATCCGTCAAAACAAAACGAAATGGCAAACACACTTGACGAATTATGGAAGGCGAGAAAATAATATGTCACTTAAAAACAAAGATGAACACAATCGTTGGAGAAATAAGACTGTGGCTTTTAGAGTTTCGCTCGAAGAGTGGGAACAGATTGAACGCTATGTTCAGCTTTCGGGTTTAACCAAACAGGACTATATCACAAGGCGACTTATAAACAAAGAGGTTGTAGTTCAAGGCAATCCGAGAGTATATAAGGCTTTGCGTAATAATCTTGCAGATGTACTTACGGAATTACAAAGGATTGAAAACGGCGGTGAAGTCAATGACGAATTACTTGATTTAATCGAAATGATTGCCGATATTCTCGGCGGATTAAAGGAGGTATCAGAATGACAGAAAAAGAAAAGACCGCTCCGGTTGTATCTGTTGGCGCAGATACAGAGCAGTCAATCATAAAACAAACTAATAACAGTATAACCGATTTTAATGAGAAAGGCAAGAGCTTAGATGATTATCTTGAGGAAATGCAAAAAGAATTTTTGCAACAGCTCGATCCATCACATTTGAAAACAATTTCTATGCGTGAGTTATATAACACGGTGTATCAAAGCAAACCGGCATTGATTGACGGCTTGCTTTACCCCGGAACATATATTTTTGCAGGAGCACCGAAGCTCGGCAAAAGTTTTCTTATGGCACAGCTTGCATATCACATCAGTACAGGCACACCGCTTTGGAATTTTGATGTGAGAAAAGGAACTGTTTTGTACCTTGCTCTTGAAGATGATTACCACAGATTGCAGGAAAGATTGTACCGAATGTTTGGAACGGAGAGTACGGACAATTTGTACTTTTCTATTTCGGCAGGTCAACTTGGAAATGGGCTTGACGAACAGCTTACAAGATTTATGGCAGAACAATCAGATACAAGATTGATTATCGTAGACACACTTCAAAAGGTGCGTGAAGTCGGCGGGGATAATTATAGCTACGCAAACGATTATGAGATTATCACAAGGCTTAAAAAGTTTGCGGATAGTTATGGAATATGTTTGCTGCTTGTTCATCATACAAGAAAGCAAAATTCCGATGACAAGTTTGATATGATTTCAGGAACTAACGGATTGCTTGGCGCCGCTGACGGTGGTTTTATTTTACGGAAAGAAAAACGAACAAGCGATTCGGCAACGCTTGAAGTTTCAGGCAGAGATCAGCCTGACCAAAAGATTTATCTCAATCGTAATCCCTAAACCCTTGTGTGAGAACTTGAGAGAGCTGAAACAGAACTTTGGAAGTTACCACCTGAACCATTGCTTGAAAATATAGCCGGCAAAATTACAAATGAAAATCCCGAATGGTATGGCAGTCCGACGGAGCTTGTTGACTTTCTCGGCATTAATATGAAAGCAAACGCTTTGACTATGAAGTTGAATATCAACGCTGGGCGTTTGTTTAATGAATATGGGATAAGTTATCAAAACAAACGCTGTCACGATGGGCGTAAAGTCAGTTTGAATTATGAACAGCGTGACGATGTGTGACGGTTGTGTCGCTGTTTTAGACGGTGGCAAAATTACCGCCACTATCGACACAGACCGTCACGCAATAAAGTTTTTGCAGGGTGCAGGAGGCTTTTTCCAAAAAGCCGCACCTGCCACTCGGAGAGCGCAAAACCTGCTTGCAGGTTGCATTTTTGATGGGCTTGCCTGTCAAAAGTGCTTTTGCGTTACTCTTGACAAGAGTAACAGAACCGAGGGCGAGCAAGTTTATGAGATTGGAGGTGTATATAATGCAAAGAACGATAAGCGCAATGGTGGGTAAAGGCTCGGTCAATCACAACAGCCGAAAGTTCAAGGCAGAAAATGTTGACGGTGAGCGTAGTCATTTTAATATAGATTATTGTAACGAGCCGATAAAGAAAATCTATCACGAATTGTTTGACGAAGCACTCAAAAGATACAACGAAAAGCAGACAAGAGACGACCGCAAAATAGAAAACTATTATGAAAAAATCAGAAATTCAAAGCAGGAAAAGCCGTTCCACGAACTTATTTTGCAGATTGGCGATAAGGAAAATATGAGTGCCGAAAGCGAAAACGGACAGCTTGCACGGCAGATTTTAGATGAGTATTACCGTGGATTTCACGAGCGAAATCCCAACCTAAAAGTGTTCTCTGCTCATCTGCATATGGACGAGGCAACGCCCCATTTGCACATTGATTTTGTTCCGTTCACAACCGGCAGTAAGCGTGGACTTGATACGAGAGTAAGCCTGAAACAAGCGTTAGCTGCACAAGGTTTCAAAGGCGGAACTCGTGGAGATACCGAGTGGAATCAATGGGTAAGTGCAGAAAAGTCAGCTTTAGCTTTCGTTATGGAACGACACGGAATTGAGTGGGAACACAAAGGAACGCACGAAAAACATTTGTCCGTTCTTGATTATAAAAAGCAAGAAAGAACAGCAGAGCTTGAACAATTAGGTACTAAAATCGAGGAAAAACAAGCTGAATTTAATGTGTTATCCGAGCGAGTGTTAAACTATGATGATGGTTTGGAAAACTTAAGGAATGTGGAAGAAATGCTCGATAATGCACCCGAATATCAACTCTCCGAGCCGCAAAGTTTTATGTCAGCAAAAGCATATAAAACTAAAATTGCAGAGCCACTTATTCAAAAATTAAAAGCGTTAGTCAAGACGGCATTGGCTCGTTGCTTTGAAGGTTGGGACAATTACCATAGGCTAAACATTACAAACGGCAACCTATATCGTGAGAACGAAATGTTGTCTAAAATCAACAGCAAACTGAAAAGCGAAAACGAGAACTTGCGCTCAGAGGTCAAAGACTACAAGCCTTTGCGTAAAGTTTTCGGGCATAAACAGATTGATGAGTTGCTTGAACAGGCAAGAAATATCAAAGGTCGCAAGCGTGAAAATCCACGCTCAAGATAAATAAATTTTTGGAGGTAAAACAAAATGGCAAACACAATTTTTGAACAAACAGGCGGTACTTATACGCAGGTGGGCGACTATATGTTGCCCGATTTATTACCGGCGGAAGAAGAAAAGGAAGCGAATATCGGCGTTTGGGGAATGAGGCATAAACGATATTTGAAGCAAAATCATAAGGTGCGTTATTACAATTTGCTGACAAGTGGTAAGCTCAATTCATATCTTGCCGATATTGAACAGCAGGCGCAACAACTTTTTCTCCGGCTGGTAAAAGAACTTGCAGAACAAGAAAATGTTACCGAAGAGCTCAAAGCAACCGACCAAATACTATGGGTGCGGAAGATGAATAATATTCGTAATAGAGCAACAGAAATTGTGAATGCGGATATAATTTACAAGGTATAAACACAACGGCGGCAGGGAGTAATCCCTGCCGTCGTTGTGTTCCTGAATTATCACATTAATGATGTTGACATTATTCGCGCAAGGGAGTATAATCATACCATTAAAGAAAGCCAATGCGAGGTGTTAGTATGTATATATCGGTTTCTGATGCCGCAGAAAAATTTAATATATCCAAAAGAAGAGTTCAGTTTTTGTGTGAGCAAGGACGTATTGAAGGTGCTAGTAGAATGAGTGGCGTATGGTTAATTCCTACTAATGCTCAAAAGCCTACTGATGCACGAAAAAAAAACACGTTGCCTGAAAGTCAATTGTCGCTATTTGATGATTTTTATAGAATTGAGGAAGAAAAAATAAGTATTACTCAGGTTTGTGAGTTGCTTTCTATTTCTCAAGCAACTGCTAAAAACTGGATTAGACTCGGGAAATTAAAGATTGGATCTGATGGTAAAACATTTGATAAGAAGTATATAGAAGAACTTATCTCAGAAATAAAAAGCGGAAAAGATAACCGCTTGAAAAGTAGAAGGAACAAAAAAAGTGTAAGCGGCAAAGTCCTATACAAGGATTACATCAAAAACAATCATAATCGCGAAATTGTTGAAAGCATTTTGGACGCTTGCAATCAAATTACAGAAGATGAATTGAGGGTGATTCTTGCTAATTTCGCTGTACAATTATACCAACAAAGTGTAGGAATAGTTGTATCGGATTATTTGTTGCTTGAAGGAAAAAGCGATATTACAGACAATGATGTATTCAATAGTTTGATTAAAGATTTACTTGGAAATGTTGATGTATCCCGAATTACACTGGCAAATATTCAAGCTGCCTTGAAAAGTAAAGTACAGTTAGTTCCATTAGAAGATACTTTGGGGTTTGCGTATATTTCTCTTCGAGATTTAAGTCGTCGCAAACAAACAGGCGCATATTACACTCCTGAAAAAACTGTCAATACGCTTATTCACAATTTAAAAAATTGTATTAACACTCAAGACAAGACATTATGTGATCCTTGTTGTGGAACAGGGAATTTCCTTATCGGTCTTGTTGGAAACGGTGTGAAAGTTGAGAATCTTTATGGTCAAGATATAGATGAAATTAGTATTCTAATTACGCGAATCAATATGTTCTTACTTGATAATAGCGTTACTAGTGAGCAGTTGTATTCTCAATTTGTTTGTGGCGATACTCTTTCCAATACCTTTTCTCACAAGTTCTCTGTAGTATTGGGAAATCCACCTTGGGGATATGATTTCAACAAGAAAGAAACTGCTTATCTTACTGCTAATTACATTACGGCTAAAAACAAAGGTATGGAGTCATATGATTTGTTTATTGAAAAAGGAGTGTCAATGCTTGAAGAAGGTGGATACTTGGCATATGTATTGCCAGAAGCAATTTTAAGTGTAAACTCTCATCAACAAGCAAGAGAACTGATAGTAAAAAACACAGCGTTTAAGTTTGTAAGTTATTTAGGTAACGCCTTTTCAGGGGTACAATGCCCTGCTATTATTCTAGGTGTCCAGAAAGGTTCCCACGGAGAAACAAAAGGTTGCAGAATTGGATTAAATAACGAAGAATTCATTATCAATGAAAATAGAAGTGTAGATGCAACGTCGTTTTCTTTTAATATGTGTGATGAAGAATACGATTGTTTGCAAGCGATTAGCTCAGTACAAAACGCTAAATATCTTGCAAATAACGCTAAGTTTGCATTAGGAATTGTTACCGGTAACAATAAAGAGTATATCGCAAACGAAAAAGCAGACGGAATGGAAGTTATTCTAAAAGGTAGTGATATTTTTAGATATGCTATGAAGGAAACCGATAACTATATTCAATTTGCTCCTGAAAAATTCCAGCAAGTTGCACCAACCGAAATGTATCGAGCAGAAGAAAAGTTGTTGTATAGATTCATTGCTGAGGTTCCGGTTTTTACGTATGACAATCAGCAAACTCTTTCGTTGAATAGTTGCAACATCTTAATACCCCAAATTGAAGGTATGAATATAAAGTATATTTTGGCGATTTTGAATTCTAGTGTAACAGCTTACTTTATCAACAAAAAATACAATTCTGTTAAGCTACTAAGATCACATATAGAGTCATTACCGATACCGATGGTAAGTGCTGAAAAACAGAATGACATTATAAAAAAAGTAGACCACATAATGAATTCAAGCGAAAACATTAGTGGTCTATACGAGGAACTTGACAACGAAATTATGAACATTTATTCTCTTTCGGAGATACAGAGAAAGACTATTTACAATGCATTGGCTAGAAAGAATTTATTCTTTTTCAAATAATGCAAGTAGCTGCGTGTAGGTTAATTCCTTATAAAAATGTTCCTTTTTATGTTTGGCATAGTTTGATTTGTTTATATGAAACTGGTATTCAGTACCACCTTTGTGCTGAATTGAATATCCAGGCATATCAGGAACGTCATCGCTTTGAACTTTGAATATCACAATTTTATCTTTGAAAAATATCCCGTAGTAAAGTATATCAAATTCAGAGGGATTGATTTGTTGTATGTTGCAATCGAATGTTATGTTCGTAGCTTCAGTTTCAGTCAACATCCTCGAATCTGATGCGGAATTCAAACAAAGTTCAATTATGTTGGATTTTTTCAATGGCTTAAGTTTTTTCTTGGCTCGTGAGAATTTAACTTCAATCTTTTGGTTATTTGAATCCAATAGATCAAAATATTTACCATCTGCTGGAGTGAATTTTTCTAATTCCTTAATCATTAGCTGAGCAAGTTCGCCGAAATTCGTCCCCAAATTAAAAATTCCGTATTTAAATTGCTCAATTTTCTTTTCGTCTGACATATAACACTATTTCCCGTACAATATCTTATTTTTTACCTTTTCGACGCACGGTTTCTAAAATATCCTTTTCGTTAACAAGAAATGGGGATAATTCTTCTTCAGTCATAAAAACTTGTCCTTCAAAAACTTCAACTCCAGCAATACCTGTATTTTCGTTGCGGTGCTGAGAACCAAGTTTTCCGGTTTTTTGAAGTTCCTCACTCGTAAGAACCCAATAAATCAATTCGTCACGGCAAGTACCAATCCAGATAAACACATCGCAACAAGAAGGCTTTAACTGCTGATAGTGATATTTAAATCCGGCTGCTTTTGCTTCAGAATGTAAATAAGCTCTACTTGCCAAGCTGCCACCTATTTTTGTACTGTTCGCACGACAGGCTTTTACTTCTATGCGAATACCATCAAGCCATAAATCAAATTCACCATCAAATGCAGGAAATTCTGTAGAAACGTTTTCTTTTGTTGCTTTTATAAACTGCGGAAATAGGGTACGAATGTGCTGCTCACCCCAAGTCTGTCCATAGGTGCGAGGAGCCATATCAAACAGATCCAAATACTTATTTCTCTCGCAATACTCAGAATCCAGTTTAGAATATTTTTCGTATGTAATTTCTCCTATTGATAAATAGTATGCCAATAGTCGATTTTCAACGCTAAAAGGAAATAGTGCTTTTCTGCTTTCAATGTCCTTAATAACGTTGATATCACCATTGGTATTATTTTGTAATCTTTCTAATTCTGTTATTAGTTCTTTCATTTTCTATTATCCTCCAAGAACAATTTATATGTTTCAATTCCGAGTGCATCTGCTATACGCTGAATATTTTCAAGTGAAATACTACGGCGGTAACACTCGATAGCACTTATGTAGGTGCGGTGCATACCACATTTATCCGCAAAAGCTTCCTGAGATATCCCCATGGCTTTACGATATTTTTTTAGGTTGTCACCAAATACTTTTATAATATCCATAGTTGCAATCCTCCATAATTTATAGTATAATCAAGTTGAACACAAAAAGTCTACATACAATAAGTATATAAGGATAGTTAAAAAATATGATTAAATCTATTAAAATGAAAAATTGTGCTACATATTCAGATGAAGGGGTCATTATTGGTGACTGCCAAAAAGTCAACTTCTTTTATGGACCGAATGGCAGTGGTAAGTCAACAATTAGTAATTTTTTGTATAATTCAAGTTTGCCTCAGTTTACATCGTGTGAGATTAAATGGGAAAATGATAATCCTACGGATATTGTTGTTTATAATCGAGAATTTCGCGCTCGCCATTTCAAAGAAGATATTGCCGGTGTGTTTACTTTAGGTGAAGCAACAATCGAGGAAATCAAAGCTCTTGATGAGATGAAAGAAGAACGAAATCAAAAGCAAGAGAACTATGTTGTCAGGACAAATAGCTTAAACAAGAAAAAAGACGAAGAGCAATCGCACAAAAATAAATTTAGAGATACCGTTTGGAATGTCATTCTTAAACAAAACGAGACAGATTTTCAAGAAGTATTTAACGGATTTAGGGGCAATAAAGAAAAGTTTCGAGATGAAGTTATTAAGAGATATAAAGAATCTCATTCTTCAACTGAAACGAGAGAGAATTTGAAAAAGCGTTATAACGCCCTATTTTCAAACAAGCCTGAAAAATGCGATACTATTAATATGTCTGTTTCGCATTTAATTTCTGAACTTGAGACAATAGAGAAAGACTTAGTTTGGAAAAAAGTTATTATTGGAAATAAGGATGTCCCTATTTCCAAGCTTATTGACTTTTTAGACAATGCAGACTGGGTTAATAAAGGACGTTCATATATTCGTGAAAATGGTACCTGTCCTTTCTGTCAGCAAAATACTATTTCTGCAGATTTTGAGCAACAGTTAAATTCTTTCTTTAGCGGTGAATACGAAAGAAATATAGAGCATATAAAAGAATTAATTGAAAAGTACAAAAGCGTTTCTAATTTATTGGTTTCGCATTTGTCGGATGTAACATCAAATGATGTTGTGGTAAGTGTAGGAAATTTGGATGTTCAAAAGTATGATTTGTTATTAGATTCGTTAAAGGTACTATTTTCAAGTACACTAACAGAAATGTTATCGAAAGAAAAAGAAGTAGGTAAAAAAGCGACTTTTCCCGACAGCCAATCAAAAATAAATATTTTGTTGGACATGATAACAACTGCCAATAACAATATTATTAACCATAACAAGATGGTTGATAATTATAACGACGAGAAAACAGCATTAGTGAATGCTGTTTGGGAGTTCCTAATGGATGAACAAGAAGCACTAATAAGTGGATATATTAATGATTTATCTAACTTTGAAAAAGCGAAATTAGGAATACAAGATGGTGTTGCACAATGTAAAAAGCAGTTAGATGAGCTTGATAGTAAGATTTTCGAAGCTGGAAAAAACATTACAAGTGTACAACCCACGGTAGACGAAATTAACCGTTCTCTAAAAGCCTACGGTTTCACTAACTTTCAAATTGTCCCCTCACCAACAAAAGAAAACTCTTATCAAATTCAGCGTATGGATGGAACACTTGCTACGAATACATTGAGTGAAGGTGAAGAAACATTTATATCATTTTTGTATTTTTTACAGTTTGCTAAAGGTTCGATAGATGCCACTAAAGTATCCTCAAAAAAAATATTGGTTTTAGACGACCCGATATGCAGTCTTGATAGTACAGTACTGTACATAGTAAGTTCAATGGTGAAATCGTTGATTAGAGATATACGTGATGGTGTTTCGGATGTTGAGCAAATTTTTATTCTTACCCATAATGTATTTTTTCATAAAGAAGCCTCGTTTGTAGATGGAAGAACGAAAACACTAAACGATGTAAATTATTGGATTATTAGTAAGGATAATAATGTTTCAACAATAAGAGCGTTTGGAAAGAATAATCCAATCAAAACATCATATGAGCTTCTATGGCAAGAATTAAAAACAAATACAAATGCCTCATTAGTAACAACTCAAAATATTATGAGACGAATTATTGAAAATTATTTCAGCATATTGGGTAAAGATATTGACGAAAAAATTATAAATTCATTTGATACTATAGAAGATCAAATGGTTTGTCGATCGTTGATTAGTTGGATCAATGATGGTTCCCATTCTATTCCTGATGATTTATATATTGATAGTTATACAGATTCCATTGAACGCTATAAGAGAATATTCAAGGAAATTTTCATTAAAATGGATCACAAATCACATTACGATATGATGATGGCCTAGTATTTGATAGCACCCTCGTGATAGCTATTTGATAGCAAAAGCAGAAATACCTCATAGAATTGAGATAATCTGTACCAAATTAAAGCACATCAAGTCAAAACTCCTAAGCAAAAACAGTTAAAGCCTGTTTTACACTTAGGAGTGGGAATAGTTCCCCTTGGTTTAGATGTGCCGAAAAACCCGGTATTTATGCGGGTTTCGGGACTTGACACTTTTTGAACAACCGTTTTTGCAACACTTTTGCAACACTTTTTTTCAAAAACGTGTTTTGCAACAGATGAAATAGTCCCCCTTGGCTTGCAACTAACCTCCAAAATCGCATAATTTTTAAGGCTTTTGCCCTGTTTTGGGCAGAAGCCTTTTTTGCATATTTGATAAAATTTTCTCTTTAATATATCATCAAATCAGATAAAAACAGCGAGGTGGATAGTATGAAAGGAGAAAAATACCATATATATTTAAGTACAAAAGAAAGAAACGAAATTGTTGCTTTCCTTATAAATCTAAAAAACAAATTGATTGAACAAGGCAGATACACCGACGCCGTCGATGATGTTCTCTGCAAAGTGCTTTCTGCCAAGAAGAGAAAGCTCAAAATCAAATAATCTTGCCACGAAATAAGACCGCCTACACGATGTAAGCGGTCTTATGTTTTAGTTCGATAAACTGGAATTTATATTGCAATCATTTTTTCTTTAATTCTAGAATATTCTTCTCGATCTGCTGTATAACCCCCTGAAATCATCATCCGTTTTTCCTGTCGGATCTTCAAGTTTCCAGTTGCCATCAAACGCTCTGCCGATAAACGGACAACCTACATCACAACCCATGGAGATGGAGATGTCTGGCTCCGGGATGCTTGATATCAGCTTAGAATACTGCTTTTTCTCCATGTCGATGCCGTAAAGCTCCTTCATGAAACGGACGGCATCCTGATTGATCTGAGGCGCAGCAAGTATGATGGAATCCTTCAGGAAATCAATGCCCGTATGATTCTGTATAATTTCTGTGAATTAGTGACTTCTCACGCTGTGGTAAAAACATCTAAAAATACCAAACACGTCTATAAAATTAATTTCGCCACCGCAGTAAACATATGCAGGGCATATCTCAAACACGGCGGTGACGAAACAGAGACCATGCTTCTCATACAAAAGTATCTGACACCTGTCAGGTACAATCGAAAATATCCTATCCACCTCCGTCCAAAGAGAAATAGGGATTTCATGTATCGGGTTGCATAAATCTCGTTACCATTATACTGCGTTATGAGGCAGATATGCAATCTGTCTTTTTGTCATACACAAAAAATGATTTGAACTCATCATACACCTGCTTTCTACGCATTAGTCCACCTGAAAAATACAGCATTTCTTAACTGAACAGTATTTTCAATGCATGACCGCATATGATATACTGTTTTCATCATAAAAAACCTTATCTAAATGACATTGATAGAATATGCTGGTGGAAATATGGTACAATATAAAGGGAGAGAAGCATGGAAATTGATATTTTAATAGACAACTTAACAAACTGCTTAGTGTGTGCAGAAACTGGAGAAGAGTGTAATACGGAGTATCGTCTTGTAGCAAGAACAATTACAAAGCAGGATGCTGCGGAATTAAAAGCTCAAGGGTGGAGATTTGATTGGAGTATTCCGCATTAGAATGGTTATGAAGTTTATGAATTGCTTTTGGAAAGTAGTGATGAAGTGCAGGGTATGGTTGCACTGAAGCATATCCGTAATCAGTACTATACCCATGTGGATATTGTGGAAGCGGCACCAAATAATGTAGGAAGCAGCGGAAAATACAAGGGTGTAGGAGCGCATCTATTCGCAATAGCTTGTAAACTTAGTTGGGATGCAGGGAATGAAGGTTATGTGCAGTTTACAGCAAAAACAGATTTGGTTGAGCATTATAGGAAAATGCTGAATGCAAAGAGTATTGACTGGCATACTTTATATATAGAATCTTATGGTGCAATTGATTTGATTAACAAATATTTTAAGGGTGAATAGAATGATTGTTGCTGAAAGGAAACAGAAGACAATATTGGATAGGTTTGATAAATTTGGCGAAGCAATGCCGGATGGAAGATTAACAGCACCTTCTGATGGGAAGGTATATCGGTTAAGAGAAGCGATACTTTTATCGAAGCAGTTGGGAAGACCATTGTCTCAGGATGAGATGAAGAAATTTGAAGTATAAAGTAAGTAGAGTAAGACCTCCAAGTCGATGTGAGATTTGGAGGTTTTCATATTTGTAATAACAACACGATTAATGTTGTAAAATGGCACAAAAGGTTATACAACCTGACTTTCAGAGTTGAATAGAGCTTCCATAAAATGAAAACCAAGTATGCTTCTCTTAATGTACCACATCAATTTCAGACATCCACCCATGCTTGCATTTCTCCAACTAAGGCAAGCCGAGCATACTCCAATGGCTCATCTATTGCTAATGCATTAAGCGAATTCTGTGAGCATGGAGTTGTTCTTAATCCATTTTCAGCCTTATTACAATCAATCCGTAATATGTAATTTTCATATGTGTTTACATCAATACTGTTTGTCTGTGGGTTATACTCTGCATATATCAATCTCATCTTATCTATCCTTTCCTGTAATAGTATTAAAAGTACTTCATCCAGTTCAAACTGCCATTCTTATAATTTGTTATTAGCTGTTACCAGATTTTCTTGTCTACGCTCCGCTTCGGTCCGCACAGAACAGATGTCCGCTGGACATCTTGTGTCCTTGTTTTTTTCCTTATGAGGGTTCATGACCAAGGATAAAACGATATAACACGATACAAGATGTAACGGAAAGGACACCCTCGAAAACTTTAGTATTTTCAAGGGTTTGCCAAGATTTCCATAACAAAATATAACAGTGATGTTGTATAAATAAAGTTGACACCTTATTCTCAAGGAATTCATGTATAATAA
>ERZ779852.1986-NODE-1986-length-17911-cov-39.054659_pt1 | contig 17911 bp, 33 predicted proteins | sample MGYA00511559_ERZ779852 | MGnify/ENA primary metagenome ERZ779852 (study PRJEB29588, sample SAMEA2157977) | human gut metagenome | biome: human gut; feature: human-associated habitat; material: faeces | place: Denmark | collected 2008/2010 ...
AAAATAAATATTATGCCTATTACATATTCTATGTCTAATTGGAAACCAATATGCCAAATTTAATACAATTATTTTAAATAACATAATTTGTTTATTATTCTACAAAAGAAAACTAGGAGATACCATAGAAAATCAAAAAATACCATAATAATTTCTGAAATGCCAATATTCTTTCTGAAGTAATATATGACAAATATGATACAATTAATTTAAAATTGTGGTAAAATTATTTTAAATATCAAAATATGTTTTTTATTTTACAAAATAAATCCGAGAGATACCAACTAACTATACTACTTCTAAGTGGCCACCACTTAGAAGCGGTAACTATACTTAATAGGAAATTCCAAATCAATCATAAAATGAAAAAATTTGTAAAATCAAAATAAAAAATTGTACAATTATTTTCAATATAAAAATATGTGCGCAGATTGTGAAAAGATATGCGCAGCTATTTAAAAACTATATACCTTATTTTTTTTACCCCCCCCTACCATATAATCGAGGAGAAGGAAGGCAAAATGAAAATTTAATAAATATAGTAAACGGAGAGTACAGGGGGATCTTCGATCCCCCGGGGAATCTTGCAGAAAAATTATTTTCCACAGCCTATCGCTTGAATTTTAGAATCACATAGTAAAATATTATCAGTGACAATAATTTGGAATAGGATTGCGACACGCGTTGCCGCTGTCCAACTCCGCACACGTTGCTGGCACGTTATGCAGGCCGTCTACCGAACGACGTAAAATTCCGCGTGGCAACGACACGTAAATCCGTAATCCGCAATTTAACGAGTTGCGTATCGCATGCGATAGTATGTGGTAGCGTCGCCATCTCTGCTTATGAGAGGACACGGCACGTGTAGTGCTATGACGGTGAGTATTCCGTTGGACAGTACTCCTTCAACCGGAAAGACGGTAGAAGATTCCTTAATACTAACAATTATGGCAGACAACAAGAAAATTGAAATCGTCTACTCTTCTTCTAAGGATGCAGCTGTGGCACTCGGTGGCTCTCCATTCAAGGATGGGGTCGTCGTCGTGCTATCCGGGCACACTACGGCTTGCATCAAGCAGGCAGGTAAGGAGATACCTGGTAAATCCTTCCTTGTCTTTATGACCAATGTAGGCCCATTGTGGCCATCCATGCTCACCAAGGGCAAGGTGGACGCGGATGGTGGCATCCATCGAGCAACCAAGGCTTTTAAAGACCTTGCAGATGAGGTTGCAAAGGCCATTCTGTCCGAACAATCGGACGTTAAGGCCCTCGAAAAAGTGGTCACCAACCACAAAAACGGTGGCTTCAAAGTTGAACGGGACGAGTTCCCGGCCAGAACGGCAGACGGCAGACCTTACGTTGGGGCCGTCGTAGACGCAACCAAGATTTCGTTGTCCGAGGAGGACTATAAAAAGGAGCTCGAAATGGGCGAGAAGCTCAAGAAGGCTCTTGACGAAGCCTACGAAAAGGCTAATGGCAACGCATAGTTGTCAAAGCGAAACAGCTATATAGTTTCGCCGACCCAAGCATGTCGTTAAACTGCTTAACTTTTATTAACAATTTAAAACAAAGAAAACAATGGTAATTATTGTTAAACAAAATGGGAAAACTATTTCCCTCGATTCACTTAACGATCAATATAACAAATTTGTTAGAGATAAATCAAGACAATTTGGACTTTTGCTTGATACCGTGGGTGCATTCATTGAGCCATGGGTTTGGTCAGACAGTTATTCTAATGAAAAATGCTTATCCCTTCTAAAGCGGTTGAGCATTAAAAATCCTCAATCTATTCCTGCTCGAGATGCGGTTTATTGCCTTATGGCAGTGGTAGCTTTAGTAGAGGCTGATACAGCTGAAAGGCAAGACTCAATAAGATTTATCAAGCCGGTTGCTGATTTTCTTAACTCACTGGATAATACAACTTTTCGCATTAAATTTTAACCATAAAGCAGGGTTAATTCCCTGCTTTTAAACAATAATGCAACTATGACATTTGAAATCAAACAAAATAATGAGTTTATTACTCTTAACTCATTTGACGAACAATATTGCACTTTCACAGGCAAAGAACTGCGTTCTGACATATACGGACTTTGGTTTTCTCTCTTAGAAAGAGTGTTTAAAACGTGGGGTGACATAGCTGACTATACTGACGAGAAATATTCATATCTTCGTAAGAGGATGAATATTAAAGACTCTCGTGCTATTCCTGCAAAGGATGCAGCACATTGCCTTATGGTGTGGGCAACTTTAAATTTTACTGATATGAAAGATGCTATGAGCACATTGAACTTCGTCAAGCCCGTTGTTGACTTCTTCGATTCGTTGGAGGATACAACTTTCTACTTTAGTTTTTAACTCTTAAATATTTACAATTATAACAACAAAACAAATTAACGATTTGATTAGTTTTGTAGCTATGAATGCTATGGACGGAGTAGATAACAAGCGAGCAGCAGAATGAATTGCTGAACAAAATCTTGATAAAGATATTGCAGATCATCTGCAGCACATCATTAATAAGATTGCTCGATATAATCGACGAGATTATTAATGCTAAAGTGTTTCTTTGGTAGAAACTTTTTGTCCCAACCCGAGTAAGTTGATAAACTGCTCACTTTTTATTAACAATTTAAAACAAATAGGACTATGATTACGCTACATTTTATAGTTTCTAACTATTCAGAAGATTTCATTGAATTATCTTTATGTGCCGAGAATAAAGTGCTTACATCTCAACAGGTTCTTAAATCTGCTTGGGAAGAGAATGAGGATAATCTACAAGATTATTGGAGATTTAATTTGATTTCTCAAATTATAAAAGACATCGATGGTTGGAAGCCAAAATACGAACTTCCTAAAGACATCTATGATGCTTGGTTTAAATGGTACTACTTCATTGATGGTGAAGATGCTTCAGAGTTCATTCGTGCAATAGGCCGCTCTCAGCACACTCTTAATTTCCAAAATAGCTATGCAATTATGTTAGGCTGGAAATACTTCAAGAAGTTGAAAGCTGCGAAGTTTAAAACCAGTACAGCCGCTATATTGGCTTATGCACGTGGCTATTTAGGTGGAATGGATGCCAATAACCGATATGATGCAGAAGGTACCGAAGCTCTTGGTTTACTTGGCTTACAAGTTCTACCAGACACAGACTTAGTTGATTAATCATTTTAAAGCCGTTCTCAATTCAGCTATAGTGTGGTGGAATTGTGTTTATTATGCTTGAACAATTAAAAAATTCAAAAGGAGAAAATCTCTGCCTTCTTATTAAGGTAGATACAAATTCAATCAGACCTTACACTAAGGCCTGCACTTGGAAGAACGCTTTAAGTTCTCTCGATTCATTCACCACAGAGGTGGATAATGAAAATTTCTTTGCCCAATTAATAAACAAAGAAATCAATGAGGAGTTTCATAGGGCAGAAGCATCTATGAGATGCAACAAGAAAGGTTGGGGAGCAGACTACTTTAGCTATATCACCATAAATCCGCTTTACGGAGACTTTTGAAACAACAAGGTTTCTGACACTTGTAAATAGTTCTACAATAACCGCAAGAAATTGACAATCCTATTTTACTAAGACTACCGGGGAAGCTGCCTATGGGCGGTTTCCCTTATTTTTTTTTACCACACAGGAAAGGACATTTTTAGTTTCACATAGTCATTGTATAACCAGCGACACTTATTTGGGCGAGGGAGACCCAGTGTATAATACACAAACTCTCCAAATAGATAAAAACAAAAAATGTATAAAACTATGCCAAACGAAGCAAACGTACAGGCAGCTGCTGCACAGGCAGCTACTACAGTAACCCAGACAACAAATAGTAAACTTGAGTTGCTGAAAAAGAAGGCCACCGCAGAAGGTGTGCAGAAAGTTAATAACGCATCAAAGCTCGCTGTTCGCAGCATTGATCTGGATAATCCGTCTGTGGGCGATATCCTGGTATTAGCCGAAAACCAGATCTATGAGCGTAAGATTGGTAACAACAAAGCCAATTTCGTGTATGTAAACAGATGTGACGATCAGAAAAACGTCATCCCAGACAGTACTACAATGCTGTATTTAGGACAGCTTACTCGAGTAGTAGCAGAGTATGACGAGGCATGCATCAGAACAAATCGCGACCCTGTTAAGGCTAAGGGTTCTGTGGTTGACGCAATCCAAACATACGCTACTTGGGGCGAGGCTATTCATGAGCTGGAGAAGCCTTTCACGGTTTCAGCAAGGGAGAGAGTAACCACAAGAGACTTTAACAATCCCGGCCAAACACGTGAGCAGTCTGTGTACACTTTTGATTTCGTGTGATGATATATTGCACGGTAAAAGGACGTATTGATAGCCCTTGGGTACTAACATCAGGCCCAAGGGTTTATCATATGTATAAACCAGTTAACTACAAAGCCGTAGGATGGTTCCTTTTACAAAAAATCAAAGGTAGATATCTTGTGATAAAATATCTGCCTTTATAAAATAGAGTTAGTATTAAGGAAAAGGAGGAAAATGTAAAGTGGTGAGTATCTTCTAGCTTACGGGGAGTATTCTTCATCCCTTTACTTTCCCTCCGCTTTTAAAACAGGATTTCTCCCCCAAAAAAATCGGGGGAATATGAAACAAAAAGTATATAAAAAAGAATCGCGAGTATCTACCCAGATAAGAGAAAGTGGCCTTTTCCCATGTGGTTTCTTGAAGTTAGCATTTCATATCAATAAGCAAAGTTGTAAGCGTATATACTTAAACCTTCACTTTAATGCAGCTATAACTAATTAGTTATAAGAGTCCAAAGCCTCTATAAATTGCAGATGGAAGTTCGTAAAAGCAGAAGTATAGTAAGTTTACCCTTGTTTGGGATGAAGGGGTTGATGGAAGTACGGGAAGACGTACAAACAAAAGAACGTGTGTTATTCCGAGCACGACAATCGGAGTTTGATGAGAGATGACTAATAATAATAACAATCTCGTATCAACTGCAAAAGTTTACACTGAAAACAAGTATTCAGAGTTTACTACCTTTTTTTCGCATTCCGTTTAACGAAGTAGATCCTGCCACGATCTTCACTTGCAAGACAGACCGTTGGAAGGAGGTATTCTCTGCATGGTCTGAGGTGTGTATTCGCGCGTTAGGCACTAGAATGGATGCGTGTGTTTCCATGTTATTTAGAAACCGCAATAATATTGTAGTTTCTAATGAATTTCAAATCATTTTCAAGAAGTCTAACGGTCAGTACCACACTTTTAACCATCCTTCGTTTAGGGCAATGGAAGATTTTAAGAAATATCTTGAGAATGACAATTGGAAGTTGCACAAGCCTGAGCAAGCATGGGTTCGGCAGCTCCTCAAAGCTCTTTACTGGATTCCTGAAGAGGATAAACAGGAAAGGAATGGCTATGGGTTTGGTAAACTAATTTCTTGTCTTGAAGAGTTCACTTTAGAATCCTTCCTTTGAAAATGAGAAATATTCCCAAGTTTGTCCTGGATTATCCGGGACTTACTTTGGGAGAATTATACAACGTCACACTTAGCCTATTCAAGACGTTAAATAGTAAGGTGGTCCAGTGTCAGTGGCCTTAATTCGATGACACCATTCAGTTGCAAATGAGTGAAACGTTATGACAAGATGTGCGCAGGATCTATACGGGATTCTAAACTTGTCAATTTTAGGTGTTATTCTGCAAACCTTTACGTGGTAACACTATAAGTACACATTGGAAACTAATTGCAGAACTTGTAGTCCCGTACAAGTATAAATAATGGCGTGGTGACTGTTAGGCAAAAAAGTCTGACTTATGGCAATGAATCTTGCTCAAAGGAGAGTATGTTAAGAGTCTCTATAGTAAGGTGATTGATACTATTCCTTACAACTATTACCTCCACAACATCAACTGAGGTTATAAACTGATGATGTGACAGCTCGGAAAGACGAGATGATCCTTGGTCAAACTCAGAAATCTGCAATAAATGAGTTTAGATAGTGCGGTTGCTTAGGTGATACCTTAGACTGGATCTGTATGCTACGACGTTACTGTAGTGCAGACTTTCACACGAAACGAGAAAAGTGTGTGGCGGCTCGGAAATAGACGAGCGTTTTTAAACAGAATATTAACAATTAAAACAACAATATGAAAAAATTACCAGACTTAAAAGAATTACCAGAAAATATGTTAGAAATTAAAGAAGATATGTCAGAAATTAGTTTACAGGACTTTATAGATAATTTTTATGTAGATTAAAATAAAATATTATTTCCTAAAAGTACGTTCAATTCGTATTGTTCCTACAATATCTTTTAAAAATAGATTTTTATAAAAAAATAACAATTTAAAAACAAAACTATGGAAGAAAAAGTTTTTGCCTTTATGGCAACAGTAGAAAACCAATCACTAGTATTTGCTGGTATTAATTCCGGTGATACAGGTGTAAAAGATTATTCTATGGCGCCTGAAAGATATAAGCTCCAGACATCTGGAACTATAGCTTTTGACGGTCATTTGGAAAGCTCTATTCCAATAGTTCCTCTTACAGATGTTCCTTCAAGCATCTATAAATGTAGAGTTATTGGATTCTCATTTGAAGATTTTATCCCAGTAAAAATTGTAGATGAAATATTTAGCATCCTTAAACAACTTGAGGAGCAACTTAATAATCCTTATACTGGAGATTATAAAATTCTAGAAAATGGGCCTATATCCAATGGTGTTCATATTCTTAGAAATGTAGGAATTACCGAAATCACAAATCTTGATATTAAAGCTCAAGCTGTGGCATTATGTATAGATGATGGAATTTATATTGCCTATGTCGATGATTTGGGAGATCGTAGTGCCTTTGGAGTTATACGCAAACTAGACAAGTTTGATTGCAACCCAGACATTCAGTTTAAGGATGATTTCTTTGAAAAAGAAGTACAAGTCATTCATAAAGTTGAAGGCAGTCAATATTTGTATGAAATCACTGATTTCGAATCTGGAGATCTCATATTAAAAATCGGTTGCGATTATAATAACGAGTGGATAACCAATCCTATATTCAAATTTAAATGGATTAGTTAGCCATTTTTAAAAAAAACTCAATATAAAATATGATTAAATTCATTTCCAAGATGTTGAGGACGGCAGTTTCTTAATATATGGTATCACTAATCCAAAAAATGCATAAACTAAAACATCTGAGGTACTTGCACCAAGAGTAAACCTAACTCAAAGCAAGAGATGAATGGGAGTTTGAGGATATAGGATAGTTGCAACGAGTATATTAAGTTTTAGCTGTAAAACACAATTTTAAAACAAAACGATATGTTAGTAAAAACTGAAATTAAAGTTATGGCTACTTTAACCAATGAATTTGGTGAAACCATGACTGTTGCTATGCGTGTTAGACGCGCAAAGCGTGGCCTCTTCAAAGAGGAAATCGAGAATCAAATTATGAATACCATTAATTTAAATGGTATTGGAGTAAAAATCATTAATGTTAAGATTAAATGAAAATAGTAGAAAATATTCTCTGGCTGATAATTTTATTTTGTCTGACCTCTCTTGCAATAATAAGTATTATTGCATGGAATAATTTAGTAATGGCGGCAGTATTTGCTGCTATGATTGTAATATGGATTTTTGCATTGGATTTTGAAAAATGAGAAGAATAAAGAATAATACGTGGAATAGAATATTCCGTAGAAATACAGTTAAAAAATGTCAAGTGCAAGCAAATATTTATCTTGTTCAGTGTCTTGAAGGTCAGAACTTCTTAGAGGCAATAGATAAAGCAGAGTCACTTGGTCAGCTTCTTAATCTTCATAAGGATGCATGGGGTTCAGGTTTTCAATGTGATAACCTTGTCCTTGGGGAATTTTTCAGAACCAAGAGTATAGAAAATATGGTTCCTGGAGAAGTATATCTAGGAAATATATATGGTTTAAACACTCATACAATTCCATATTGGGAAGAACACAAAGAAGAAAAATATAATGATTTCAAAACTGTTTATGATATAGTTTTATCACAATATAAACAGTTATTGAGATCAAATATAAACTATCTTTTTGCAGTTGCAAAGAGCGAACTTCCTGTTTACAAAAGACTTGGTTATGAAATTTAAGAAAATAGATAGATTCAAGTTATATTTTATAGTATCAGCAGTTTCATTTGGGCTGCTGATGCTTTTATTTATTATATCTTCTTTCAGATATATTGATTGCTTGCCATTAGCATTCGTATGTTTGGTAGGATTAGTATTAAACATTAAAATTTTAAAAGATTATGAACGAGGGATTAATAACGAATAGATTGTGTTACATATTATTTGGTTTGTTGATAGGATTAGGGCTAGGATTTTATCTTAGTCCTACTCCGCAACAAAGTAATATTAACATGAAACTGGAAATACAAAAGGATAGTGTAAAAACAGTTAAAATGGTTAAATTACCTACTGCATATTCTGTACTGGGAGAGCTTGAAAAGCATAATATTCCTCATAAGGATATTGTACTTGCTCAGGCAAAATTGGAATCAAATCATTTTAAATCTAATCTTGTACAAACTCATAATAATATATTTGGCCTTAAAAAAGGTAATAAATATAGAAAATATGATGATTGGAAAGAATGTGTAAAAGATTACAAAAAATGTATTTCCAACAGATATAAAGGTGGCGATTATTATATATTTTTAACAAGGATCAACTATTCTGAAGATCCTAAATATATTAATAAATTGAAACAGATAGTATAATGTTTCCAGAAATTTGGTATTCTTAAAATAAACGCCTTTCCAAGTAATTGTCTGGCAAGTAAAGTAAAGAAAACGCATGATATGTTCTACGAATCATTGGTTTTTCTTTTTGAGCTGGAATATGTTCTTTTTCCGATGATTTTTAAAATTTAAATAATATGAGAAAGTTAATAGTAATATTATTCCTTTTTATAGGAATTTCAGCATATGCTGATAAGATTTACAATTTTGACGATCCTATATATGTAAGTAATGTAAATGATGGAATGTCTTCTATCTTTCCTGCATATAAAATCAGAAATGTAGATGATGGATTTTTTGGAGTAGGAGAAATACACAATGTTTCAAATTTTTCCAAATTAAGAAAGTTTGGAGTAAAAGAAGGTTCTATTGTATTCTTCGTATCTGATCTTCCATATAAGGCCATAATGTCATATTTACATATATATATTATGGGATATTATTTTAAGTCAACACCAAGTGGATATAAAAGATTTTTATTACTTGGTATTGGTAATTCGAGATAATTTCTGTCATAAGTTAATAAATGAATAAAGAACTATTGCTATTTTAAGTTCTTTTATAATTTTCTTTTAAAGTAGCAAATTGGCTCCATGTTGGAATTGGTAGACAAAACAGACTTATTGAAACTTTAGTGATGAAGAATTTGAGTGCCCTATGGGAATACCGTAGGAGTAGAATCTCCCTAATCAAACAACTTGAATACTCGATATTTGATGTAGTAATACACAAAAAGATGCAAATTCTTTAGTTACTTCAAGTTGCGACGGAAGCCTCGTTTGTGGTGACATAAACTTTGGTGACGACGAGCTAAATTGAATAAAACATCTAAATGTAAGTAAATACTTCATTAAAGAAGTTGAGGGGCATATGAGGTGAAAATCCCGAAAGTGCTTTTTATTCATAAATGCGTAGAGGCCATACAGGAGATGCCTAAGTTAGGAATATTGGTGGAAATATAGAATAATAGGATTAGTAAAGTTAATTACTTTGAACTTCATGATAAGTTTCATCAATAACTTGCAAGATTTCTAATATGGTAAAGAAATGGTGGGGGTAATACCCTGTTATGATTAAATAAACATAATAAAAACGAAAAAGTGTTTTATATCGTAATCCAGACCACAACAACTTTGGTATGGTAGAAAATCCCTCAGAGTACCCAAACTCTGCGAGCGGCTAGCAAAACATGTTGCAAGTAGGGAACCGAGTAAGTTGACTTGTGTAAAAGCAAGTGTGGTAAGAAAATCTGTTGTCCAGTAATGGGCGTTCGGGTTCGAGTCCCGATGGAGCTACTAATTAGTTTATAATAAAGAATACTAATTTGGAGGATTAATATATGAAGATAAAGATAGTAAGTAGAATATCTGAACTTCCTATGACTGATAAGGAAGAACTTGTTTATGATGTTTATGTTGGTATTCCAACTACATTTCCATTTTATACTAAATGGAAAATAGACAAGGCTGGTTTAACTAAAGAAGAACTTCTTGAATGGTTTGAAAAAATCGCTCTTGGTTATTATCAAGAGGTGATAATTAAACTTTGAAATTATTAAAGAAATGACATCTTTCATTAAAGAAATAATGGAAGATATGACAAATACTAATACATTATAAATATTTGGATGGTTAATCATGTATGCGTTTTTTCAACCAAGAATATCAGTCGCATAAGAAGAGGCTGATATAAAAGCAATGATTGATAAAAAATATTAATGAAAAGAACAAGAAAATTGCGATTATTATAAGCAAATAGAAGATGAATATTACAAAATATTTGGAGGATTGAATTATGGAAATGATAAGTAACATTATATGGTTAATTGTTTAAATAATATTATAGATATTCCCTTCTATAATAAAAACAGGCTTTGAGAAATAATATACAACACAATAGAATTAAGCTCTTTGTGGATAAGAAGAAAGAATTTTTTGATGGACTATATCCTTGCAATTAAAAGATAAACATCGGTTTGAGTCCGACCAGAAACACAATATACTTTTTGTAATGTTTTTTAGTAATTTTAACTATTAAACTTTTTGCTAATTATTAATCAATTTTCGTTTTTTAAGACTAATAGGTTTAATTGTTGTGAAACAATTTCCAGGTTCGATTCCTGGATAGTCTTCTAGTTTTTTGTTTTTGATTGTTAATTGTAGGTTAACAAAATTAAATTGTTAGTTTTGTTTTAAATTGTTTATGTTTTGTTTCTGAAACAACTGTTCGTGAGAATAGTTGTTTCTTTTTAAAGGCATCTTTCTTCGTATTTTATATAGGTTTGGATATATGGTAATTCTTTTTTTTTAAAAAAGAATCGGAAGTTCGATTCTTCCGTATCCATCAAATGTTAAATATTTGTTAAATTTTTAAATTATTATGAAGTACAAAGAATATATATTATTTTTTCTTTTTATTATATGTTTTTCTGTTTATTTTACAATTATTGTAAATAAATTGAATGCAACAAATCAAAAGTTAGATAAATTATTGCAAGAACAAATAATGACAAATAAATATTTATATAATTAATATGGGACTAAGTATATACATTGATAAATATAAAAAGAATGGTGAATTCAAAGAATTATTATTCTTTAAAAAAGTGAATTTCTTACTTCCATTTTTTGATTATACAGAAAATTATGAAGATATTGAAATTAATAAACAACAAGTAGAAGATCTAGTTGATACTTGTAAACAGGTATTAAAAGAAAAATCAAAAGCAAAAACATTATTACCAAATACAGAAGGATTCTTTTTTGGTTCTACAGAATACGATGAAATGTATTTTGATAATGTTAAACTTGTATTGCAACGATTTCAACATCTTTTAAAAACATTTAATTTTGAAAAAGACAAACTTATAATGTCTTGCTCTTGGTAAATAAAAAATACATATTCTAATAATATCTTGTTGCAGCATAATGTGAATAAGTTCATGCAACAAACAAACTCAACGGATGCTCTTAATTGAGCATCCGTTTTTATTAAAAGGTAAAATTTTTATAAAGATAAAATTATGCAAATACCAGTTTTAGGAAAAGAATATTATTTCTTTGATGATGGTAAAATAAGTCTGTCACGTTGTTATAAAGCAAAGGTTACAGGTATATATCCATATAAAGAAAAAATCAATGTCAAAGTATTTGATTATGATTTAAACGAATATAAAGAAATTCCAATACAAGAAATTCATAAAAAAGAAGTTGATAGCCATCGTCAAGGAGAGCATTTCAAAGTTCTTGGCGGAGATATGACAGTCGGTGCGCCATGGCTATATGCGGAGAAAACCGATTATTTCATCAAATGTGAAATAAAAGGATATGACAAAGATGACATCTGGTTTGCAAGAACAATTCAGGATGGTTGGTTTTCCATGGATGTGACAGATCCGTGGCAATCTGGCGAACTTGATGTTGATGGTAAAAAATATGAGGAAGCCAAACATTATTATGATTTGAATAATTATGACGGTTTTTTTGACTCTGAACTTATGATTAAAGGAGAGTTTATTGATATATAGGCATTTTTAATAATAAAAAAAAGAATTAATATGAGATTTTTATATAGATTATTTTGTTTAATTTTATTTTTTATATTTCCAATATATGCTATTTTAATATCAATTTTAACCTTTTTATATTGTTCATGTAGTATATTTGTTTTAACAATTGCGTATCTGTTCACAGGTAAATCATATTATATAAAAGAAACTAAAAATCATTTTGATTTTAGTCAATCTGGTAAAGCTGAAAAAATGATGTGTACATATACAGATTTAATATCTTATTGTATCAAAAAAGGTGGATAACTCCAGTCTATAATTTAATAAATTTATAGTTATGAGTATTATTTCAAGATCAACTTTGCGAATAACAAAGGAAGTTGCAAAAGATAGTGCGTTCTATGGCAAATTAACAAGTGTTAACACAATAATAGATGAAAATATAATGGATAAGTTTGAAGCAACTTGTCCAAATACTGGAATTTCAGTTGAATTTAAGTATAGTCATAAAGGTCTTGATATTTATCAAAATAAATATGAAATCAAAGCCAATAAATATGCATTTGATTATATTTATAATGATACTTTTAAACTATTTGTATATGATAGTAATTATTCGTATGAGCTAATAGTTAAAGCAAATGAAAATAATGATTTACAACTTGATAAAGGAGTATTTGTATATATCTACGATTTAAATGATTATAGCGAATATAAGATTGTTGATAAAATTGAAATTAAAAATGCAAAGTTAGTTATATAATATTTTTGCTATTGGTAAATTAAATAAGAAAATTTGTAATAAAAAAGATTGAGATTTTTGATATAGTTGTAACTATAATAATCATTATTGTGATAGCAATATCAGTTTATTTTGCTTGCAAAAATTATTTCTTCTTTTTACCTATTGTTTTAAGTATACTGCTACTACTTTATATTTGGCTTGGATATTTCTTTGACGAAGATGAATTAAAAACAACTCTACAAAAATTTGAAGTAATTCCTAAAAAATATAGAAACACATTAAAATAAAATATTATGGAGAAGATGGCAATTACAAATGTAACACTTGATGAAGCGAGAGAACTGTATAATAGTCATAACAAAACATTAAAGGAACTTGCACTTAAAGTATTTTCTGAGGATGAATTAAACAAATCTACTTATAGTGAGATAAAGACATTTGAAGACGCTGTAAATGTCCTTAATTTGGATATTGATGATGTATATATGACCATTAACAGACTTGAAAAAATAAGCAAGGCTTCTGCTGCTATGTTCAAGTTGAATATAATTAAAAATGCACTAAATTTGAATTATGAATTACATTTAACAAGAGGTCAAAAAAGATCTTACATATATTGTCCGTATAATCCATTTATAACCAAAAGTTCTACATATTATAATGGTAAGATTAATTCAGGTGAAATGGAAATAATTGGTAAATTCAAAAATAAAAGTGAAGAATATTATGTTCTTTATGGTGGCTCTACTAAATATGATGCCGGTTTAGGTTTCTATTATCCTTGTACTGGTATTGGCCATGCTGATATTGATCTTAGTATTATAGGTTGTGCAACTGAAGAAATAGCAAACCATTTTGGAAAGTATTTCGGCATGTTAATTACTGAAGTCAAATATGGAGATGTAGATAATTTCATAATAACAAATGATATATATGGAAATGCATAAGACAATTAATATATCATCTATAAATATAAAGAAATGGTTTAATAATATAAATAAATAAATTTAATTTAACTTCCGTAACTCAGTTGGTAGAGTATATCACTTTTAATGATAGAGTCCTCAGTTCGAGTCTGAGCGGAAGTACATATAAAATACAAATAATATGATTATTAATAAAGAAAATGCAATTTTTGCTTACAAAGGATTTGACGAAAATTTTTGTTGTCGTAACTTCCAGTATGAAGTAGGTAAGGAATATCACATTACAGGCGATTTGAAAATATGTAAAAATGGTTTTCATGCCTGTGAAGATTTGATGGACACGTTTAGTTATTACCCGATGAGAAATTCACGTTTCGCAATAGTAAAACTCTGGGGTGATGTATTTTATGGAGATAATAAAATGTGTGCATCCAACATTGAAATAGTGAAGGAATTATCATTAAAAGATATTGTTGAACGTTATGCTGCATCTAAAGTTAAATTTTTGAAAAATAAAAATTGTACTCGTTTTGAATTAAATAAATCAGAAAACGAGTTATGTAATAAAGGATATGGCAACTATATAATTTCAACTCATGACTATAAAAGAATAGTATCAAGAGGCTCTGGTAATCATATAGTAACCACTGGTATATCGAATACTATATTTAGCATAGGAGACTCAATTAATATTAATTGTATAGGTTCAAGTACACACTTGGTATCTATTGGAAGTAGCTCCCATATATCATTAGACCATAATTTTACAGCTACGTTGTACGGAAATAACAACAAGATAACATTATCATACAATCATGGTAGTATCATATCAAACGGAAACGATTGTTTTATAACAATAATTTCAAATTATGTACATTGCGAAACAAATGGAGAAAATAACAAGATAAATGTAATTGGCAATAGTATAATTGACTCAAAAGGTATTAATGATGAACTCATATTAAATGGAGACGATATAAGATTTAGGGCAAAATATGGTTCCGCTATTACATGTGTCGGCGGAAAAAAGATGATTGTCGATGATAAATTTATAGCTTCTGACACTTGGTATAGATATATTAATGGAAACATCCAACTTTACAAATATTGGTCTGTAATGTAATAGAAAATCTATAATTAATAGTTATAAATATAACAATACATAAAAAAATAAAGAAATTTATAAGTAAATTGGGATGTTTTTGTAATGAGCATCCTAATTATAAAACACCTTATAATATTTATTTACTTCTATGTAAAATAGTTTATTAAATTAAAAAATAATATTAAGACTATTAATAATGAATAAAGAAGAAATTTTAAGAGATCATTGTAGTAGATGTTTTCTTTCCAAAGATTGTGGATTTAAAATTCGTGATCTTAAATGCCAAGAACTAGAAACAATAGAACTTGGTATAGATCTTGCAATACAAAATTTTAATTTAGTTGACAAAAATGAATAAAACAGAATATTTTTGCGATATAATGAATGCTTATCTTCAAGGAAAAACAATTCAATATCAAGACGAAAATGGAGAATGGGTTGATTGTAATAACGAAGATTGGGATTTTTATAAAAACTATAGAATTAAAAAAAGGATATAAAACCTTTTGAAAATGCACATGAATGTTTTGAGGAAATGCAGAAACATCCTCCAATTGGTTGGCTAAGACAAAAACTGTCAAGAAATTATGTTCATATAAGTTATATATCCACTTGTTTGAATTTATTAAGTATTTCATATTGTAATACTATAAAAATATATAGTATGGAAGAATGTCTTGATTTATTTGAGTTTACAGATGGTACTCCATTTGGAAAAAATAATACGATGTGAATCGTTAGTATAACTTTTAATTTTTTATTTCAGTTGCTACCAAAGCAACGTCCCAGAATGGTTTAATAGGAGAGTTCGATTCTCTCCCTGGGATCAATATGGTTTTACGTATTTAGAGCGAAGTATAGTAACTCTCCTGAAAAATACGGTGAGCTGCAAGTCAATATGACTTGAATAAAATGCAACAATAAATTAAATCCCTAGTTGCGAGGGTAAATCTATGTCAATAATTATTAAAATTAATGACACTGTTTCAGTTCAATTGAACAAAAATTATGGAATTTGTGATGTTCTTACAGATTCTGACGATCTCAGATCAGAGATCCTTGGTAAAGTTATGGGTCAAGATCTTCGACTTGAAGAGACTCAGACAAGAATTCAGAATATCTTAAATCCAGTAACAAAATTGTGAGAAGTCTTCAATGTATTGGTATTATCAAACAATTTAATATTGATAAGCCAGAAAATATTATGACAACCAATGAAGTCATAGAATTTCTTAATAGTCATGGACTTCCTGTAGATTATCGTTTCTTTAAAGTTTTAAAAGAAACTACAAATGTAGTGCAGAAAGTTGGTACTGGAAGATGGGTATTCGATAAGGATCCTATTCATTATAAAACTCTTCAAAGAGCATATGATGAATATAGATTCTTAAAAGCAAACAAAAGAAATCTTTATAATAAAGACAATCAGATTAATGATGCCATTAAACTTTTAAAGGATAATGGTTATGTAATTTATAAACCAATTTAAAGTCAAAGAAAATGAGAAAACTTTTGTTTCTTGGCCTTTTCATGGCCGCAGTTTCTATGATGTCTTGCGGAAACAAGACTAACAGTAATTCAAATGTTGATACTGTAACTGTTGATTCAGTTGATTCAGTATCCATTGATACGCTGTAATTTAATAAGGTCTTTTTGTAGTTACCGAAAGGTAATTACAAAAGACTTTTAATTTATAAATTATAAATTGTAAATTATGAAAATCAAAATAATAAGAACAATACTATTCTATTTAGGTGTTTTAATTTTTTCTTATTCCGTTTATTTGAAATGCGGTTTTTCTGAAGGATTTGGATTTTTTGGCGCAATGCTTATGGCATCAGTAATATATCTATGGATGGAATATAGCGGTTTTGAAATAAATGGCGATAAGTAAAAAAAGTATAAGATAATATCATATAATATAACAAGTGATACACTTCCAGCAAATTACAAAAAAAAATACAAATATTCAGCAAGACTCCCATACGGCGAAGAAATAATAAATTCTATTTGTGAACATTGTGGTTTTAACATTTAAAGATGTAGTAAGAACGCTTGCAATAAACAATACACTATTATGGAAAATAAAGAAAGAATCATTTTAAGGAATACAATCATATCAGATGCCAAAAGACTTATGGAAATACACCCAGAGTACAGATATGGTCAATCAGTTTTCAATATTGTTGACCAATGTATAGGACTTGCAAGGACTGTTCAGTTCTGTGACGGCATTGACTGCTTTTATGATGACGAAAAGATAGATGCTTTCATTGAAAAAGTGATTGATAGAATGGAAAAACACGAAGACAACGAGAAAAATGAGAAGAAAGATTGAAGAAATGTTTTTCCTATACAACAAGGAGAATCAGGTAGAAGATAACAAGGTAGGACAATTATATGCCAGAAGATTGACGTTGGAAGAAATTCTAAAGAATAGGAAAGAGGCTATAAAAACACTGATGGATATGCCAAAGTCAGAACTGGTTGATTATATTTTAGGAATTAATAATAAAACTTTTCTGGAATTAGGAAAAATACAAAATAAAGAATTTTAAAATAATGAAATTTGTAGTAATGGATACTTATGGTTATTTTGGTAATATTATGCCAAGAAATCATTTTGTCAAAGATATATCAGAGATATATAAAACGCAAAAAATACCATGCAAATATTATGGTAAGATGAAAGAATTCTTTATTGTTGAAATTGATGATATTAATTCTTTAATTGATTTTAAACAAATTGTAAAGAAACCAATTATTATTGGTAAAGATTTGAAATTACCAGAAGAAATTGAAAATCAAATTGATTCTACCATACTTATTTATGATTGGTATATAGAATAAATAAAAATATTTTATTAT
>ERZ779852.1991-NODE-1991-length-17868-cov-84.927300_pt1 | contig 17868 bp, 10 predicted proteins | sample MGYA00511559_ERZ779852 | MGnify/ENA primary metagenome ERZ779852 (study PRJEB29588, sample SAMEA2157977) | human gut metagenome | biome: human gut; feature: human-associated habitat; material: faeces | place: Denmark | collected 2008/2010 ...
ATCAAGTTTATGCTTTATTAACGAGAAGTTTTCTATAGGGGTGCTGAGTAGTTACAAGAGCGTAAACCCGCTAGGCGTCTAGCGGTAGACGCCTAGCGGTATAGTGTAAATTCTATTTTTCAGGAATGATCTCGAAGATTTCGGCTGAACCATCCAGCTGAAGCTTGGCAGCCTTCTTCACCAATTCTATCTTGCAGAATGACTGGTCGATGTTGATGGTTGCCAAAACCTTGCCCTTGGCATTCAGCTGGCGACATACCAATGATTTGCCTGGAGCCAACTTCAACAGCAGGGTGTAACCCTTTACATCCTTCTCTACACCCATGGTAAGGGTGCCCTCGTTGGTGAATGAGGTGCAAGGGTTCTCATCGAAACCATACATCGCTGCCTGCAGATTGCCTGCCTCAACAGGGAAGCTCAAATGCTCTGGAGTAGTTGGGTTCACCTCGAAGGTACGAACTGCAGCCCAGTTGCGCTTGTCAGACTTCAACTTCTTGATGCGGATATAACGAGCCTCAACAGGAGAATCGGTCTTCCAGTTGATGATATACTGCTTCTTCAACTCACCGGTCAGCGCCTTCCACTCCTTCTTGTCAAGAGAATACTCCAAAACGGTGTTGTCGAAGTAATCCACATCATCTACAGAGTTACGACCCTGAAGGATTCTTACCTCAGAAACAGAACGAACACAACCTAAGTCTGCACCAATCCAGTCGCCAGTGTTCTGACCATTACCTGATGTATAATAGGTAGTAGAATCATTGTCAAACATCGCCTTGCTCTGGGTAGTTCTCAAGGTGGCGTAAGTACCGATACCCTTATAGAAGGCAGGCACCTTGCCAGTCAACTTCTTGAAGAAACCAGAAGCCATATCATCCATAGACTGCTCATAGAATGGCTGCAATACCATGGTTCCAGACTTATGCTTCTCGTAAGCAGCCACATCTTCCTTGCTCATACGGTTGTTGACATAGCCATCCCAGAATGCCTGGTCATTACCAGCCTTGTATTCCTTGATGAGCTGCATAGTCTTCAAGCCACGGTCGCCCAACTTGCCAAACTCTGTGAGCCATGGGCGGAGTTCCTTCATCAGCAGGGCATTCTTGCAGTTTGCCTCCATCTGAGCAGGTGCATTCTTCACTCTTACAAACTCGCTCTGCAGGGCATTGAACTCAGCATCTGTAAAGTTGTCGATGCGGAAGCTCTTGGTTTCCCAGGATTCGATACGGCGATAACCGGTTTCTGTATCGCATGAGTGCATGGCGAAGGTGCGATAAGCCTCGTGTGCCTCTGGAGTAAGATCTACCAGACCACGCTCCCAGTTGTCGAGCGGATTATAGTTGGCGATATTCCAGGTATAATCGGCTACACCATAGAGAGCCAGCTTGGAAGCCTCTCCATGCTCCATCGGGTTGCTCACGAAACCGCAGAGATCCTTGTTGGTCAGGTCGGTCTGTAAACCATAGGTAGGACCCTGCATGATGATATGGCGTGCATAATCGGTTACAGGGAAGTTCCACCAGTAGTAAGCTGGACGCTTGATACGGGAGTTCACCCAGTCGAGCGTCTCGCGGGTCAAGTCGCTACATACCACATCACCTGTCCAGAATACATTGATAGATGGATCGAGGGTATTACCGAAGATAGCCAGAGAACCGGTTGGTTTTGGATTCGCCCAGAGACGGGTATAATCGGTAGGACACATCACAAGCGGAGTCACATCACCCTTAGCCTTCACAAACTCCTTAGTCAGGCGGTTCAAGAGTTCAGACTGCTTGACTGGGTTGGCACCCTCGCCGGAAATATCATCAAAGAAGATGGCGAAAGAACGCACACCGAGGTCGTACATCAAGTCGAGCTTGTGAACCAGGTTCTGATAGTCTTCCTCGTTCCACTTGATATCCTGTCCTGGATGGATAGCCCATACGAAATCTACACGGTTGCGACGGCAAGCCTGTACGAGTTCGCTGATGTTCTTAGCCTCTTTCTCTGGATAAGGCAAGCGCCAGTTAGGGCAGCTGTGATAAGGATCATCCTTTGGACCATAGAGATAGGTGTTCATCTTGTTCTTTCCATAATAGTCGATGAGGGAAAGACGCACCTGATGAGACCAAGGCTCACCATAGAAGCCCTCTACCACACCACGGTTTGGAAGATCAGGGTAGTCGTTGCAAGTGGTATAAGGCATCTGGCCCTTAGCCATCTCGCTGTTTACAATCTGGCGCAAGGTCTGCAAGCCATAGAATGCACCACGCTCGTCGTATCCCACAATCTGGATACCCTTGGCATCAGCCTTCAGGCTGTAAGCACCCGATACCGGCTTCACACCAGCCTTAGCTGCAAGTTTTTCACCGAAATCGATGGTCAGGCGAATGCCCTTGGCGTTAGCGGTCAGGAACTTCACATCATCCGCAAACTTACCTTTCTTGTCGATTACCTTGACACCCTTCTGCAGGTCGAGTCGGTTAGCAGCATCCACATTCAGGAGATGTGGTGTAGGACTCACGATGAGTCCGTGATGATCCAGTTTCTTACCAGGAATCATGTGTACGTCCTGCTTCTCAGAACGCTGGCCGCTCAGGTCTTGTGCCTGAGTGCCTTGTGCAAATGCAGCCATCAGGAGGGCTGCCATCAACATTTTTCTAGTCATAATGAATAGTTGGTTTTAATATTAAGCTTATAATTTTTATTATTTCATAGGTGAAAGACGCTTTCAACATTCTTATTCGTCTGTTCTGCGAATTCCTCCTCACTCACTCCGTAGGCTTTCGCCAGAGTCTTAAGCACTTCTATCACGAAAGCGCTCTCGTTGCGCTTGCCACGATAAGGGACGGGAGCCATATACGGGCTGTCGGTCTCCAGGATGATGCGATTCATCGGAACTGCAGCCGGAAGGTCTTCTCTGAGATGACTGCTCTTGAAGGTGGATACACCGCCGATGCCCAACACGAAGTTATCAAAAGAGAGAAGCTCTTCTGCCTCCTTCTGATTGCCAGTGAAGCAGTGGAACACGCCGCCAGGCAGGTCTTTCTGATACTTCCTGAGCAGATGCACCATCTCGTTCTGTGCCTTGCGGCAATGAATCATCAGGGGAAGTCGGGTTTCTACCGACCATTTCACCTGTTCCTCGAATGCTTCCAGCTGCTCGTGCTCGAACTCACGGCTCCAGTAATAATCGAGTCCGATTTCGCCAATGGCTATGAAATCGGAAATTTGCATCTTTCGGAGTTCAGCCAGTTGCTCCTTCCAGTCAGCCTTCACCTCTTCAGGATGCAGACCCATCATCGGATAGGCATAACCCGGATATTCCCGACTCAATGCCAGGACAGCGTGCGTGGTCTTCACGTCGATGGCAGGCAAGAATACCTTGCCTACCCCCGCTTCTCTGGCACGAGCGAAAGCTTCCGCTCTATCCTCATCAAACTCTTCTGCATCGAGATGCGTATGTGTATCTATTACTTTGAACATTGAACTTTGAAATTAGTACTGTCGCTTCATCATTTTCTGAGCATACTTTGCCAATTCCTCCTTACGCTCAGCAGGCACATTCACGGCATCCAGATACTTCTTGCTCTGCTCGAAATAATAAGCTATCTTATCCTGCGCCATTTTGTCGATACCAATCTCGTTGTAGAGACGGGTAACGGCAGCCACCTTCTCCTTGCGGTCGAACTCCTCGGCATCCACCCACTTCTGCAGTTCTGCACGCTGAGCTTCGTTGGCATGGTTGAAGGCATTGATGAGCATATACGTCTTCTTGTTGGATGTGATATCGCCACCAATCTCCTTACCGAACACCTTGGTATCGCCGTAAACATCGAGGTAATCATCCTGCAACTGGAACGCCAATCCGATCTGCTCGCCAAACTTATACAGGTTCTCTGCATCCTCATCAGAAGCATCGGCAAGGATTGCACCCATCTTCAAGGCACAAGCCAGGAGTACGCTGGTCTTGAGGCGGATCATCTCGATATATTCCTCCTCCTTCACATCATTACGGTTTTCAAACTCCATATCAAACTGCTGACCTTCACCAATTTCCAGGGCAGTGGAAGTAAAGAGTTTCAACACCTTGGCAAGATGCTTTTCATCACATTGAGCCATACGCTCATAAGCCAGAACGAGCATGCTGTCGCCCGAAAGGATTGCCGTATTGGCATCCCATTTCTTATGAACCGTTTCATGACCGCGACGCAAATCAGCATTGTCCATCAGGTCATCATGCAGCAAAGTATAGTTATGATAAGTTTCCAGGGCAACGGCATTCATCAGAATCTTCTCAGGATTGTCCTTGAAAAGATTGTAGCCCAGAAGCATGAGCGTAGGACGAATACGCTTGCCACCCATAGAAAGAACGTATCTGATAGGCTCATAAAGAGACTTTGGCTTTCTTTCGTAAGGCAAATTAGCCAGAAACTCATTTACCATGCTTAAAATTTCATCTGCTGTCTTCATAATAATGTATAATTTATAATGTATAATTTACAATGAACAATTTATAATTTATAGCTGGAACACTACCGGGATGGCAATCATCGTGCGACAGACCTTGCCTTTATCGATGCCCGGTTTCCACTTCGGCATCATCTTCATCACCCTCAAAGCCTCGTTGTCGAGCAATGGATCTACCGAAGTGCTTACCTTGATATTGGCAACACTTCCATCCTTGTTTACGATAAAGGATACCACTACGGTTCCCTGAATCTTACTCTTCTGGGCAGCTACAGGGTACTTCAGGTTCTTGGTAAGCCACTGCATGAAGGCAGACCAGCCACCAGGAAACTGCGGTATCTTCTGCACGACGGTCAGTTTGATAGGAGCCTCAGCTCCCGGATTCTCAATAGGAGTTTCAGGAGCCGCTTCCTTCACCTCAGCTCCATCCACTACACCCGAGCCGTCGCCGATAACCAGTTCGCTGGTTGTAGAACTGATTTTCTGCGGTGCCTTCTGAGTCTGTTGCTCGGCAGCCTTCACTTCCTGGGTAATTGACTTAGAAGCAGGAGCCGAAACAGCCTCTGCACTCACCATATCTTTCTGGTCGGGACGAGCTGACATTTCCAGATCCTGTGAGAGATCTTCCATCGATTCCGACAAGTCATCATCTCCCTGCTGACCTCTCTGATATTGGAGTCCTACGAAGATGAAAGTAAAAGCCAGCAGCAACCCCAGCAGAAAAAATGTAACCCGCTTATCTTCCAGTTGTGCGCTATTTGATTTCTTAATTTCCACAATAAAAACCGTTTAAAATCGTTATTTCCTACGAAAACATTGCAAAAATACTTCTTATTATTGAAAAAAGCAGTATCTTTGCCAAAGAATTAGAAAATTTAAATGAAAAAATATGTAATTTCCGCAATATTGACGCTTTTTGCGACAATTATTGATGCTCAAGAGAGCCAAACGGGGTATAATTTCCTTCGCTTGCCGGTGAGTGCCCATGCAGCTGCTCTGGGTGGCGACAACATCACCTTGATAGAAGATGATGAGGCACTCATATTCCATAATCCGGCTCTCCTGTCATCAGTAAACGACAAGACGGTCAATCTCAATTATATGAACTATATGTCGGGGGTGAACACTGCCTCGGCTAGTTTCAACCGTATTGTCAACGACAAGGCTTCGTGGGCTGTTTCGGCTCAGCTTGTTGACTACGGCAAGATGAAAGAGACGGATGAGAACAACATCCAGATGGGTGAGTTCTCGGCAAAGGACATTGCCGTTGCGGGTTACTTCTCTTATATGCTCGGTGAAAAGTTTGCGGGTGGTATTGCCGCCAAATTCATCACTTCGTATATTGGCGATTACAATTCTATCGCTGTGGGAGTGGATCTGGGCATCAACTATTACGACCCGGAAACGGAATGGTCGGTTTCATGTGCGGCAAAGAATCTGGGTGGACAGCTGAAAGCTTACGACAATGAATATGAGAAGATGCCGATCGACCTGCAGTTGGGTGTGACGAAACGCTTCGCCAACACACCGTTCAGGGTATCAGCCACACTGGTCAACCTGAACCATTGGGACAGCAGTCTTCGTGATCATGCCGTAGTAGGTGCCGACATTCTGCTTTCGGAGAGCCTGTGGATAGGTGCCGGCTACAACTTCCGGAGAGCCAACGAGATGAAAATCAGCACCTCAGAAGATGAGGAAAGCAGTCATGGAGCCGGTTTCTCTGTGGGTGGCGGTATCAACCTGGAGCGCTTCCATCTGAACGTTGCCTACGGCAAATATCACGTCAGTAGCAACAGTCTCATGCTGAACGTAAGTTACAAATTATAAATTATACATTAAAGTTAGTTCGAAATTATGAAGAAAATAACAATAGCAATAGACGGATACTCTTCTTGCGGTAAGAGTACGATGGCAAAGGATCTTGCCAAGGAAATAGGTTATGTTTATGTAGATACGGGCGCCATGTACCGCTCGGTAACCCTCTATGCGCTGCGTCATCAGCTCTTCGAAGCAGATGGAGCCGTAAAGACTGAAGAACTGCAGAAGGAGATGAAGAACATCAGCATCTCATTCAAGTTTAATGCAACAACCGGTCGCCCAGACTGCTATCTGAACGGCGAACTGGTAGAAAAGGAAATCCGTTCGTTAGAGGTTTCCAACCACGTTAGTCCGATTGCCGCCGTTCCTTTCGTCAGAGAGGCGCTGGTAGAACTGCAGCAGAAGATGGGCGAAGACAAGGGTATCGTGATGGATGGTCGCGATATAGGTACCACCGTGTTCCCTAATGCCGAACTGAAGATTTTCGTAACAGCCAGTTCGCAGGTGAGAGCACAGCGCCGTTTCGATGAACTGAAGGAGAAAGGAATGCCAGCCGACTTCGATGCGATTCTGAAGAATGTAGAGGAGCGCGACTATATCGATAGCCACCGCGAGACTTCCCCACTCAGAAAAGCAGATGATGCCATCACGCTCGACAACAGCAACATGACCATTTCTGAACAGAAGGCATGGCTGATGGAACAATATCAAAAAGCAATAGCAGAATAAGCTACTGAGAAGAGACTGCCGGGTTATTAATGCAAAAATACGTTAAATATACTACTTTTGCCGATAAATTTATTTTATTCGATGAAAAGATTTGGAAAAAAAAACTTCAATTTAGTATCTTTGCAACCATATTAACAAGGTAGTAATGATATAGATTATAAATTTTGAGTTAATTACTGTTTTTTGAAGGTGATAGGTCTTCGGGAGAAGATTTATCACCTGTTTTATTTTCAGACAGTTTATAAAAGATAAACTCATTTGACGTTGTAAAGCACAACGTCAAATGGGTTAACTAATTAATAACCAGCATATTAAGTTTTTCAATCAACGATAAAACTACCCTCTACCCTTGATACGGCGAAACGCCGTATCAAGTATATCAAGTTACTGATAATCAATATTTTAACTCTTATTAAAAAAGAGCAGAGTCTTCCTTGATAATCTTATCCTTGCACTCTTCCATCAGCCACTTCGGCGTACTGGTAGCACCACAGATACCTACCGTTTCCACATCCTTGAACCAGTTCATATCTATTTCGTCAGCACTTTCTATCTGGTAGCTGTTGGCATTCACGCTCTTGCATTCCTTGAAAAGCACCTTGCCGTTCGAACTCTTTCTGCCACTCACAAAGAGGATGACATCATGCTTGCTGGCAAAGGCAGCGATGTTAGGCATGCGGTTAGCCACCTGACGGCAGATGGTATCGAAACTCTTGAAGACAGCGCCCTCAACAATATGCTCCTGGCAATATTCGATGATGCGGTGGAACTCATCGAGACTCTTGGTAGTCTGGGAGTAAAGATAGATATCTTTAGAGAAATCCAGCTGACCGGTTTCCTTCAGCTGCTTCACATCCTCAAACTTCTCTACCACGATGGCATGACTCTCCGTCTGCCCCACCAGTCCGAGCACCTCAGCATGCCCGTTCTTGCCGAAAATCACGATCTGTGCCTCCGGATTGTTGACATACTGCTTCTTGATGCGGCGCTGCAACTGGAGCACCACAGGACAGGTAGCATCGATGATTTCAATGTTATTTCGCTCAGCAAGGGCATAAGTTTCAGGCGGTTCACCATGAGCACGGAGCAAGACCTTTACGCCCTGCAGTTTCTCCATCTGCTCATGGTCTATCGTGATGAGTCCCGCTTCATGCAGGCGCTCCACCTCCATACCGTTATGCACAATATCGCCCAGGCAGTAAAGTTTACCGCCCTTAGCCAACTCCTCTTCAGCTTTCTTGATGGCAGTGGTTACGCCAAAGCAGAACCCACTGCCGTTATCTATTTCTATCTGCACGATATTCGTTTTTAAATCATTGTACATAAATCTTCACCACCACCTTAGCATGGTCAGGGTCATTCGTAATTATGAGGATACGAGGGTGTCTGACACGCGATTTCTTCAAGTCGGCAGCCACAGCCGTCACCTTCATCTTAACGGTCTCTCCTGGCTGAATCTTACTCTTCTTCAGTTTCACCTGCAAGCCCATCGTAAACATCTGCATGCTGCGGATATCCAGTTCCGACTTACCCTTATTGGTAATCAGAATCTCACCCTTCAGCTTCTTCTTTCCATTGAAACTACCCAGATTGAGATCGGTGGCAGACATCTCTATCTTCGGAGCCAGTGCCTTCTTGGCTGGAGTCATGTTTTCGAAACCAGGAAGAAGAACGGCTGATACCACGATTTCCTTCTCAGGCGCAATCTTATCGCCAGGACGCTCACCGAGATAAACCGATGTCTGGTTCAAGCCCAGGTCGCGCAGTTTCTTGGAATCCAGCACGAAACTGATTTCGGCAGAATGACGCGGAGCCACCTTGGAAGGTGATACGAAAGCATGAAGATAGGATGGCAGATGCATCACTACCGGCTCCAGCACTTCGTCGGTAGGATTGAAGATATGAATGCGCTGAACCGGACGGTCGCCACGGTTCACGTCATCAAACTCCACCTCCTGGACATCACTCTTGATGACACCCAGCATCTCATCGTAAGAACCAGCGAAATCTACTACGCTGCCCACTACCCTTCCCCTCATAGAGAGGATGAACGGCTCTTCATCCGCATTGGTATAGAGGCAAACCTGCTTGGTGAAAGTACCCATCTGCTTGGCATCGTATACCGCCTTGATGACGAAACTTTCGCCGGCAGCTATGCTCGTCTTCGGATAATCTACCTCCGTACATCCGCAGCTTTTCAATACATTGTTGATAACCAACGGCTTGTGCCCGTCATTCTTCAGCACGAATTCGGCAGTTACAGGCTTGTGGAACACCACCTGTCCGCAGTCTACCACCTCGTGCTGGGTTGTAATCTTCTGTGCTGATGCAGGCAGCGCCAACAGCGCTGAGAGCATCCATATATTCATCCATTTCATACTATTCTATTTAAATTATCAATCTATAAACTTTTAACTATCAATTATTAACTTTCAATTCATAGGTCTCTGTGCGGCCACCAAATTCCGGACTGTAGGTACACTCAGCGGTGCAAGTTCCGCTCTGATAGTCGCCCTTTCTATCCACGTAATACTCCATTTCTACGATGTGCTTACCTTTAGATAAACGATCGAAATAGAAATTTGTTGCATGGTCTCTTGGAGAAACATAGCAGCCTATGCTCCACTGATAACCGCTCAACTGGTTAACCGGCTCCAGGCATGCCGCACGCTTATCCGTAATCTGCACAAAGTCGTAGTCGCGGTCGGCGGTGATGATGAGCGTTACCTTCACCTTCTCGCCTACCTGCGCATTGCCCTTGCTCTCAGATTCGGCTGGAACGATGACACGGCGCACCTTGATGCCCGACTCCATGGAACCGATTTCGCTGATAGGCTGCTTAAACTCTGCATAGACAGCTCCCCAGCTGGTATAATCGCTCTTTTTGTCGATGCTCAGCTTAGATGCCTTGCCCGGTCTTTCGGTCTTCACATAGCCCAAAGTAGTGGAATCCTGCGGCATCGGCAGCAGCTTGCCGTCCAGTTTTAGAACGGCATTCTCAGCCTTCCTGTTCCAGTTGCTCTCATTGCCCTTCATAAAGGCGTAGACAGCATCCACGGTGTTCACCGGCGTATCCCAAACCTGGGTGCGTTTCGACATCAGGAGCCAGCGCTGCAGTTCCTCGATGGTCTGCTTGTCGTTCGGTTTCAGCATCTGCATCGCCTCTATCACGGATACCTGGGTAGGAATCTTATAGTTTCTCCAGCTGTAGAGTGCCTTGCGGGTATCGTAGTAGCGGCCCATCTCCTCGCGGTAAACGGCATATTCGTTCACGCTCTGCAGATATTCGCCTGCCTTCTCGCGGTAAGCAGCATTCTGCTGGCTGTTTCTGGCGAGTACCACGGCAGCACGCGCCTTGCCATAGATGGAGAAATCACCGGTCATCTTCGACATCTTTTCCAGGAGATAAGCCTTATCCTGCTCCAGATTCTGCTTCATCTTTCTGCCATCCATCGAAAGGATGTAGAGATAATGCAGCGCCTGTTCGCTAGGATTCACCTTCTGCTTTTTCTCCTCCTGCTTCTTCATTTCTCTTACTTCCTGTGCTGTTTGCCAGGAGAGATAATCGATGGCGGAAGTCAGCATCCGGGCGGTTGATTTCTGCACACCTGCGATGGCATTCAATCGAACCATCATTTCGGCTACCGATGTAGTCATATACCGGCTGCCCTTCATTCCCTTCCACCAGGAGAAGGAACCGTTAGGGTTCTGCAACTTCTTCAGCTTCTCCACCTGATTCTGCAGGCGGATGCTCTCCTGAGTGAGATTTTCCAGCGAGAGATGCTTCTGTACATGGTTTGTGATAGTATTGGCATAGATGGCAGACATCAGCGAGATGGCGTCCTCCTCATCCGGATTACTGATGGCTGGCAGCGCCTTCAGCATCAGCCAACTTGGGTTATTGGTGTACTCGATGGTTACCTTTGCCTCTTCAGCGCCCTTCGCCTGCTTGCCCTCCTTGTTCAGGAAGAGTTTGCTCAGGTCGAAGCTCTGCTCACCCTTCTGATGCAGGGTGATAGGCAGGGTGTTCACCACGAGTTCACGGTTGCTCAAAACCGGCAGATAGTGCTGTTCACCATCGCTGTAGCCATTACCGGCAGCCACCACCTTATTAATATATACGCCTTCTTTCAGTCCCTGGACATCAAAGGAGATGGTAGCAGAGCCCTCGGCATCGATGCAGTAGTTCTGCGTCTTCTGCCAAACCACCTTGTTGGTCTCCGGGTCGAGAATCTGCATACGGGTGTTGCCGCTCACCTTCTTGTCGGAAGTATTGAAGAGTTTCACCACGATGGTGCTCTTATCGCCCTCACGCAGGAAGCGAGGCATGTTAGGCTGCACCATCACGGTCTTCTGAGCCACAGCCTCATCCACCAGCAAACCGTTGCGCATCTCCTTGTCATGAGCCAAGCCCATGAACTTCCAGGTAGTCACGCTCTCCGGCAGGGTAAACCTGATGGCTACGTTGCCATTGTTGTCGCTCTCCAAGGCAGGATAGAAGAAGGCGGTCTCGTTCATATTCTCACGCACCTGCACTTTGTCAAGGTACTGTCCTGCATCCGAACCAGAACCACCTGCAAACTGCGGCATCTCCTCTACTGCATCAAAAACCTTGTCGGCAGATAGAGCAGCATCTGCAACACAGATCATATTACTCCCACGAGTTTTCATGACTTTCGGTTCTTCCAGAACCAGCGCATCTTTTCCTATACGAACAGCCTCAACGGTTCTACCAGAAGAACGTTCCAACTTGCTCAGTTCCACCGCTTGCATATAGGCATAATAGCTAAAGAATTTGCCATCAAACTTATCTACATCCAGTTGTTTCTGGTCAAAATATTTAGTAGGATAAACACCCAATAAATCCATCGTATAATACCACAGATTACTCTTCCAGTAGCAGCTTGGCAACCATTGGCTGAATCCGATCGACATTTTCCAGGAATGCGGGGCTATCTGGTCGAGCGACTTGTCATAGAGTACGCTCATCAGCTGCGCCTTGGCTGGCTTGCCGTCAGGGGTGGTAATCTTCAGCGTCCACTCCTCCTTCTGTCCAGGGGTCAGACGGTTGCGGAAGGTCTTCCAGGCGATATTCAGTTTCTTCTCAGGCAAAGGACGGGCGATGCTCATCATTCGGGTATAGCACTTGCCTTGCTTCACGAAACTATAGTTCAGTACGATGCCCGACGCATATTCCTCCTTGTAGGTGAAAGGCAGAGTCACGATGCTGTCGCCCAACTCCCAGGCGCCCTTCTCCAGCAGTTTGTTGCCAGCGATGATGGAATATACGATGTGCGCTCCGTTCTCCGAAGAGCCCACCTGAATATAGACCGGCTTACCATCACGAGGGAAAGTCTTCGCCGTCTGATAATACCATTCGGTGGTTGGCTCCACCGGATGGGTATCCTTCATGCTGAAAAGGGTGAATTTCTGCTGCAGGGTATCCTGTCCGCAGATTGCCTCCAACTGATGAACGCCAGATTTCCAAACGAGGGAAGAAGAGGCAGATGATGCAGAAGAAGCATATTCCTTGATAGAAACCGGTACATTCGCCTCAGCATCCTTCCATTCGCCCTTATCAATTCGATATTTCAACCTACTAGAAATCGGCATACCACTGGCATTGCGGTAAGCGAAGGTCACCGTCTTCAGACTGTCTGTTTCGATACGCTTAGGAAGATTCACCGTGAGGATGGTTGGCTTGGTGCCCAGAGGCAGACTCATCACGCCCTCGTGGCTCTCACCGCTGATGTCGGTAACGATGGCTGAGACCTCGAAGTTGAAGAAACGGGCGATGCGCATGAACTCGCTCATATCAGCCTCGTCTTTTCCTGACAAGGAAGCCTCCAGCGGAATCTCTACGTCGAAGGTTCCGTCCTCACGAGTCACGCAACTGTCTGTCTTTACCAACTGTCCGGCAGAGCCTGCGCCCCACCACCAGAGTTGGTTTCTGCGAGTCACCTGATACGCTACCTTGGCACCCTGTACAGGTATACCGGCATAGGTCTTGGCTGAAGCTTTCACCACTACGGTGTCGCCCCAGTTATATTTCTCATTCACCTTCGGGAAGGTAATCTCGAAGGTTGGACGCTTGTATTCCTCCACTCTTACATATTTTGTTACCATTCCATTCACGGAGATGGAATACAATCCCGTCTGTCCCTCCTTCGGCAATTCGAAATCTACGGAAGCCGTACCGTATTCATCGGTAGTAGCCTTCTGCTCAGCCACCTGCTTCCAGTTAGCATCTCGCAGGATAAAATTCAGTTCCATGCTCTTGCCAGGCACACTGGCATCCAAGCCCTTCTTCACGATGTAGGAAATGGCTGAGGCATGCACGGTCTGACCCGGGCGATAGATGCTGCGGTCGGTAAACAGCTGATGTTTAATCTTGTCATCCTTCCGTTCGTAATAGCGGGTGCGAGAAAGATAGATATCCTTGGCAGGCGTAAACTTGTCCTTGTCATTGCTGGTGGAAATCAAGACGTTTCCATCCACATTCTTGAAGTAAGCCTCGCCGTTCTCATCGGTAGTCAAGCGAGCATGAACCAGTCTCTTCCACTTGCCCGTCTTCACATCATAATCCCTGTCATAGAGCATGATTTTCGCACCCGGTACAGGCTGTCCATCGGTAGCATTCACCACTACATAGCGATGCTTATCATCCGGCAACTGCTGGATCATCACCGCCAGATTGCTGACATAGAAGAGTTTGCGCTGCGGAGCGATGCCGGTATTATCAGAAGTTACCTCCATCAGATAGGCACCCAGCGGCAGATTGCCACCGATTTCAATGGAATCCTTCACCTCTTGATAATCCGGACGACCATAGTAATTCCTGCTGTAATCCTTCTGATGCAGTTTCGTAGTCTTCTTCAGGAGCATCTTATAGGTAGCCTCATCCTGTGCATTATAATCGTTATCTGCCGTAATATTGAGGCGGGAGATGCTGATTTTCAGGTTCTGGAGATTACGCACATCCAGCTGCACCCAAACCTTCTCCCCAGGTCGCAATACCTGCGGCATATCCTTCACCCGGAACATCGGTTCGGTAAGTCGCTTCTGCGCATTTCTCAGTTCGTTCATTCTCGACCATTCACCCCAGCGGCTCAGCGCATAGTTGATATAGTTGAGCTTATCCTGCGGTTTGGCATCGGTAGCACCTTCCATGAAGCGGAAATGCTCCACGGCAAGTTCGCCTGCCTCCGGAATATCCTGATAAATCTGGATGAGCGAGTCGATGGTCTGCAGATACTTCGACTTCTTCACCACTCTCACGTCGTCCTGGCGGTATTTCTCGATGAGCTTATAGGCACAGAGACAAGCCGCACCCCGATTGCCCACATTATTATAATAGGTGTACAGCTGCAGATACGCCTCCTTGCTGTCTGCCTCGAATCCGATGAGATGCAGCAGATCGTTGTTAAAGGAACTGCCATCCACGCCCTTCAGCGTCAATGGAACATACTCTGCAGATGTATGTCGAGCAAGAAGTTCAGGCTGTCCCAAGGCCTTCTTGAAGAACTCCTGACTTTTCTTTTCGTTCATATCACGGTACACCTTGCCCAGCACGGCATATCTCACCGCCTTCAATGCGGGGTCGTTCACCTTCAGCACCTCTGCTTCCATCCGCTTCACGTTAGGCGTCAGCGAGTCAGCCGAAATCTCTTTCCAGAGTGTCATCTGTCTTATCTCAGCCGCCAGCAGCTGCCCGTAATCTTTGGCAGCCGAAGCCTTGGCGATGATTATCTTCATCACCGCGATTTCGCTCTTAGGCTGGGCCTTCTGAGCATTGATTTCAGCTTGCTTCCACAAGTTGTCGTATGTCTGAGCCGCTACCTGCATCGTAGCAAAGAGGGCTATCAGAAGTGATAAAATGTTTCTTTTCATAAGCCAATTGTATTAAATGTTTATAGAATGATGATAATCATCAAACTTTTCATTGCAAAAATACAAAAAAAAACTGTTTTCTAACCCCGAAACTTAAACTTTTTACTATCTTTGCACCAAAATAGTATATTTTACCAAGAAATAACATTAAAAAAACAATGGCAGAAAAAAAGTATGGTCATTTTGATGACGCCAATCGCGAATACGTGATTACTGACCCAAAGACCCCATGGCCTTGGATCAATTATTTGGGTAACGAGGATTTCTTCTCGCTCATCTCAAACACAGCAGGTGGTTATTCCTTCTACAAGGATGCCAAGTTCCGTCGCATCACCCGTTATCGCTACAATGGTGTGCCGATGGATAACGGCGGTCGCTATTTCTATATCAAAGATGGCGATACCGTATGGAACCCGGGATGGAAACCTTGCAAGACACCGCTCGACAGCTACGAGTGCCGCCACGGCATGAACTATACCCGCATCACAGGCAGCAAGAACGGCGTAGAGGCGAGTGTGCTCTTCTTCGTTCCGCTCCATACATGGGCTGAGGTGCAGAAGATGACGCTGAAGAACCAGACTGAGGAGGTGAAGACCCTCAAGGTGTTCTCCTTTGCAGAGTGGTGCCTCTGGAATGCTGCTACCGACATGGAGAACTTCCAGCGCAACTTCTCTACGGGCGAAGTAGAGGTAGAGGGTTCTACCATCTATCACAAGACCGAATATCGTGAGCGCCGCAACCACTATGCTTTCTACACAGTGAATACCGAGATTCAGGGCTACGATACCGACCGCGAGAGCTTCATCGGACTCTACAACGAGTTTGCCGAGCCTGAGGCTGTGATGGAAGGCAAGCCACGCAACAGTTTTGCCCATGGCTGGAGCCCTATCGCATCTCATTATATCGAGGTTACCCTGCAGCCAGGCGAGAGCCGCGACCTCATCTTCCTGCTGGGCTATGTGGAGAACGAGCAGGACAAGAAGTTCAGCGCCAAGAAGGTAATCAACAAGGAGAAAGCTCATCAGCTTATCGCCAAGTTTGATACCACAGAAAAGGTGGATGCTGCCTTCGCAGAACTCAACCAGTACTGGGATAACCTGCTGAACATCTTCACCGTGAAAAGCGGCAACGACAAGTTAGACCGCATGGTGAACATCTGGAACCAGTATCAGTGCATGATCACCTTCTGTATGTCGCGTTCGGCTAGTTTCTTCGAGAGCGGCATCGGTCGAGGCATGGGCTTCCGCGATTCCAACCAGGACCTCGTAGGTTTCGTTCATCAGATACCTACCCGTGCCCGCCAGCGCATCATCGATATCGCCAGCACCCAGTTCCCTGACGGTGGCTGCTACCACCAGTATCAGCCGCTCACCAAACGCGGCAACAACGATATCGGTGGCGGTTTCAACGACGACCCTTGCTGGCTCATCTTCGGTACCGTAGCCTATATCAAGGAGACGGGCGACTTCTCTATCCTCGCTGAGCAGGTGCCTTTCGACAACCAGCCAGGCACAGAAGTAAGCCTCTTCGAGCACCTCAAGATTTCGATGAACCATGTTATCAACAACCTGGGTCCGCACAAGTTGCCACTCATCGGAAGAGCCGACTGGAACGACTGTCTGAACCTGAACTGCTTCTCCTGGGACCCTAACGAGAGTTTCCAGACCACCGAAAACAAGGGCGAAGGAAGCAAGGCAGAGAGTCTGATGATAGCCGGTCTGTTCGTGGTTACCGGCAAGGATTATGTGGCTCTGTGCAAGCAGCTTGCCAAGGAAGCTTTGGAAAGCAAGGAGGGCGAAATAGCCGGTCTTGCAGAGGAAGATTATTTGACAGAAGCCGAGCGCATGCAGCAGGCTGTAGATGAGATGAACGAGGCTGTGAAGCAGCATGGATGGGACGGAGAATGGTTTCTCCGCGCTTACGATTTCTTCGGCAACAAGATTGGTAGTGATGAGAACGAGGAAGGCAAAATCTTCATCGAGAGCCAGGGCTGGTGTACGATGGCTGGTATCGGTCTGGAAGAAGGACTCTGCGATAAAGCACTGGATAGCAGCAAGAAACGACTGGAATGCGAGCACGGACTGGTGCTGAACAACCCAGCTTACACCACCTATCATGTAGAAATGGGTGAGATTTCTTCTTATCCTGAAGGCTACAAGGAGAACGCCGGCATCTTCTGCCACAACAATCCTTGGGTCATCATCGGAGAGACTGTAGCCGGTCGAGGCAACGATGCCTGGAGCCATTATACCAAGATTCTGCCTAGTTATGTAGAGGAAAAATATCAGACACTTCACAAGGTAGAGCCTTACGTAAACTGCCAGATGGTAGCCGGTAAGGATGCAGCCAAACCGGGCGAAGGAAAGAACTCCTGGCTCACCGGTACAGCGGCATGGATGTGGTATACAGTATCAGAATTCATCCTCGGCATCAAGCCAGATTATGAAGGTTTGCTCATCGATCCTTGTCTCCCAAGCACCGCTAAGGAGTATGAGGTAACCCGCAAGTTCCGTGGTGGCGAATACCATATCACAGTAAAGAATCCTAGCGGAAACCAGAAGGGCGTGAAGCAGATTACAGTGGATGGCACTCCTATCTCAGGCACCATCATTCCTTGCTCTGAAGGCAAGCATGAAGTAGTGGTTGAGATGTAAATCAGCCAGATCTCATCAAGTTACAATTTGAAAGTTCAATGTAACGAAATTCTTTTCATACCCATGCCCCCTGTTTTAGGGGGTATGGGTATCACAATAAACACTTGCCCCTTTATTTCAAGGAAGCAAGTGTTTTATTTATTTGATAATCTGATACTTAGCTTTTAATATAAGCACATATTTAACAGTATCAAGAGTAAGATTCAAAGTCTCTAGCATTGACTCAGTTCCTCAATAACTCAGTTCCTCAGTTTTTTCCTAGGGGGTATATAGCCCTTATAGTTCAAAGTTGTTTTAAATTGTTATATATTATATATTATTATAT
>ERZ779852.1993-NODE-1993-length-17862-cov-26.620542_pt1 | contig 17862 bp, 5 predicted proteins | sample MGYA00511559_ERZ779852 | MGnify/ENA primary metagenome ERZ779852 (study PRJEB29588, sample SAMEA2157977) | human gut metagenome | biome: human gut; feature: human-associated habitat; material: faeces | place: Denmark | collected 2008/2010 ...
GCGCTATGCTCCTTGTTTTTCGCCAACATCGCCTCGCTTTATCCGCCACCGGCGGCGCTTCGGCGACGTTGCCCGCGTCCTCAGTTAGCTTGTTCCACTGCGGCGCGGCTGTTGGTGGCTTGTTCATCGGGGTTTATCAAGTCGTTGCCTTTTCCTTTGTAAGAGTGCATCTTCGTGAGAGCCATTTCCGCTCAAAATGATTAACTTGATATATCTATATTGTAGGGATATTGTGAGTTCGACCATTTAAAAATCCTCACCTCAACTCAATAAATCACTGCCGCGGCACCCTGTTACTATACATTATATATATACGCCTTTCGCATAGCGGATATATAAAAGAAACATACCCGAAAAATCATATTTTTGATTCAACAGCGGCATATAGAGTCTTTTATATTTCTCTTAAAGCCATTTAATTGAAAAATCAGCCTTATTTTTCTAAAACATAATGAATTTTTGTGCAACATTACCCACAAAAAATCGAACTATTGTTCTCACAAATAAATAACACGGCATTTTTAATCGGAAAATGTAATGAAAACGACGTTTTCCGACAGTTTCGATAAAAGTGTATCGGTTTTTACCTATAATTTTCCGCTTTTCTTTTGTGCATAACGCACAAAAATAATTAAAAATATTTAAACTTCTTGACAAGCCGCAAAGCGAAGGGGTATTCTTTACATGAGGGGATAGTTATACCCTCTTGCTTTGCATTGCCCGAGCAGAGCAATTATTCTGTCGCCAATGTGTTCCGTCAATTTGCGGGAGACGGGATGCTCAATATATGGTGAAATTTTTAAATGGAGGTGTAATTTTTGAAGAAAATGAAACGCTTGTTGGCAGTCATCCTTGCTTCGCTGCTCATCTTGTCCTCGGCAACCGCCGCGGCGAGCGCGTACAAGTACGATTCTTACAAGGATGGCAAGCTGACAAAGTACGACTTTACCGATTCTGCGGTTCTGACCACAGAGCAGTATGCGTCTATGTTGCTTGACTATGCCGATGAGGCGCTTGCCAAAGAGAACATCACGATGGATCTTTCGATTCTCGGTAAGCTTGATGCGACGTCTATAGACAATGCTCTTTCGAGTGTCTATAAGCTCATCGACAGCAACGGAGCCATTCTTAATCTGGCCGGCGACCTGAAACATGTCAAGGTTTCCGCAATAAAGGACGCACGTCGAAGCAACGGAACCGATGTAGCGGTTATCAACTCGCTTTTGCAGTTCCTTGCGGACAACAACCCGATCATCAAGAAGGTTGTTCTCGGCGGTATCGGTAAGCAGAGACGAGACGGCGGCGTCAGCCTTGGTGTTGCCAACTCGTTCGTCAAGGTCGATCTGAATATCGAAGTCATGCTCAGAGAGCTTCTCTGGGGTCTTGCGTATCCGAATACGGCATACAACAGCAGCACGACTGTCGATACGATGCTTCAGACCATCATTCAGAATGCTCTCGCAGGCGTACCGATAATTCCCGAAAGCGTCAGGAATCTCGTTGACCTCAATTCGACAAAGTCAACCTATGACTTCATTGAGGATCTGCTTCAGACGGCTTATAATGATATGGCTGTCCCGATGCTCAACGAGCAGGTTATTCCGTGGCTCGAGATGCAGATTCGCTGCGATGAGACGGGCACTCTTGCCGATCTGTTCAACACAGGTTATCAGGTTCAGACTTATACTGTCCCCGAGGGCAGAACTTTAGTCGGCGAACTTAATAACATCGCAGGACAGATTGTCAACGGACTTCTGAAGGGCTACACCGGCTGGGTAGACGGAGACAACTCCAAGCTCACCGACAACGTAGTCTCGGTTGCGAGATTTGTCCTCAAGAAGACCGGCGGTTACTTCTTCCCGGATTGGCAGAAGCATATCGCAACACCGGAAGAGATCGATGCTATGAGCAAGGAGGAGCTTATTGCTTACATTGCTCGCTCGGTCATTAACGCATCAGTCGGCTATATGTACATCCCCGAGGATGTTACGACTGTTGTCGGAGTTACATGGGAGGCTGTCAAGCAGCTCATGGCTCAGTTCCTTCCCGAAAGAGATTACAGCAATTATCCCAAGACTATTGACGGTATTCTTGATATGCTTGCGGATTACATTGCTTACAATGTCAACCCCGGCATCGACCTTAATGCGGGCAGCCTCAAAGAGGCGCTCAATTACGGTTCCGGATTCGAGAGCATGTTGACTACTGCCGTTCAGTGGCTTAAAGCTGACCCGCAGTTCTACACGGGTCTCCTTCCCGACACGACGGTTGATACCTCTAACGGATGGAAAGCACTCGATGATATCATCTTCAAGCTGTTAGACAAAACACTTCTTCCCGCAAAATTTGCTGACAGCGGCAGTGAGACCATCTTAAAGGATGTCGTTTATTCTGTCCTTAACGGATTGATCCTTAACCAGGATCTGACCTGCCTTACCGACCTCTTCGAGAGAAATCAGAACGGCGCATTCGCCAAGCAGACTGTCAAGAAGAGCATCGTAAGACTTGTCACGGACATCCTCAACGCGATTATCCCCGGAACGATTACGACGAAGTACTATGACTCACTCGACGCCATAGTGAAGAACAATGAGCTTGCCAACATCGTTGAGAACCTTATCAGCTCTCTTAACGGCAACAAGGGCAAACTTGTTCCGCCTATCGTCAATATCGTGGCCCAGGTAATGGGTCTGGCGGATAAATCCAAGTTCGGCCAGATGAAGTTTACCGGTCCGACCAGAGCATCCGATGCTTACACCGTTACGATCTACAACGGATCCAAGGGTATAAACAGAGGCTACACTGACAAGAACGGCAACTTCACTCAGGACGCTCTCTATAAGTATAGAATTGCGAGCGTTTCGGCGACTGCCTATAATATGGCGGGCAACGGAACCAATGTCGGAGTCTCCGGTGTTAAGGCCGGCGATATAATCAACGGCGGATTCTCCAAGGACATCGCCGTGTCCAAGCCCGGTGCAACGGATACCACCGTCGTCCTCACGGTCGGCTACTTTATCCTCACCGAGAACGGCGAATCGCTCACAGGCACTACTCCGCTTTACGCTTCGTACTATACTTATTACAGTTCCGATACTCAGGACGATTCTGAGCCCAAGGACATTGAGACGATTACCGGAAAATTGAGACTTGTTAAGCCTCGCGCCGGATTTATCAACCAGAATGAGGCTCTTAATAAAATCGACAGCGTCCGTGTAAGAATCAACAGAGTTAAGGATGCCGGACATCTGACGAAATCTACTTATACTCAGAATGCATCCACGTTTAAGAACAATAGCGGAACATTCTTTAAAGATGTAGGCTTCTCGGGTGAAACGGAAAACGAAAACACTAATATAACCGAAATCCTTTGGGAGGCAAAAGCAGGAGCAGACAGAACAGCGCTTGCCGACGGAACATATACGATTGATTATTCCGTTAAAGGAACAAGAACGGCTTCTATCGGCGGTAAAACCGGTACGGTTAGCGGCTCTGCCTCGATCTTTGTCTACAATGACTATGAGGTTCCTGCCAAGTACAGCCAGTATTCCGGCGAGCAGCGTCAGCGCGCTAACTACAGCGCAGATGCGGACGCAGAGTGGGCAGAGTATCAGGCAGCTCTTATAGCAGCCGCCAACTATTCTCTCAGACCCAAGCTGAAAGCTAACTTCAGCAATGCCTCTTATCTCGCAGCCTATCAGACGATCTCCACGAGATTGACCGCAGCTGCCGAGGCTCTTGATGCAAAGCTGGTTTCTGCTTCCATTGATTCGCTCAAGACCGCCGTTGAGACAGTCCAGGGCGCACCCAATCCGGAAGGCTCCGTCTACTGGGATCAGGGATATAACTTCTTCGGTTACGATGATTTTAATTCCGTCTCCTGGAACGGCTGGAAGGAAGCCAGAAACCGCGCGATGAATCTCTACAACTCGACCAAGGCTCCCGAGGAGCCGGTTGCTCCCGAGCATCCCGGCGAGGGCGCCAACGAGTGCCAGCTTGCTACTTATAATAAGAAGTATGCACAGTGGGAGAAGGATCACGCAGCTTGGGAGACCAAGATGGCTACATGGAAAGCACCCACTATATCCTCCGTCGATGTTGCTTATGCAGAGCAGCAGATAGCGCTTTGGGGTCCCAGACTCATAAAGCTTGACGCTGTTAAGACGCATCTCGACGCGGCTATAGCAATGTGCACCATCAACCCCGCCGATGCTTCCAAGTATGACGCGGAGAGATGGGAAGCATACTCGCAGGCATTTGCCTACGCGCAGAATGTTTCCACTTCGTTCAACGCCTCTACGACCATGCGCACGCAGGTCAGAGAAGCTATGAACAACCTTATCTACAACTGGAAGCGCCTTATCGCAGCCGAAGTAACGACCGTTACCTTCACCTTCACCGTGAACGGTGTAACTCATGCAGTTCTTACCGGCAACCAGGGCGATCCCGTTGATCTCAGCACGATTGCAGCGCCCGACGCACCTGTCGGAATGCACTTCGTCAGCTGGGGCAATGTACCCGCAACGTTTGACGCCGACGCCTCCTTCGAGGCAGTGTTCGCAAACAACACGGATACAAAGTATACTGTAAATGTTTATAATATGGACACCACCGGCGCTTATCCGTCAGCTCCCGACAGCACCTATCAGGGTGCCGGCGAGACCGGTTCAACCGCCGACATAACCGCCGACGCAGTTCCCGCAGAGGGCTTCTCGCTCGATTCCGCGAAGAGCGTCCTTACCGGCACTATCGCCGCTGACGGTTCTCTTGTCCTCAGCATTTACTATTCGCGTAACCAGTACACCGTAACATATGCCAATACGGACCTCGCGCCCGATACATATTATTACGGAGCTACTGTTTCCGCTCCCACTCCCGAAAAGGCCGGATTCACATTTGACGGCTGGGAGGAGGAAGTTCCCGCCACCATGCCCGCGAACAATGTTGTTCTTACGGCTAAGTGGGCAGAGCTTCCCGCAAACTACGACGCGTACAATATAGCTGTCGAAGCCGCCAACGCCAAGAAGGCAGAGGCCGACTACGACAAGAAGTACACTGCCGACACCAGAGCTGCCCTTGATGCCGAACTTGAAGTCGACGTCTCCGGCAAGAAGCTCAGCGAGCAGCATATTGTTGACGCTCAGACAGCGAAGATAAACGCCGCTGTTGAGGGTCTTAAACTCATGACCTACAACGCAGAGTTCTATGTCGACAATAAGCTTTATCGTACCGTCCCCACAGAGGTTGGCGCTCAGATCGTCGCCCCCGAAGCTCCCACCAAGGCAGGCTACACCTTCACAGGTTGGAACCCCGAAGTCGGAGTAATGGGTGTCGAGGATGTTAGATTTGACGCTAAGTTCTCGGCAGGCACCGTCGGCTACAAGGTCGAGACCTATGTCATGGGTCTTGACGGTAACTACGGCGACGCTGCTATCGAGGATAAGTCTGCTACTACCGGCGAGACTGTTTCCGTAACCCCCGAGACCCGCGAGGGCTTCACGGTTGCTGACAACAGTGTCCTTTCCGGCACAGTCCTTGCGGACGGCAGCCTTGTTCTTAAGGTCTACTACAGCCGTAACCAGTACAAGCTTTCTGTTGACGGCGTAGAGTCCGATGTTTACTATGGCGCAGCTCTTAACATTGCCGCTCCGGCAGCCAGAGAGGGCTTCACCTTCACCGGCTGGAATGTTGAGATTCCCGCCACCATGCCCGCAGAAGACCTGACCCTCGTTTCCCAGTGGAGCGAGAACGATGCCGACTACACCGCTTACAACGCGGCAGTCGCAGCGGCTCAGGCGAAGCAGGGCGAAGAGAACTACGACAAGAAGTACACCGCCGAGACCAGAGCTGCTCTTGCAGCAGTCCTCGCAGAGGATGTCTCCGGTAAGAAGTACTCCGAGCAGGGCGTTGTTGACGCAGCCACCAAGGCTATCAACGATGCAGTCGCAGCTCTCGAGCTTATGACCTACACCGCTACCTTCTATGTTGACGGCGCTGTTCATGCAACCGTTCAGACGAAGGTCGGCGAGCAGATTGCTAAGCCCGAAGATCCCACCAAGACAGGCTATGTCTTCACAGGTTGGGATCCCGAAGTCGGAGTAATGGGCGTTGAGGATGTTAGGTTCGATGCCAAGTTCTCCGCAGGCGAAGTCTCCTACACGGTTGAGACCTATGTCATGGGTCTTGACGGCGAGTACGGCGCTGCCGAAACAAAGAACGTTCCCGCAACCACGGGTGCAGAGGTAACTCTTACTCCCGACGCCCGCGAGGGCTTCACGGTTGCTGATAACAGCGTCCTTTCCGGCATAGTCGCGGCAGACAGCAGCCTTACCCTTAAGGTCTACTACAGCCGTAACCAGTACAAGCTTACTGTTGACGGCGTAGAGTCCGATGTTTACTTCGGCGCAGCTCTCGAGATAGCCGATCCGGCTCCCAGAGAGGGCTACACCTTTACCGGCTGGAGCCCCGCGGTTCCCGCCACCATGCCTGCAGAGGATCTGACTCTCGTTCCCCAGTGGAGCGAGAACGGTGCTGACTACACTGCTTACAACACGGCAGTCAAAGCAGCCCGTGCAAAGCAGGCCGAGTCCGACTACGCAGCAAGATACACCGAGGCGAGCAGAAATGCTCTCGCGGAAGCTCTCGCAGTCGATGTCTCCGGCAAGCTTTATTCCGAGCAGGGTGTTGTTGATGCGGCAACAACCGCTATCAATAACGCAGTCGCAGCTCTCGAGCTGATGACCTACAATGCGATATTCAACATCGACGGCGTAGAGTATGCTAAGGTTCCGACTAAGGTCGGCGAGCAGATCGTCGCCCCCGCGGATCCCACCAAGGAAGGCTACACCTTCGCAGGTTGGAGACCCTCCGTCGGCGTTATGGGTACCGCAGACGCTACCTTCGAGGCAGTGTTCACAGCGGCAGGTAACACCGCTTATACCGTCAATACCTATGTAATGGGCACCGACGGCGTTTACGGCGAGCCTACCTCTGATACTCTCACTGGAACCACCGGCTCTACCGCAACATTCGTCCCCGAGACCCGCGAGGGCTTCACGGTTGACAATGAGCAGAGCGTCCTTTCCGGCGAGATCGCGGCAGACGGAAGCCTTGTCCTCAAGGTATTCTACAGCCGCAACCAGTACACCCTTACCGCTGAAGGCGTTGCGTATACCTTCTACTATGGCGCGGCTGTTTCCGTAACAGACCCCGTCAAGGAGCACTACACCTTCGCAGGTTGGGAACCTGAGCTTCCCGAGACCATGCCCGCACACGATGTAACAGTCGTTGCTAAGTGGACAGAGGACGGCGCTGACTACACCGCTTACAACGCGGCTAAGGCAGAGGCTGAAGCTAAGCAGAAAGAAGAGAACTACGACAAGAAGTACACCGCCGAGACCAGAGCTGCTCTTGCAGAAGCTCTTGCTAACGATGTCTCCGGCAAGAAGTACTCCGAGCAGGGTATTGTTGATGCAGCCACCAAGGCTATCAACGATGCAGTTGCAGCTCTCGAGCTTATGACCTACACCGCTACCTTCTATGTTGACGGCGCTGTTCATGCAACCGTTCAGGCGAAGGTCGGCGAGCAGATTGTCGCTCCCGCAGATCCCGCCAAGGAAGGCTATATCTTCAAGGGCTGGGATAAGGAAGTCGGCAAGATGGGCGTAGAGGATGTTTCCTTCAACGCCGAGTTCGAAGAGGCGACCGGCATTGCCTACACCGTCGAGGTTTACACGATGGATGTCAACGGCAACTACGGCGCAGCTGAGACTAAGACCCTTTACGGCACAACCGGCGCTACGGTCAATGCAGACACAACTGCCGCCGAAGGCTTCACCTTCGACGAGTCGGCAGACAATGTTGTCAGCGGCGAAATCGCAGCGGACGGCAGCCTCGTACTGAAGGTCTACTTTGCCCGTAACCAGTACAAGCTTACTGTTGACGGAGTAGAGTCCATGGTTTACTATGGCGCATCTCTTGAGTTTGCCGATCCCATAAAGGAGAATGAGATCTTTGACGGTTGGGATCCTGAGCTTCCCGAGACCATGCCCGCACACGACGTAACAGTCGTTTCGACATGGATTAAGGCCGACGCAGACTACACAGAGTACAAAGCGGCCAGAGCTCACGCGGAAGGAATAGTCAACGATTCCGAATATGCGTATGAGGCAACCTATACGGCAGAGTCGAGAGCGGCTCTCGATGCAGCTCTTGCCATAGTCGTTCCCGAGGGTCTGAAGTACGACGAGCAGCATATAATCGATGCAGCTGAAAAGGCTATCGAAGATGCAGTGCTCGGTCTTGAACTCATGAGATACAAGGTCACCTACCTCTACGATGACGGTTCCGTCTTCGCTGAGTTCGACGGTGATAAGGGCGGCTTAGTCAGCTACCAGGTTCCTGTTCCCTCAGAGAACCCGACTAAGGAAGGCTATGTCTTCACCGGCTGGGATCATGAGATTCCCGCAAACATGCCCGCACACGAGCTGACCTTCACGGCTCAGTTCACCGCAGGCGAAGTCACCTACAAGGTTGAGACCTATGTCATGGGTCTTGACGGTGAGTACGGCGCTGCCGAAAGTATGACTGTTCCCGCAACCACGGGCGAAGAGGTATCTCTTATTCCCGAAGGCCGCAACGGCTTCACGGTTGCTGATAACAGCGTTCTTTCCGGCATAGTCGCAGCAGACGGCAGCCTTACCCTTAAGATCTACTACAGCCGTAACCAGTACAAGCTTACTGTTGACGGCGCAGAGTCCGATGTTTACTTCGGCGCAGCTCTTGAGATTGCCGATCCGGCTCCCAGAGAGGGCTTCACCTTCACCGGCTGGAACGTCGAAGTTCCCGCCACCATGCCCGCAGAGAACCTGACCCTCGTTTCCCAGTGGAGCGAGAACGATGCCGACTACACCGCCTACAACGCGGCAGTCGCGGCGGCTCAGGCTAAGCAGGGCGAAGAGAACTACGACAAGAAGTACACCGCCGAGACCAGAGCTGCTCTTGCAGCAGTCCTCGCAGAGGATGTCTCCGGTAAGAAGTACTCCGAGCAGGGCGTTGTTGACGCAGCCACCCAGGCTATCAATGATGCAGTCGCAGCTCTCGAGCTTATGACCTACACCGCTACCTTCTATGTAAACGGCGAAGTTCATGCAACCGTTACCGCGAAGGTCGGCGAGCAGATCGCAGCTCCCGCAGATCCGATTGTCGACGGTTACAGCTTCACCGGTTGGGATCCCGAGGTCGGAACTATGGGTATCGAGAATGTTAGCTTCAACGCTATCCTTGTTGCCAACGATTCGTCCATCATCTCCGTCACTCCTGAGTCCCCGAACTACGGCGGCATGCACCAGTATGCAATCAAGGTCAAGGGCGAGCCTCAGAAGATCAGAATAGTCGATGCATTCGGCAATACCCGCACGTTTGACAGAAACACCTCCATGACAAGCGATGCCAATGCTCTCGGTATTCTGAAGATAGAGAAGACTGACGACGGCGAAATCTGGACCATCAATGTCAACATTCCCGAGGGCAGATATGTTGCCTTCGCGAAGTTCGGCAAGGATTGGGAAGAGAACGGCCATAACTTCTCTGTCAGATTCGACGTTAAACCCGAAGAGCCGACTCCGGACGGCGTTCTTGAAGTAACCTACAACACCCCGAATTACGGCGGCAAGCAGGAGTACACCTTCAAGGTCTCCGGTAAGGCTGATAAGGTTCAGGTTGTCTGCGCAGACGGCGGAACGATAACTCTTTCGAGACTTGATCCCAGAGTTACCGTCAAGTCCTATGACGCAGAGGGCATCGAGGTCTATTCGAACAGCACCAACCTCGCTTATGAGATTTGGACTGTCAATCTTGACATCCCCGCAGGCAGACACATTGCTAAGGCGAAGTATGGCAGATCTTGGACTGCCGGCACTGAGTTTGATGTAATTATCGACGCGAAGCCCGTAGAGGCTGTCAGCGTTACCGAGGTTAAGACCTCTGCTGATTCCGTCGAAGTTACCGTCAACGGCACTGCCACTAAGATCAAGATTGCTGACGCTTCCGGCGCCACCAGAACCTATGACAGAGATCATGCCGATGTCTCCATCGCCCCCGACGGCGACGGCGAGATCTGGACAATCAATGCCAAGCTTCGTGCAGGCGAGTACACCGCAACCGCGAAGTACATCGCTAACGACAGACAGGTCTGGGATACCACCGACTTTGCTTTCACAGTCTAAGGCTGCGAACGAAAACTGAAAATCCTGCTTTAAACGGCAGGTAAGAAGGGGAGTCGCTCTCGGGCGGCTCCCCCGATTTTTTTGCCTTCAAAGTTCACTTGAACTATTTGATAAAATGTGATACAATAGTTGCAGAACAAGTATAATTTTCAGGATGGTGAACTTTTATGACTCAGAATATCTCAAAACATACCCTTCAGAGACTTCCGATGTATCTGAGCTATATCAAGGGACTTCCCGAGGATGCTCCGAAAAACATATCTGCCACGACCATCGCCGAAGCGCTCCAGCTCAATGATGTCCAGGTGCGTAAGGATCTAGCGAGTGTCAGCTCGTCCGGCAAGCCGAAGGTCGGCTACAATGTCAAGGATCTTATCGCGGAGCTTGAGGCTTTTCTCGGCTATAACGATATCGACAACGCCGTTATAGTCGGCGCAGGCAGCCTCGGCAAGGCTCTGCTCAATTACAGCGGCTTCAAGGCCTACGGCCTCAATATAATCGCGGCGTTTGATCTCTGCGAAGAACCCACCGAGTTCCAGGGCAAGACGGTCTTCCCGATAGCCCAGCTCGAGAGCTTCTGCCGCAAGGTGAACATACATATAGGCATAATCACCGTTCCCGCGTCGAGCGCGCAGGAGATATGCGACCTGCTCGTGAACAGCGGCATCCGCGCCATTTGGAACTTTGCTCCGGTGCATCTTGTTGTGCCCGACGGTATACTTGTCCAGAATGAGAACATGGCGTCGTCGCTCGCCCTGCTCTCAAACCACCTGCGTGAGCAGATGAAGAAGTAAAAAAGCAAAAATAAAATCAATCGGCTGCCGAGGAAAACCCGACAGCCGATTTTCTTATATCCCGCAGAAGCCATGCGGTTGTGTTGAGAGCTTGAAAAAGAAATGTGCAAATTTGGAGTTGCAGAGTACACAACCGACCGATTATGGCTCCCCCTGTAGGGGAGCCGGCTCGGCGAAGCCCCGAGACTGAGGGGTCATTGCGCAGATTTACCCTTTTGCATAGACTGTTTTGTTTCTCGATGTCCCCTTTGTAGGGTGCGGCGACTCGCCGCACCGCTGCCGTCGCAGGCGGCACAGGGGGCAAGTCTCAAGCAGAGAGCGTATTACACGACACGGGCGAAATGAATAGATTTTCGGTGACGCTAACGCGTCAAAGGGTCGTTGAGTAGCCGACCCCTACAAAGCAAAGCTTTCCGCAATTCCCTTGTAGAGGCGAACTTAGCTCGCCTGCTGTAGTTACTGCATACACCGTAGGCGGATATCATCCGCCCTCTGCATGATTCTGCTAATTTAAAATATAAAAATGTTTGACTGACGGCGGTTTTATCCCCACAACCCCTATCAATTACGCGCCGACTCCCAACTAAAAAATCCTACCCACAAAAACTGTGAGTAGGATTCAATGCTTTATAAATGCTTGTTTGTTACTTTATCGGGATGATAACGAAGCTGTACGAGAGCTCCTTGCGGCCGTCTATCGCGTATTTGGGGAGCACGTCCGGGCCGCAGCTGCCTGTGCCGGTGCCTCTGAGGAAGCCGTCGATGTCAATGACCGTCGTGTGCTCGGAGTGGAGGTCGTCGTAGTGCATCGAGCGCTGCATGAGTGCCTGAGTGAAGTGTCTCGCCGTGAAGCTGAGATCCCTGTCGGGGTTGCAAATCATCATTCCGACACCGTCCGCGTCCGTGATGCTGAGTCTGCGAACGCCCGTGCGCACGCCGTAATCCTGCGGCTTGATGTAGAACTCGTCCATGCCGTCGACCGTGGTGTTGTATACGCCGAATGTCGTATGCTCTCGGAAATCGCTCATGTTCTCGTAGGGGCCGTAGCCGAGATATTCTATGTTCTCGAAGCTCTCCGGCATCTCGAGCACGAGCCCGAAGCGCGGCAGAGCGGCGGCGGCTTTCTTCTGAGCCTTCGCGTTGAATACCGTCTCGACCTTTATGCAGCCTGCGGCGTCAACAGTGTATTCAATGCCGACCTTTGCAACAACGTCCTTTTTGGAGCGGAGATTGAAATCGACCGTGAACTTCGCGGTGCGCTTTGAACATGAGAAGTCGGTTGAGCGCGGAATAACCGTTACGTCGTCATATCCTGCCTTCTTCCACTGCTCGATGATAACCCTGTCGTTGTCGAGCATCGCACGGAAAATGTTCGGGATGAAGCCCTTATGCACGACGGGGGATTGGTTCATGAGCTCTTTTTCGCCGAGCTTGTATGACGCTATTTCGCCGGTTTTCAGGTCGAACTTCACAGACCCGCCGTAGAAATAGACCTTCACGGTGTCTCTGCCCTCTCTGCATTTAAACACGCTGCCTACGGGCAGAGGAACCTTCTTGTTTGTTTTCTTTATTACGACCTGCTCGCGTGCGATGAATTTATCGCCGTCGAGATATTCAAAGTTCATGCGGCAGTCGCATCCGTCGGGTATAGTGTCCTTGAAAGTGACTTTTTTGCTCTCGCAGGGCTCAATATCAAGCGAGAAGCGCTCTTTCTTGTCGCTTTCAATGCCGTCAACCGTCATAGAGCGGACAACTGTGATATAGCCCGAGCTGCGGAAACGGTTGGTGTTCGTGAAAACAAAGCTTCCGTCGCGGTTGAGCTTCGCTCTGAGGGGACGGTAGACCGCCTGCATCTCGAGAGCGCCGCTTGAGGGCGTGCGGTCGGGATGAACAAGACCGTCGACGCAGAAGTTTCCGTCGTGCTTTTTCTCGCCGTGGTCGCCGCCGTAGGTGTATCTATAAGGGCCGTCGGCGTGATATACCGCGTGATCCGCCCATTCCCAGATGCAGCCGCCCATGAGGTTGTCGTATTTATAGAAGCTGTCCCAATATTCCTCCATCGCGCCCGGGCCTACGCCCATCGCGTGAACATATTCGCAGAGGAAATAGGGCTTTGTCTTGTACCATGCACCCTTATGCGTGCCCTTGCCGACATTTTCAACCTGCTCGTGCGGCGGATACATATCGGAAACCACGTCGTAAGCCTTGCGCTTTGTATGTATGACTCCCTCGTAGTGGGTGGGTATTTCGGGGCACATTTCATGCATATAGTCATAGCAGACGTCCTGGCAGGCGTAGCCGCCCGCCTCGTTGCCCAGCGACCACATGGTGATGCACGGATGACTCCTGTCACGCATATACATTCTCTTGACCCTGTCAAGGTAGCGCGGAGCCCATTTGAGGTCGTGGCTGATTTTATTCATGTCGTTGTGCGGAGCGAAGCACGCGCCGTGAGTTTCGATATCCGCCTCGTCGACTATGTAGAGACCGTATATGTCGGCGAGCGCTATTAAGTGCGGGTCGGGGGGATAGTGCGAGGTGCGCACGGCATTGCCGTTAAACTCTTTTATGAGAAGGACATCCTTTTCGTAGTCGTCGAAGGTCATAACATAGCCGGTTTTGCCGTTTGTGTCGTGATGATTGACGCCCTTGAACTTGATAACCTGTCCGTTAAATGTAAAGGTGTTGCCCTTTATAGCCACTGTTTTGAAGCCCGTAAGGTTTCGCAGCGTCATGAGCTCCTCACCGTTTCTGTACAGTGATATATAAGCGTTGTAGACTGTCGGAACCTCCGCGTTCCACTCTGTGACATCGAGGTCGGTGAAGGTCATATATGTAAGGCGTTCTGCCTTTACAGTCTCGTCCGCAATAACCTTGCCGTCCTTCTCGAGCGAGAAACCGACCTCGCAGCCGTTGAGCTTGCCCTCGAGCGTAACTTCGACGTCCACGGTCCATTTTCCGTCCGCCTTGCGCGGGCGAATGAAGTAGTCGTTGACATATACCGCAGGAAGCCTGTAGAGAAGCACGTCGCGGAAAATTCCGTTTTCGCGGAACATATCCTGGCACTCAAGATATGTGCCGGTGCACCATTTGTGAACGACCGCAAGCAGCTCGTTTGTGCCCTCGTATATGAATTCCGAGATGTCGAACTCAGCCGTATTGTGCGCGCCCTCGCTGTAGCCGACGTACATTCCGTTGACATAGAGGTCAATGCACGGGACAACGCCGAGGAAGCTCAAAATATGAACGTCGTCGGAATTTGTGACCTCAAAGCTCTTGCGGTAGATTCCGGCGGACATATGCTCGGGCAGGTTCGGATTGGGCAGGTCGAATTCATAGGGGCAGTTGAGATATACCGGCGGCTCGTAGCCGGTGCGCTGCCAGGTCGAGGGAACCTGTATTTTGTCAAACTCAACGCTCTGCGCGTTCAAAACCTCGGGGATGAGCGAGATGTCGCTGTAATATTTGAAATCCCACTCGCCGGAGAGTACCTCGACAAGATCGGAATCGGTGCGCTCGTGTTTAATATCGACGGCGCTCAGCTTTTCCTTTTTTGAATACGGTATAAAATATGCTCGTGCCGCGCACTTGTTGTCCTCAATTACCTTGAAGTCGCGGTAATTTGTTGTATTCAGCTTATACTCCATTCCAAGAGTCCTCCTCAAAAAAAGCACAATGATGCAATTATAAGCATAGATATATTAGCATATTTTCCCTCAATCTTCAATCCACAGGCGAATTTGTTCATAATTTTTTTTAAATGTCCTACCAATTTTGACCATTTTGTGGTATTATAGTTCTGCTGACAGAAGATAATTTTTGTGAAAGGGCTGCGCAATGAGCAAACAGTATTCGGTACCTTTTGATAAAGTAAACATAACGGGCGGCTTCTGGAAAGACCGCATTGCTTTAAACGAGTCTGTGACGCTCGACAGCGTGCGCCGCAGGTTTGAGGACACGGGGAGATTTTCGGCTCTCGGCTGCAACTGGAAGCAGGGCGAGCCCGATCGCCCGCATTTTTTCTATGACTCCGATGCCGCGAAGTGGATGGAGGCTGCGGCATATGTGCTCTCAAAGCATAGTGACGCCGAACTCGAAAGCTATGTCGAGGAGCTGATTGACCGCATCGAGAGGAACATGACTCCCGACGGATATTTTAACGTCTGGTACACTGTGGTCGAGCCCGGCAAGCGCTTTACCGACCGCGATCATCACGAGCTCTACTGCGCGGGGCATCTCATCGAAGCGGCAGCAGCCTACTATGAGGCGACGGGCAAGCGCAGATTCCTCGACCTTATGCGCCGCTATGCCGAGCTTATCGAAACAGTTTTTTGCAGGGAGGATTCCGCGGCGTTTACTACCCCGGGTCATCCCGAGATAGAGCTCGCTCTTGTGCGTCTGTACCGCTGCACGGGCGAAAAGCGCTGGCTCGACCTCAGCCGCTTCTTTGTGGATAAGCGCGGCAACAACGAAAAGGACAGGGGACAGGCGAGCGGCTTTGCCTCCGAGGACTATCTTCAGGATATGATACCCCTGCGCGAGCAGACGCAGGCCACCGGACACAGCGTCAGAGCCTGTTATATCTACAGCGCCATGGCGGATATCGCCTATGAGTGCGGCGACAGAGAGCTGCTTGCCGCTGCGAACAGTATATTTAAGAATATAACGGAGCACCGTATGTATATCACGGGCGGCATCGGCTCGACCCGCGTCGGCGAGGCGTTCACGGTTGACGGCGATTTGCCGAACGAGACCGCCTATGCAGAGACCTGCGCCGCCGTTTCCTTGGCGATGTTTGCACAACGTATGTCACTGACTGCAGTCGATTCCCGCTATGCCGATACGGTGGAGCGGGTCATATATAACGGCTTTCTCTCCGGCGTATCGCTCGACGGAAAGAGCTTCTTCTATGAAAATCCGCTCTCGATAGACCTTTCAAAGCGGAATATAAAATACTGGCGCGGCGAGGAAGTCCGCCTGCCTATAACGCAGCGCGTCGAGGTGTTCGACTGCTCCTGCTGCCCGCCGAATGTCGCCCGCTTTGTCGAGAGTATCGGAAAGTATATATATTCGTATGACGGCGACACGGTCTATGTCCATCAGTTTATGCAGAGCGATACCGATATTGATATGAACGGCGGGACGGTGCATGTCTCTCAAATAACGGACTATCCGTCCGACGGCGGAGTGACCGTTTGCGTCGTCGGCGCACCCGTGAAGCTCGCTGTCAGAATACCCTCTTGGTGCCGTGATTTTTCTGTCGAAGCGAAGCTCGCCGAAAATCTCGGTACGAGCGGCGGCTATATGCTTTTTGACTGCCGTGACGGCGCAAAAATCGAGCTTTATTTCGATATGTCCCCGATTATCGTCTCCGCCGACCCATCCGTGCATGAGGATTCCGGCAAGGTCGCCGTTATGCGCGGTCCGGTCGTCTACTGCGCCGAGGGTGTGGACAACGGCGACATATTCTCGCTCTCCCTCTCCTCCGAGCTCAACGCCGAGCCCGTCGATTTGGGCTTCGGTATACCGGCTCTCGATGTTGACGGGACGAGAATCTCGGGCTCGGGTGCGCTCTATGCGCCCGCCGATGAGATGAAGCATGAGCCGACACGCATCAGACTCATTCCGTATTTCGCCTTTGCCAACCGCGGCGAGAGCGATATGCAGGTCTGGATGAGCATAAGATGATACATTAATAATAAAATAAATAAAGTCGTAAAGGAGAAATATTATGCAGCAGCTTGATATCAAGAGCTTCGATTCAACCCCGATACACTGCTACCTCTGGGACGATGTGGAAAGCCCCAAGGGTGTTGTGCAGATTTCGCACGGAATGTGCGAATATGCCGGCAGATATCACGAAGTGGCGCAGATGTTCAATGAGCACGGCTATATAGTCTTTGCCGACGATCACCGCGCCCACGGAAACACCGAGACCGACGAGAACCGCGGAAGACATCCGGGCGATATCGAGAGAAAGACCGTCAAGGATCTTGTGTTCTTCTATAATTGGCTCAAGGAGCGCTATCATCTTCCGCAGGTGCTCATGGGTCACAGCTACGGCAGCTTTTTGGCGCAGGATTTCCTCCAGCAGGGGACGGATGTCAAGGCCGTCGCGCTCTGCGGAACCGCCGATATGAACGGCGCGCAGGCTGCACTCGCTCTGCTTTGGCCGCTTGAGCTGTTCGCCAAGGATTGGCGCCCGAAGTTCGTCAATCCCGTGAGCGATATGATTTTTGACGCGCGCTATAAGGGCGAAAAAGGTCCGAGCCAGTGGGTGACGAGCGATGTGGAGCGCCGACAGGTGTTCATTGACGACCCCATGGCGGGAATAGATATCAGCGTCAACTTCGATTGGAATATGATAAAGGCGTTCGGCAGGATATATAAAAAAGAAAATATCGCAAAGATCAGCCCCAATGTCCGCATCGGCATTTTCAGCGGCGATATGGATCCGATAGGAGGCACGAAGTCGTCAAAGGCGAAGAAGCTTCTTCGGCGTTATCACAAGGCGGGACTCAACGCAGAGATACATATATATAAAGGCGCCCGTCACGAGCTGCACAACGAGAAGTGCCGCGACGAATATTTCCGCGACATTGTCGGATTTTTTGACAGCGCAATAAGCGCAGCGGAGCCGGCAGTAGTCTGAGTTCGTTATATATCAAGGCCTGTGCGGTTCTTAATTCCGCGCAGGCTTTTTTGACTCTCCGCACGGTCAAATAAAATGAAGAAAATCTGAAAAAAATTGAATTTTACTGTTGACAAGTGCGGCCGGTTGTGTTATTATAGTCGAGCACTTGAGAGACGGGTCGGCGCGGCAGCGCGGGAACGTCGGAAAA
>ERZ779852.2010-NODE-2010-length-17799-cov-4.634299_pt1 | contig 17799 bp, 9 predicted proteins | sample MGYA00511559_ERZ779852 | MGnify/ENA primary metagenome ERZ779852 (study PRJEB29588, sample SAMEA2157977) | human gut metagenome | biome: human gut; feature: human-associated habitat; material: faeces | place: Denmark | collected 2008/2010 ...
ATTGGAATACAGCTTCATAGAGTAGCAATGCAACAGGCTCACGATATCCTCGAAACTTCTTGATTTTGCGTTTCACATCTTTTTTGAGGAACTTGTAGACATTTTCCTCGTTGTAGTCGTAGTGGGCGTTCGGCATGACATGGATACGGATAGTCCCTGTCTTGACATACTTCGTGAGCGTCGGCCTAGAAACCTTCAAGATGCGAAGAACATCTTTAGCAAACATATGGGACTCACCTCCCTCTATAGATAATTATAATATATTTTAATATGATCATCTATGTATTTTATGTCGTTAATTTTATATTTTTACTATACGGAAAGTCATAGCACCCCCCCTCCCTTTTATCGCCTATCACTTCATACTCAGTCGTACGACACTCTCACAAATAGGAACCTCTAAGCTGCCTATGCGGCAGTTAACTTGAATCTCCAAGGAGAAAAAGCCTTGGCCAATTTCTAAGCTGCCTATGCGGCAGTTAACACAGGCGCTGCATCTAGGAGTGCAGCCACAATTTTCTAAGCTGCCTATGCGGCAGTTAACTTCCATGACGATTTAGCGACACTCGAGGGCAATTTCTAAGCTGCCTATGCGGCAGTTAACAATCACTCCCTTGTATTGACCTGCAGCGTAATTTTCTAAGCTGCCTATGCGGCAGTTAACTTTATCGCCGGTCGTAAAATCGACATCTCCAATTTCTAAGCTGCCTATGCGGCAGTTAACTCATAGCAAGCGCACCGTCGGTGAAGTGGTACTTTCTAAGCTACCTATGCGGCAGTTAACGCAGCCACAAAAAAGCCACGGCCTTTTCGCGCTTTCTAAGCTGCCTATGCGGCAGTTAACCGGGCCAATCCAGCCGCCGAAGCTGTTCTTCATTTCTAAGCTGCCTATGCGGCAGTTAACGCCCGCCGTGAATGCGTTGACGACTTGTTCAATTTCTAAGCTGCCTATGCGGCAGTTAACAGCTTGCCAAGCATCAGCCTCTTCGCCCGGTCTTTCTAAGCTGCCTATGCGGCAGTTAACGAAACGGCAGCGCAGATCGCCGCGATTGCGACTTTCTAAGCTGCCTATGCGGCAGTTAACCGCCGCCCACGGCCGACGCAATACCGGCCATGTTTCTAAGCTGCCTATGCGGCAGTTAACATTTTGCAAGCCTGTTTTGTTTAAAACTTCGTTTCTAAGCTGCCTATGCGGCAGTTAACTGGCAAAAGGCTACCATAAAGCCGCCGAAGCTTTTCTAAGCTGCCTATGCGGCAGTTAACATGGATGCATTTGCAAGGGCAAGCGCAATAGCTTTCTAAGCTGCCTATGCGGCAGTTAACCTACATGGTCAGCAAGGCTACCGATGTAGAAATTTCTAAGCTGCCTATGCGGCGGTTAACGTATAAATTCCTACATAGTGTTGACACATGTATTTCTAAGCTGCCTATGCGGCAGTTAACTGGAGTCGGCTGCCATGACGCTGGTAGATGCTTTTCTAAGCTGCCTATGCGGCAGTTAACAACGGTGTCAACGAGCCGGGCCTCTATTCGTTTTTCTAAGCTGCCTATGCGGCAGTTAACGGTAAGTCATTCGATATTCTTCAAGCGTAGAATTTCTAAGCTGCCTATGCGGCAGTTAACTTGCTCGGTATGATGACCTGTTCACCGGCGCATTTCTAAGCTGCCTATGCGGCAGTTAACTCTATCCTGACGACGGGCAAGTACACCATCGATTTCTAAGCTGCCTATGCGGCAGTTAACTCCATCCGACAGGGTGCTGTGCAGGACAGTAATTTCTAAGCTGCCTATGCGGCAGTTAACGTTACATTTTGTTGACGGTCGGCGGGGCACAATTTCTAAGCTGCCTATGCGGCAGTTAACATGATGGCGTCTATACGGCTGTTGACACGGGTTTTCTAAGCTGCCTATGCGGCAGTTAACGAAGTTCGTCCCAGGTCCGCGCGCTCGTCGTTTTTCTAAGCTGCCTATGCGGCAGTTAACGACTGGAACGCGAAGCGCAATTCTCTTATAAATTTCTAAGCTGCCTATGCGGCAGTTAACGTTGCACTATCTTGATGACGTGCATCCATCATTTTCTAAGCTGCCTATGCGGCAGTTAACTCCTTCTTTATCGAGCAAGTGGATAGGCCAGCTTTCTAAGCTGCCTATGCGGCAGTTAACGGCGGTCTTTGTCATTTCATCGCTTTCTTGATTTTCTAAGCTGCCTATGCGGCAGTTAACCTGCGCCCATATGCCTGTATGAATGTGAGTAATTTCTAAGCTGCCTATGCGGCAGTTAACCGACGATGCGGAAAGCGCGTGGATGAAAATGTTTTCTAAGCTGCCTATGCGGCAGTTAACTTGTCGAGCTTACCCACGTCGGATTGCTTCATTTTCTAAGCTGCCTATGCGGCAGTTAACTCGCCCGCCGTGACCGCGCCCGATATCAACGATTTCTAAGCTGCCTATGCGGCAGTTAACAGCTACGCGCGCCAGGAATTCCGCGCCGTGGCTTTCTAAGCTGCCTATGCGGCAGTTAACGCTCCACTCTTGATACCCGGCCGTCGGAATATTTTCTAAGCTGCCTATGCGGCAGTTAACTCCAACATCAAGGCATCCTTCAAGATCTGGAATTTCTAAGCTGCCTATGCGGCAGTTAACTCGAGCTGGACGCCCGAGAAATTACCGATGTCTTTCTAAGCTGCCTATGCGGCAGTTAACCCGGCAAAAGCCGAGCCCCTGCTCATCCTGCATTTCTAAGCTGCCTATGCGGCAGTTAACGAGCAGCGCGGCCGTGGTCTTCAACCCGTCGATTTCTAAGCTGCCTATGCGGCAGTTAACGCCTGCGTCATCGACGCTGATCTCGTAGGGCTTTTCTAAGCTGCCTATGCGGCAGTTAACTTGTAAATGAATTTGAATACTACAATTGCAATTTTCTAAGCTGCCTATGCGGCAGTTAACGTGCTGCCTGTCTTCCAGCGCACGGTGTGGATTTTCTAAGCTGCCTATGCGGCAGTTAACATCTCCACCTCGCGGGTCTTCTGCGTCTGATATTTCTAAGCTGCCTATGCGGCAGTTAACGGCATGGTCTGCCACCGCGGCGTCGTCTTCGCTTTCTAAGCTGCCTATGCGGCAGTTAACTCGGTGTTGATGTGCTTGATATCCTCGTTAATTTTCTAAGCTGCCTATGCGGCAGTTAACGCTTGAAGTATATAGACTCAGAAATGAAATCATTTTCTAAGCTGCCTATGCGGCAGTTAACTCTGCGCAGGCGTCTGCTGCGGATGTACCCCTTTTCTAAGCTGCCTATGCGGCAGTTAACTCATGCAGCAGCGATGCAGCCTTACATTCAGAGTTTCTAAGCTGCCTATGCGGCAGTTAACTCCTTACAGGTCAGCGTGAGCTCATGGCGCACTTTCTAAGCTGCCTATGCGGCAGTTAACGACATCATCCCGGTATCATCGCGTGAGATCAATTTCTAAGCTGCCTATGCGGCAGTTAACCTTCTTGCGCAGAGCTGTATTAACCGCGGCAATTTCTAAGCTGCCTATGCGGCAGTTAACCAGGCGGTTTAGGCTTTATCCCGATTGCAGGCTTTCTAAGCTGCCTATGCGGCAGTTAACATAAGCTCGGTGGCTATGGGTGCGTACTTCAGTTTCTAAGCTGCCTATGCGGCAGTTAACATCTCATATGGACCTCGTTCCTTACTGATTATTTTCTAAGCTGCCTATGCGGCAGTTAACGTACAAGCGGATACGTCGACGCGCCTCCAGATTTTCTAAGCTGCCTATGCGGCAGTTAACAGAACCGCAATATGACAGGCAATAAGATCGACTTTCTAAGCTGCCTATGCGGCAGTTAACAATCATCGCGCCCGGCTGTCGTGACAGTCGACTTTCTAAGCTGCCTATGCGGCAGTTAACAGCGCGCGCTCAAGACTTACATGTCTGTCAATTTTCTAAGCTGCCTATGCGGCAGTTAACGCGAGAGCGGTGCTGATCTCCTGCTGCAGCTTTTTCTAAGCTGCCTATGCGGCAGTTAACCTCAGCATCCTCGCGACTCTCACGCCACGGCATTTCTAAGCTGCCTATGCGGCAGTTAACCGGTCGCCTCTCGTATGTGCCCACAGCAGCGTTTTCTAAGCTGCCTATGCGGCAGTTAACTGCGCTTTGTCTTCTCAATCCGCTCATCGAGCTTTCTAAGCTGCCTATGCGGCAGTTAACATCAGCCTGGCCAATGAATTGACTATTGGCGAATTTCTAAGCTGCCTATGCGGCAGTTAACAAGGATTTCCCGTACATCTTTGACGTCAAGCATTTCTAAGCTGCCTATGCGGCAGTTAACAGTAATCTTTTGCGCGAATAGCCTTATTCTGCTTGAGCTCGCACCGTCTAATACCTATTTAACCAAAATTTTATGTACTTGTCAAAGTCCTTGATTTACAAGGCTTTCGGACACGCAGCAAAAACTTTGGTCAAAAGTCGGGAACAGATGATCTCCTGCTGAATCCATAGGCAGAGAAGCCTTCACAAGGATGCTCTACCGCTTCCTGCTTCTGGATGAACAGGCTGAAGCGATGATGATTTGTCATGCTCTCTAACTGGATATACGGATAGCGCGTCTTTCTGACAGCCGTGGGAAAAAGCGTTTTCGCCGCATCTATTGATATGCCGTGCCGTTTTGCGTACCGTCTGGCCTTCTGCATAACCGTAGCTTCCGGCTGATATCGACTATATGTCACATATCCCTTGCACTTCCTAATAGGGACCTGGCGAACCGTCGTAATCTTCACGTAGTCTGGGGCAAAACGTGTCAACGCATCGGCCAGATTCAAACGCTGCAAATCGGATTCTTCTGGAGCCAACAGGCGAAGCGTACGACCGAGTGTCGGCTGTACATCAGAGTACTCGGGAAATGCCACACCACATCGAATCACGCCTTGTTCATCTTTGCTGTTGACCAGTGCCAGATGGATCTGGCGGTAGACTTTAGTCCAAAGGAATGAGATTGCGATGTCTTCTGTCGGCTGCAAGATAACCTCTTGGTAGAACCACATGCCCATCATCCCCTTTATTCTTTTCCGCTTGCACCGAAGACACCGCCACGAATCAGGACCGCCATAACGTAGTGCGCAGCTTCAGGACTGTCAAAATCAGCATCCAGTGAGTACTTATCAAAAAGCGTGTAGAAATCGTTCTTTGCCTTTGGAGTACGGAACGCTTTGCCTAGGTTCGTCACTGCACCATACGGCTCTACGGCGATTGGCCCTACTCCTGTATTTGTCCCATATTCTTCATACCAGGTATCAATCGTGCGGATTGCATTGCTGAGTTTCTGCGAATGCATGGCCGCGGTGCCAGCTACCTCATACAAGACTTTGCTCTTCCTGCCTTTTCCTTTGTCCAAGATGAGCTCTTCGCTTGGATAGACGTCCTGCCCCTTGCCAATCTTGGCAAAAGCTGTCACTGTCAACAACAGATACGGAATCTTGCCAGCCAATGCCGATTCAATCTGTTCAGCTAATGCCTCAACCCTCTCATCACTCTTGTCAAAATTCTGCAGGGAATAATCATACGGATGGAACAGCCACTGTGTCGCATCGGGTCCATCGGTCTCTACTTGTACTTCCAAATTCTCTGCACCGACGCGATTCCGCCAGAGAAAACGCGCATTGGCAAGATTCAGCGCATACCGTTTTGCCAGTTCACCGAATCCGTATTGCTTTGCATAGCGCTGTCCCATCTTCAAGATTTTTTCTTTATGCTCTGCATTATTGCAAGCTGCAGGAATAGCTGCTCCCGGCAGGACTTTCATCGTGAACGTAATTTTCAAGGTATCCTGATCCATGGAAAGTGATGCCGCATCGACGGTCTGCAAGTTCGGTTTTTCGACTTCTGCATTGAGCTTGGCAGGATCGTTAGCCACTGCTGATTTCAAACGATTAGAGATTGTGCCGCGGACAGATTTCTCGTGCAGTGGCAGGGCCGTTGCTTTACCCTGACGCTCATCCCAGATTGTCCCGTACATCAAACCATCTGAGAGAACGATTTTTTTCTCAAAAGACAATACCGTTGCTAACCCCTTCGTGTTTGACTTTGCCATGATTAATCCTCTCCTTTATCTTTTTCACCGGATTCCATCTGCCCATTCACGCAGACGTATAAACCTTTATCTTCATCATAATGGTACTGCCACATCATATCATCAATTCCCTCAAACCGATGTGCCATCTTGAACTCGCCGAGTGTCAGCACGGGTTCTGCGAAGCGATGCAATGTGCTTGCATCGCGCTGATTCGCCACATGCCCGAGAGGTGTCAACCCCTTGAAGCCGGTGACTATAGGCACAAGCCAGCCTTTTTCCTGACGCGGCTGCAAATGCCATGTGTCCTGCTCATCATCGTACTCATAGTGCAAGGCTAGCAAATCCAACATGGCTTGCAATGTATCCTTATGTTCCGTTTCTTCCTGCCTCTTTCTCAGCAACTGACGACGCTCGATCAGGATATATCCCGGCATAAGACTGCGGATGGCACGGCGCACATCTTTTTCGTTATCTTCATCCACTAAGAGGATTCTCGAATTGCGTGTCGAAGTTGACTTCATAGAATCCTTTATCGACGAAAAAGGCGAAAATGCTAAGATGTCTCCGCCTGCAATCTTCATTCCCCTTAGGGCTTCCGCTACCTTCTCGATGAAAAGCGAGAAGCTGCCCGGCACCAGCCCGTCCGCTTCGATAAGAAGGGATACGGTCAGATGAACTCTTGCTTCCTCGATAAACGGGGGGCGTTCAAAGGAAGATCCTTTTTTCCGCAGCGGATTTGAGGTGATGATGACGGAGTTCACATAATCACCTGGACCTTTATAGGTCTGCAAATCAAAGTCATGGCAGGATACCGCTAGTTTCTTCAGGCGAATGCTAGACAGCGCCTCATTGCATCGGAGCTTTCGCTCCAGCGCATGCATGGCACCCAGCCAGGCTGTCATGGCAGGAAAGCCAATCGTGAGCGGGCTACTGAAAGCATTTGCGTTGTGGATCCTGACATGTCGTAGCAGCAAATACGTCTTTACCTTGCTCATTCTTCTCTCACCTCCTGCTTCAGCACCTCTTCCATCGTCGCTGCAAAGGAATGCAGCTCTGCATCCGAAAGCGAAATCTCTTTCCGCTTCTCTATGCGACAGAACCTCCCGTAGGCATTTACGAGCCAACGAGCAAAATCCAAGCAGACCGGCCAGATCCAATCCGTATCGGCTTGCCGCTGGCTTCCATAGGCTTCATCCAGCCAAACTGCCTGCTCATCTGACAGCTCAGTCTCCTTGCTCCAGCCAGCAGGAAGGACTTGCAGGCGATTTGCTTCGTATAAGACAGACTCAACAAAATCCAGGATGATATCCTCACGGCGCTCACGCATCTCAAGATTATGGCGCTGATCTCGAAACAGCGAATCGAGATGTAGCAGCATGTTACTGAAACTGCGCCAGTAAAGTGAGTCAAAGAAAAAATTTCTTTTAGGCATCTTTATTTTCCGACCAGCCAGGCATGGTGGCAACGATGGCAAAACTTGTATTCCTAAAGAAGAATTCCGCGTGCTCACATTTTGAACATTTGCGCCTCCAAAGCGGACGTTAGTCAAATCGGGAAAAGTCTGATATGAACCACCATAACATTCTGACTTTTTATCTTGGCACTTTCTCTGCACTTGAAATGCCTTTCTGATCCGATTCGTAAGTTCAAGCATCAAAATACTCGGCGGCAAGATACTAAGTAGATGGTACTCTCCGTCACGGTCAGGTATTGGAAAATACACTTGTTTCAGGCGTGCATCACTTTTCTCCGGAAGCTTTGATATCTGAATATGTAATACCTTCTCCCGTAATGGTTCATATTCGATCCCTAGCGATTCTATCTCACGACGGATAAAGGGAGAATCCTCACGAAAATATTGCCAAGCTGTTTTAGACTCAAGGTCGGCTTTCTGTTCTGCTATAGTTCCTTTCTGTGAAAATCGTGAAACTAAAAACGAAGCAATCGTCATGAACGCAGAACCACCATCTACAAAAATATCTTGCTTTACGGCCGTATCAGCCGTTGTCAAATATCCTTCCCCCACCGGAGCACTATCATCATGTAAATGAACTGCTACATCTGGATGTGTGTACCGGCCGATATGTGAACTCACCCAATATCGGTCAAAGTTCTTCAAATTACCATCCAGCCACTCAGCGGGGGTCTGTTTCTTCTTTGCCGCCTTGTCGGCAATGTACGTTGCTATCGATCCCATTCTCATCCCTCCTTATGCTCTTATTATACCTCACAACATTACTACGGTCAATAATGAAATATGCTCCGAAGAAATTGATTTAAAGAGCTGCCTATGCGGCAGATAAATGCCCTCAGAACATAACTACTTTCTAAGCTGCCTATGCGGCAGATACCACTGCCTTCATTATATCAGAAACCAGTTCAGCTGCCTATCACTTTCTTTCCTTCATTAAGATGTGAAATGCCCCGAGCTGATCATCATACCAGTATGGCGTACTGGATTCATCTGCATAGGCTGGAAGCATCAGCTGTCCATATCGTTCTGATATGCGCTGCAGAACCTCTCCTTCTTCATCAGAATACGATTTTCTGACAGCCTGAGCCTGAAGCGACGCCATATAATCACGCGGCAGCCAGAATCGCTCTCTATAGAGATCCAGCTTCTCCTCAGGGTATGGCCTCAGATTGCACATATCTTCGTATGGTATATATTCACCTTTATCCATTTTATAGAAGCCCAGCATCCCTTCCCTCGCATCATAGCGATAGCACAGGTCCTGATCCGGAACACCTGCGCGGAACGGACGCAGATACTGTGGCAAGCCAGTCATCCACCAGCAGGTCTGCTGCCAGCCGCCCACTTCATCCGGTGATTTATCATCGAGGCTACGCCAATCTGCCAACCTCTGATGCTCCAGATCAATCAATCTCGACTGTGGCCGAAGTGGCCTGGGGACCTTCACGCGAGGAATCGCATCGATATGCGCCCAGTTCTCATCAGGCACCAAGTCTTTCATATCATGGCTCTGCAGTAGATATCGCGAAGCTTTCTCGAATCCCGGTCTGCAAAAGACAGCTCTCTGTCCGGGATTTATCATTCCTCGCCAGTTAAACTGCATGACGCCGATATTCGGAGCCTCTATATCCTGCAGGCATGGACGATGGCGATGAACACGACCGGCCAACTGGATGATTGAGCGATACGAGGACGGCTCGATGATTGCCCAATCGAAATCATGATCACGGCCGATCTCTTCTACCGGAGTCGCCACGACCAAAAAAATGCACTTTTTCGCCTGACTATGATCTAAATGGCGGCGAATGATGGCATCTTGGAAGGCTACCTGTGCGCTGCGTTCCTGTTTGCGACGCAGGACATGGTCAAGATACGCTTCTTGTTCATGACGCAGCAGCAAGACCTGGCGGCTGTGATAGCACATGACGAAAACTGCCGTATCGGCTGGCCATTCAGTCGACAACAGGGAAATCGCCATATTGACACATGGGTCGATGTTGGCAAATCGCACGAGACCAAACGAGACTTCCTTGCCTGTCTTCTCATCAACAACATGATGATTTTCATGCAACTGCAGGACGGCCTGCTTCATCGTTGCAACATACGACTGCCATGACAGTTCTTTCGTCGTCTGAGGCTGACACGGAACCAAGACAGCTTTTCGCTTCACGACCTGCGCCTGTAATTTCTTGACGCGCTTCTCGACAAAGCTCTCATGGGCCAATCGATACTGGGTCGGCTGCTGCAGCGGTATGGTTGCAGATGCAGAACGGAATTCATCCACCCAGACAGCCGTTAGCGTTTTTGTCCTGTCTGAGAATGCATTATAGCAGCACAAGCCATCCTGATAAGCTTGATAGAACCCCTGCGCTAAATCGGGTGGAATCGTCGCAGAGGACAAGACTACATTGCGGCCCAGTACGCCAGCTAAATGGACCAAGCGAGCGACCGCCGTCAAATCTTCCGGCGAGAAATCATCTACTTCATCAATGACGAGATCCGCTGACATCATCCGAAGGAACGGAAGCAAGCCCTTCCCACCGCGCGTCACCTCTGTCGCACGGATGATCTGGTCAATGGTCGCAACAAGTACTGGCTTGAACAGGAAGGCTCCATTTTTCTTTGACTGCGGATTTTTGCGTCCATCCAGGTAGATGTCCAGATACTTCAGCTGTTCATGCGTGAAGTTATCTTCAAAGGAAAGCATATCTTCCAAAAGTTCTTCTTCGCCAGCGCCACCGATCTCACAAGGAGAACCTTTCTCTTCTGAATCCGCAGTATCTACAACATCTGACTGCTTTTCCTGACGATACAATTCTTCAACAGCTGAAGAACCGATGATGATGGCCAATTCATCATTCGTCAGATGCATGCGCTCCTGATATTCGCTACCAGTCTGGAGCGTCAGCGAGCGGAGCCCCAGCGCTAACGTATAGCGCATCGACTTGCCATTGGGCGACAATGCCTGCATCAGTTTGGCATTTGCGGTAGTCTTGCCGCAGCCCGTGCTTGCCATATTCAGGATGAACCAAGCTTGCTCCGCCCCCTCTTGCCTTGCCGCTTGGACTTCGCGGACTGCTTTATCCTGCCATTGATATGGTGCTTTTGCCGGTTTGAAACGTACTGTGTCTGTCACATCCATCTCGCTGGCAAAGAGCGGCAACTGGTGCGCGATGTTGACGGCTTGCGCAGCCACCCGAACCAAATGCGAGGACAGTGTATCACAGAGCTTATCGCCCTCTGTATTGGCATATAAAACCTTCTTCTGTTCCTCTGTCGGTACATCCGTCTGGCACTTCTGAGAAGAGACAAAGTGATCGGCCAGCATCAGGGCTTCACGCGCATAGAGAAGAAGTGGACGCAAAGCTGAGTTCGATTCCGAGCAGAGCTGCTGCAACTGTGCTTTTTCCCGAAGCAGGCGTGCCAGCCATTTTTTGACCGACTTGTTCCAGTCACCATCATCCAGCAAAAATCCCCTCGAAAACGCAAAGCAGGGATTTTTCGCGACAGGGACAACTCCTTCATACCCCCAGTCAGCTTTAACCTTTGAAAAGAGCGCCTCCGCAGACAGAAGTGGCTCCATCGCACAGATTTTGCACTCCATCTCATTCCGCGTCACGGGCAAGCGATGATGTGACAGAATCAGCCAAGCGATCAGGCGCATGATTGGTGGCATATCCGGCAATGCCTCTGCCTGACTGCCTCTGTCTTTCATCTCCCTTTTCAAAGCTGTCTTCTTCAGCTTACCATCCATAAAGAGACGTATCCACGCATCATCATCCTCTGTGTCACCACTGATTTTCGCCACAGCCGCCAGCATCTGGCAGGAAACCCATTCGTGACGATAGGGGTCTTTTTCCATCGACGATGACCGCAGCTTTTCCTGGAAGTGATCCGATGACTTCCCCCAGTCATGGAAAAGGGCTGCTACCGCTACCAACGCTTTGATCAATGCAAGATAGGGCCAGCCGCCCTCCCACTCCTTATGCAGGATGTTCTTTTTCGTTGTGTTGACGGGCACCATGCCTTCTTCGTTGAATTTGTCGCGATTTCCCACCACCCAGAGGAGCTGGCTGCGATTGCGCGAGCGAATCCAGCGACAGGACACAGCCGTGCTTTTCGTCGCACTCCGGCGCAAGAGGGTCTTGACTTCCTGTACGCCCTCCTGTGTCATGATGGTCTGCCACGTGTCATTGCCGATGCGGTCTGCAAATTGATCCAGGATGCGGCGAACCGTCAACAGCGCTTTCTTCTCACTGCGGCTGGTAAACAGCACCATCATAATACAGGACCTTCCTTCCCCCATAGCTGACTTACGCGCTTCACCTCTTCAAACAAGAAGTCAAGCACCTTGTGTTCTGTGAATTTCTGCAGGCAGTACGAACGGAACTCCTGATCCCTGAGATCATCTTCGGCACAGATAAATGCGCCCGGCAGGACAATGGCATCTTTCACGAGGTCTGCAACATCGAAGACCAGGGCACCGCGCCGCGTCTTCCCGTGCATGACGGCAAAGCCATGTGGTATCCCCAGTACCCAGAGTGTGACCGCTGCCAGTCCATAGGCTAGATAATTGCCGTGATTCAAGAAGATATTGGCCTTATCTCCAGCGGGAGCATCATGAAGGCGAACAAAATCCGGCATATTGACATGCTCACTCGCATACTTATAAAGTGCTTTCGTGAAGACTGCCTCACCGGCCAGCAGATGTTTGATATCCACAGCCTGCTGGATGACTTGGCGGAAGCGTTGCATGGCAGACTCGATTTCATCATCATCTGCATAGAAGCCCCAGCTCTGCAAATCGCGGTCCTTCTGCCAGACTTGCTCGATAAACTGACACCGCTTCAATTGGAACTCTTTCGCTGCCGCCAACCGCTTGTCTGCCTGAAACCAAAAGGACAGCCACCCTTGCACATACTCTGTTGGCCGGTATTCACTCTGCGGGCTGAGCCATTCAATTTCCACGCCGGAAAGCAACGGCGTCCCACCATTGCCACAGAAACCGACCATAACGCCAGCCATAGACAGCATCCGCATGGCAGCTTGCGTGATGGATGTGCCTGTTCCCAGCAGCAGCACTGTCGTATTGGCAATCGGGATATTCCAAAACTGATTCTCCCTCTTGCCCTCTGTCAGATAAAGCACGCGCCCATCTTTCTGCATGACGCGGCATTTTTCGAGGTAATAGATGTTCGCCCTCTTGGAATGCAGGATAACTTTCAAGTTGGATGCTTCAATTTCTGATTTCCTCATCGTCATGGTATCACCTTCATGATAGTGTACTGCCCACCAACAGTCCGTCCGTGGTCTTAGGAAACTATATTTATTTTATTCATTCGACGTATCATCGCTGAATTCCTTCACACAAAAAGGCACCGCCGAAGCGGTGCCTTTTCCTCTAGTTGCCGATGGCAATCAGATCATGTTCTTGACATAGGAGTCGTAGAGGCTCTTGAGCTCTTCGACTTTGTCGTACATCTCGACCTGCAGGCCGGATGCCGTTGCGTAATCGCCATCGTTGAGGGCGTTGATGAGGAGCGTGAAGAGAGACTTCTCATCGATGCTGTCCTTGGCGAGGTAGCTGCGGATGCCGTTGATCTTGTTCCAGTTGTAGGAATCGAGGTCGGTGACGAAGTCGGTCTTGGCTTCCTTGGCTGCGCGGACGATGTCGCGGTTCTCCGGGATGATGCGGGCGATGAGCTCGGTCTTCCAGCGCGTCAGAGCACCAGCGCGGAAGGCTTCGATGATCTGGTCACGCAGTGCGCCGCCAGCCGTGATGACGGCGAGCTTTGCCGGGTAGTTCTCGAAGTTCTGCATGTTCTCCCAGACCGTAGCTGGCGGAGCACCGAAGAGGCGCGTGCGCTCTTCTTCCGTGTAGTCTTCGAAGACATCGTCTTCACTGCGGTATGCGCGGTCTTTCTCGAGGTAGAAGCCCTCTTCACCGGCATCCTTGGAGATCTCGGCGAGGCATTCTGCCGTCGTATGCGTAGCGCAGGCCTTGACACCGTCGAGGCAAGCCGAGTAGATGGCCGCGAGGACGAGGTACGTATTCGTGTACGGGTTGCATGCACGCAGCTCAAAGCGCGTTGCATACGGGTTGCTGAGATCGCGGATCAGGCCAGCGAGGATCGTGCGGTTACGCGACGGGATCTCCGGCGTATGGCCGAGGGACGTGACGACGCAGACCGGAGCCTCGAAGCCCGGTTTGAGGCGGTTGAGGGAATCGTTCGTAGCGGAGACGAACGGGTTGATGACCTCGTAGTTCTTGAGCAGGCCCATGAGGGAGCCGTAACCGATGGCGCTCATGAAGTCTTTCTTCTGATCGTCAGCCGTGAAGAGGTTGTGGAGCTTGCCGTCTTTCGTGATGGCAGCCATGCCGATGTGCGTGTGTTCGCCGTTGCCAGCCAGGCCGATCATCGGTTTTGCCTTGAAGTTGACTTCGAGGCCCATGCCGCGGAAGACCTCTCTTACAATCGTGCGAACGAAGAGCTCATTGTCGGCAGCCTGCAGGGCATCTGCAAAGCGCCAGTCGATCTCGAGCTGCTCGCAGACATGCGTCATGCGGCCGCTCTCGTCAATCTGTGCTTTGAGACCGCCGACTTCCTTGTGGCCCATCTCGACCTTGAAGCCGTATTTATCGAGAACGAGCAGGCACTGCTCCATAGCCGTGCGGACGATGCCGTGCGTGCGCTCCCAGTACTGCTCCTGCAGGACCTGCGAAGCAGACATCTCTTCGATGGCAGCATCCTCAAGCGGCGTCTTGACCCAGAACTCGAGCTCCGTAGCGGAGGTGAACTGGATGTCCGTCACATCCGTGCCGTTGACGCTCTCGATGCCGGAGATCTGCGGGTGCTCCTTGAAGAGGGCCATCAGCTCTTTCTTGACATAGGCGAGCGTGTCAGCGAGGACAGCGCGCGAATCGACGCGCTTGCCTTCGTGGATCAGGAAGGACGGAATGCGCAGCGTGCCGATTGGCTTGCCCGTCTCCTCGTCGTAGTTCTCCATGTTGTAGTCGACGAACCAGTTGACGGAAGGATCGACCGGCATATCGACTTTCGCGTTGTTCAGGGTGGCGATGCCCGTCAGTACGACGGAAGAACCATCCGTCTGGACAGCCGTGCCAGCATAGAACTCATCGATATCCTTGAGGAAGATGCGCATCGGGATCTTCTCATCCGTATCGTTGCCGGCCATATCGATGCCGACCAGCGATACGAACTTGATCTCGGGATGTGCTTTGAGCGTGTTCAGGATTTCTTCTTTTTCGGAGTTTGCAGGAATCACATAAAGTAACTCGTCCATGTTTATACCACCCTTTTTAAAATTAAGCAACAAAAAAGCCATGCAGAAAAAACATCCAGATCATACGAATCGGAAGTATCACCTCTGCATGGCGCCATTGCCATATGACTATTCGTCTCGTTCGAGCGCACCCGCTTGAACAATCCCTATGTTAGCACAGCCTCATCCATTTGTAAAGAGGGCTAGCGTGTATACATGTCCTGCACCTCGCGGAGCAGCCTCGTGGACGCTGCTGACGCGTAGGCGGATGCGCCTTCCCCGTAAGTGCTGCGGAAGGCCTTCTCGCCGTCGCCGCCCGCTAGACTTGTGGCGCGCATCCACTTGGCAAAGCTGCCCCAGCCTCGGCGCACCAGCAGGTCATGCGCGGTGAGCTCGGCGACGAGCGAGCACGACTCGTCGCCAAATGAAGCAACGGCCTGCTCATACGATTTCGGCACAGTCAAGTCTGCGCCATCGGGGAAGCGCCCCTTCTCCTGGAGCACACTGAGCCAGCTGCGGCGGTAATCCTCGAAGCTGCCGAGCCCTTCCTCGCTGAGGCGCAGCGTGCCGATGAGATAGGCCGTGCCGCGCGCAAGCCAGGCGACTTCCTGCTCGGTGCCGCCCATGGCCTGTGCCTCCATGACGCGCGTGAGCATGACGCCCATACTGAAGATCTGCTGGCGGCGCGAGTCTAGTGCTGCCGCATCGAGGAAGACCGTGCTACCGTTTTCGAGCCAGAGGCTCTCGCCGACATTCTTCCGCGCTTCATCGAACGTCATATCAGAACGCGCGCTGACGGCCTGTGCGAGCTCTTCTTTGCCACTGGAGAGCACGAGCGTGTAGCTGCCGCGCAGCGTCTGGCCGAAGCGGCGCTGCAAGAGCGACTGCACGGCCTCGGCCTCGGCGGCGTAGGAGTCGACCTGACCGTCGGTCACGCCCTCGCATGCCTCGATCTGTATCTTGGCCGGCTCGCTCTTCTGCGCCTGCCACCAGGCGGCAAACTCCTGGAGGAAATCGTCGAGCGTCAGGCCGAAGGTCTGCGCAAAGGCGTCTTCTCCCGTCGCCCCTTCTCCGAGTGACGTGAAGTAGGCGGTGAGTTTCTGGCCGCGCTCATCCTCCGGAAAGCGCGCGAGCAGCAGGGCGGTCATCATGTCGGCCATCTCGTAGGCATGGTATTCCTTTGCCATGATGGCCTTGCGCTCGGCAAATTCCAGGTGGATGAGCTGGTCGGGGCGCGCGGCGTGCGGCGCGCCCAAGAGATCGTCGAGCACATCATTCTGCCAACGCGCGAGCTTGCGGCCGCCGAGATGCTCGGCCATCATGGCGCCGACATAGTCAGCAGAGCCCTCTTCCAGCCAGAACAGGGCTTCCTTGTCCGTGTCGCGCCCACGGCTCAACTCGTACTGGAGCTGGTGGAAGAGCTCGTGCGCCGTCGTCGCATAGCGGTCGCTATGGCTGTCCATGACGCCGGCCTTCGCGTTGACCGCCGTGACATGCAGCCGCCCGCCCGACCAGCCGCCCGAGATGGCGGCGACCTCCTGCGCCTCCTCGTCGGAGAGCGAGAACTCTTCCTTGAGGATGCGGCGGTAATCCGCATCGGAAGCGGCCACGAATACGCGGACAGAATGATGGCGCACGGCGCCGAGTTTTTCCTGTGTCAGTCCGTCAAAGGCAGAAGCCGCCTTCTTGACATCCGGCAGGGCCGCGCCGCTGCCCTCGACGTGGATGGCCCCGTCATCGCGCTCGAAGTGACTCAACGCATCATCTGCCAACCGCTGCGCCTGCGGCAAGAGCTCGGGCGCATGGAAGCCGGCCCAGCCCGCGCCGACGAGCAGCATGAGCACCACAAAAACAAATTTCTTCAAGCCAAGCGCCTCACTTCCGCTGCCAGCGGCAAGTCACATGCTCAAAGCAATCGATGATGCCGAAGAGCAGGAGGCCCATGACGCTGAGGACGAGGATGCCCGCGTACATCTCCAAGTAGTTGACGCGCAGCCAGGCATCCATGATGTAGTAGCCCATGCCGTACTGCGTGCCGAACGTCTCCGTGAAGAACAGCACAGAGACGGCCGTCGCCATCGCGACGCGGATGGCCGTGATGAACTTCGGCAGGGAGGCCGGCAGGATGACGAAACGGAAGATCTGGCCAAGCGAGGCGCCGAGCGAGTAGAGCGGATAATAGCGCTCCTCCGGCAGCGTGCGGATGGCGTCGCGCACCGCCACGACGACCTGGAAGACGATGATCAGGAAGATCATGAGGACCTTCGAGAGCTCGCCGACACCGGCGAGCAGCATGAGGATTGGCAGCAGGGCAATCTTCGGGATTGGGTACGTCAGGTAGACGACGGGCGACAGGAAGCGGTCGGCCCGGCGGAAGTAGCCCATGATGACGCCGAGCGGATAGCCGATGCAGACGGCCAGGCCGAGGCCTGCCGCGATGCGCCAGAGGCTGTAGGCCGCGTGCTCGAAGATGTCGCGCGCGAAGACGTTTGTCAAGCGCGCGAACACCTTGTCGGGGGGCGGCACGATGGGCAGTTCGAGCAGCAGCGCGATCCCCCACCAGAGCGCGAGCAGGAAGACTGCCGCTGCGGCATACGAGAGCAGCGTGCGGCGAATGCGCTTGACATTCATCATGAGCGCCCCTCCTCTCCTGCTCTTGCGGCACTGATGGCGCGGATGTCCTCGCGCAGGGCGCGGCTCATCTCAAAGAACGCCTGGCTGCCGCGCTTTTCCGGGCAACCGCCGAGCGAATTGTCGAAGACGCGCGCGATGCGGCCTGGATCTGCCGCCATCAGCGCGATCTTCTGCCCGAGGTAGAGCGCCTCCTCGACGTAATGCGTGACGAGCAGCGTCGTGACATGCTGCTCCTGCCAGAGCGCTAGGAAAACATCCTGCATCTCCTCGCGCGTGATGGCATCGAGCGCTGAGAAGGGCTCGTCCATCAGCAGGATGTCCGGCTGCAGCAGGAAAGAGCG
>ERZ779852.2016-NODE-2016-length-17724-cov-6.627932_pt1 | contig 17724 bp, 21 predicted proteins | sample MGYA00511559_ERZ779852 | MGnify/ENA primary metagenome ERZ779852 (study PRJEB29588, sample SAMEA2157977) | human gut metagenome | biome: human gut; feature: human-associated habitat; material: faeces | place: Denmark | collected 2008/2010 ...
GATGTGAGTATCAACCGATAAGGAAGGAAGTAAATAAAATGATTAACAACAACATCATCAAGGATTACGTTGAGGATTACATCTTAAATAGTAATCAATTCATTGATGAGTTTGACGTTGATGCGATTGTTGAAAATCTGCATCATGTGGCCTTGGTTAATGATATAACTATTGAGGGATATGACGATTGCGATTCGTTTCCGGCTGATGATTTTACGGAAGCGTTCAAGGAAGCGTGAAGGATATGTTTCTTTCTGTTCTCGTTATCTGCTCGTGTGTTGTTGGTGTTGTTGTCGTCTTTGGCATGATATAGAATCGTGTTAGAAGGTTGAAATGTTGGATATTGTTTGTTGGACGGCGGTTGTCGTTGTGGTTTCCGTCGTTTTAGTGTCGTATCTGTGAGGTAAATGAAATGGTTAAGGATGATAGGAAGATTGCCACGTTCCATTCTCCGTTCAGGGGCGGTGACGTTGGATTATGGTATTGCGCTCATCGCAATGTGTACGAACTTCGGTATGATGTCCGATTTTATTCGATGGACGGACTGACTGATGCAGTTGCATTAACGCCGTATGACGCATGTAACTACGACCAAGTGGTCGACATCATCGTCGACGCTACTAACTTGGCGCTCACTCCACTTTTAGGGAGGGGTTAGCCATGTATTTTCGTGGTTGGATTCATTCGTGGACCTGCGGCAACTGTCCTGACGCTAACATATATTGGCGTTTACGTGCGTTTTGGGCAGGCGTGAAGCATAGACGTAGCGCGGATAATCCGCCGAAACGTTGCCCGAGCGGTTTTCTGTGGGAAACGTTGTGGCTGGACGGTTATGATAGTAACGAAGACACATTGGAGTTTTAATTATGAAATTGAAGAATTTGAATTTTGATAAAAGCGAAAAACGTACGAACTGGTTTGATGATGGCGTACTGGATGACGACCGTGTGCGCCGTGTCATTCGGGGGCGCCGCCGTAATCTGCACTTGCGCGAATACAATCGAGGAGAAGGCGATTGGGAAACATTATGTCGTAGCATAATACTGCTCAAGAACTTTTACGAGCCTCAAGGGTCGCAAGTGGCGTTCGCCGACGGAGTGGAACATGCGGCAAACGTTTGTCTGTCACTGTCCCCCCGCACATCCCGTATCGGAGCGTTGGCGCGAACTCAGGACATTGAAATGCTGGGCGGCGTTATTTATGCTCCGGCAATGGTGGCGTGGTGCGCCGTCTGTCATGTCAAGGGCGCGACATGCTATGAAATGTGCAAAGTCTGGGATGGCAACGAATTTGCCCAGACTATTGTCAAAATCGCGTGTCGATGTTTTGACAATCTCACCGACGTGCGGTATACTGATGAAGACATTGCAAGAATGTCGCAACAGCAGTAACAATAAGATAAGGCGGAATGATTATGGCATATATCAAGAGAGCCAAGCATTACAGTATCGTGCGCGGCATCACGCGCGGTGAAAACGGTGAACTCGTTGATACGGAAGTGGTCGTGAATGGTGCGTGCCGTACAGCTGACATGGCTATGAAGAAAGCCCGCAAAATCAACAAGGACATGCTGCCCATGTCTGCCGAGTATCATGCGCAGGTAACGCGCATGAATGAGGCGATTTATTGGGCTAATTGCGAATTTGGGGATGATACCATTATCGACTATCCGGGGCCGGTTGACGGCAACGTGGTCGAAGATGATATTATCACCGAGGAAAATAATTAATAACCCCTATAAGGAAAGGCAACACTAATGGCTGACAACGAACTGACCGTAACGAACGGCAACAACTTTTCCGCAAACGGCACTAACGCCGTATCCCACTTCTTCGACACCACTACTATGGACGGCAAGATGGCGCTCTACAACGCCATGCAAACCGCCGACAAGGTAGATGAACATCTTAACGAACCGTTGCATGTCACCAACGTGCTGGCGCAGGCTATCGAAGTCGCCAATCAGGAGACCGGCGAAATCAATGCGTCCACCCGCGTCGTCATCCACGCAGAGGAAGGTGACTTTGCCGCCGCCTCCCCCACGCTGGCGCACGCATTCGGCAATCTGTTCGCCATTTTCGGCACGCCGGACACGTGGAACCAGCCACTTGCCCTCAAGGTGGTGGAAAAGAAGAGCCGCCGAGGCTACAAGTTCTTCGACCTTGAACTGGTGCCGGAAGGCAAGCGCAAGTAACACGATTGTCCGCACCGTATGATATCATGGCAATGTCCCTATAGGGATGTTGCCGCCAGACTCACCCCCCGCCGTTTCCATCCTTGCGGCGAGGGGTGTTTCATACTCACAGGGGGAACCGTGGCAAAACGCAAAAACCGCCGACGCGCTGACATTCTGAAACGCAACGCCGCAATCAGGTCGGCACAGGTACGCCGAGACCGGGCAGTCGGGGATTACAGTACCGGACGCCTCCCCAAGCGAATCACCGAAACGTTTTTAGGAAATCTCAGTGCCCAACAGCTTGAGCAGGTGGCACGACGTATCGGGCAGGAATTCGGAGAACAACAGCAAGCCTTGAGGGCGCGGGATAATGAGCCGTATCAGGTTGTCCCAGATGTTCATATTACGAAACTTGATCGTGAGATGGCCGCGCGTCCGCTGATAACTGATGCGGAAATCGCCGCCGCCCCGTCGAAACGTCGGAAAACATTGCGGCAGCAGCAGCGCCGCAGAGTTGAGGCACGGCAGAAGATTAAGCGTGCCCAACAATTCGAGGCGCTGAGTATGGCCCGCTATACCGTGGGTGAAATGCGTGAAATGGAACGCGCGGGGGAATCTCCGTTCGACGTGTTAGGCACTCACACGGTCGGCGGTTCGGCACGTGACGAACTCATGCGAAGCCGTGCGAACGTGTTCAGTACAGAGCGTGGAATAAGCCATGCTCGTACGATGATGCGAGAAGGGAGCCGTAGGAAACTTGAGCGAGAAATGCTTGAATACGCCGGACTTATTGGACGTGCGCCATTACGCGCGGGAACTAGGCGTATCCCCGAGAACGAGGGTGTTTCTGATTTCGATAAGGTCGCGCAGCAACTTGAAGCATTCGATTTTAGTGTTGCTCAAAGATTCGCCGCCTTGTCGAACCGTCAAAAACGATGGCTGATAAACAACACGAATTTCAGCACCGTAGTACGCGAGGCAACATGGTATAATGATAAGGCACACAAATGGGAGACTAAAGCAGACGCGGGAGATGTAGAGGCACGACTTGATGAATGGATGACCAGCGCAGCAAGACACTAAAAAAGGATGGAATCATGCGAGAGCGTCGAACGGCGGTAACAGACGGCGCAACACTATTAACGGATGACGGCATAACGCCATTGACGGTGAATGCCGTCATTCGGCTAACCATGCTTGATCATCATACGCGCGTATGGTGCGCTCACGGATGGCAGGACATCAAGCCCATAGCCGCTCAACTATTGAAACGACTGCCATTGCAATCGAATCCGGCCAAAGATGGAGTCTGGGGCACTTTCAACATTCGTGGCCATTTCTACAGTTTCCGCGTGCGCATGGGCGGCATCACCGTGGATTTTCTGGACGTGCGCAACATCACGCGCGACGATGGACTGAATGTTTCACGTGAAACGTTTGGCGGCGCGGATGACTTGGAAACCACGTGGAATATCGCGCAGGAATGCGACGCCCTAAACCTCAAGGGCAATACAATAGCGTCCATGGCAATGGGCGATTATATCGGCGGGGATTACGCAGGATTCAAACGTCACTTCCCTCCATTGGATAAAGCGGAATATCATCGGATGCGCCCCGCATACTATGGGGCGATAGTGTACAGCAGGCCGGGTGAATATCGGGATTGCAGGAGTTGGGACGTGAACAGCCTCTATCCGGGTATCATGCGCGACTTTGCCATGCCGGTAGGATCTCCCGTTTGGTATGAAGGGGAATATTATTATGACGCTGATTATCCGCTGCATATCGATGTTATCGCGTTCGACGCGCGACTGAAAACGGGAAAAACGGCGACACTCACAAACATCCTACCCGTATGGGGGTACGAGGGCGAACGTATGGACAGCACGTTGGGCGTCGTCACCATGCCGGTGGCCGACGTGGATTGGCAGACCTTGACGGAAAACTATGATGTCCATGTGTGGGAGTATATCGGCGGTTGGAAATTCCGTAAATCGCATGGACTCTACTACGAGTATGTGGACAAATGGTTCCACGTGAAACAAACCGCAACCGGCGAGCGTCGGCAAATGGCGAAACTATTGCTTAATTCGTTGGTTGGGAAGTTTGGAGCCTCGCTTTATCGGCCCATGCTGCACCCAAAGCCTTCTGGCGATGGCGGCGTGGATTTTACTGTAGACAAACCTGAGTCAACCAACTCGCTCGCATGGCTACCAACCGCCGCATATGTCAACGCCTACGGTCGGCAAATATTGTCACGCGCGATGAACGCGAACGCCGGTCGTGTGCTCTATGCCGATACGGACGGCATGATACTGGACGGACTGGATGCGCCTGCGGATATCGAAACGGACGATAGGAAACTGGGCGCGTGGAAAAACGACCACACCTATGGAAAACTTCGTATTCTCGGCAATCGCAAATACTGCGGTGTGGAGACGGACGGCGGCACGGTGATGCGGTTGAGTGGCGTGCATCGGGCATCCCCTATCCACTACGACGACTTCCTTCCGAGGTCGCGCCATGTCAATGATGACGGCTGTTTTTTTGTGCTATGATGATCGGTAGCGGGGTGTGCGTCCCAAGCTGATTCAATGGCCCGACCGGTGGGCAATCGGTAAGGCGATTCGGTCGGATGTAGACGTGCGTAGCCAACGCCCATTGACGGCGAGGGAACCCGCACAGCCTAGCAATCCGGCACGGTGGCGTGATTGCCGCCGTGCCTTCTACCTTAAGAGGTGATTATGGACGACATCGAAAACGACGACAGGCCGGACACCACGCCCGACACTGAACCGGACGTGGCCGCTGACGACAATACGCCGACCCCGGAACCTGAAACGCAGGACGATAACGAACCCGAGGACGCGGGCGACGACAAGAACGCCGACATGGCCGATCGGCTGAGCGCGTTGGAGGCGACCGTGGCGGAATTGTCCAAAACCGTTGAGGCGATGCGCGACGCCGCCGCCGACCACGTGCTGAACGATGGCCCCGACGACAATGCAACGCCGGAATCGGACGATGAAATGACCGACGACGACTACAACGGCACCTACAGCACGTTCGACGACCTATACGAAGACTGACGATTAGAAAGGAATGACTATCATGGCAACCACTCCCGTGGTGACGCCGAAGCAGCAGCTTCGACCGCTCACCGAGTTCAACAACGCTCAGATTCTCAACATGATTCGCAACGAGGCGTCGCCGGAGTATCAGCGGCGAATGCCCTCGGCCACTCAGATGAACATGGATAGGCAGATGGCTACGCTTATGTCGTCCACCCAGCTTAAGAACGAGTTTTATTCGGCGTTGGTGAACCGCATCGGCGGCACCTACGTGAACACGTGGCGTTGGAACAATCCTCTTGGCGTTTTCCAGCGCGCATCGCAGGCGTATGGCGATACGTGGCAGGAAATCGCCGTTGGAATGCCTCTTGCGCAGGTCTACGACCCTAATGCGGAATATCTCGGCGCGGATAATTTCCGCAAGTGGAAAATCGACGTGGATTCACTCTATCACCGTCTTGACTTCGCTCACTGGTATCCGGCGACCACGGATGACAAGACGTTGCAGCGTGCCTTCACTTCCGAAAACGGTTTGGCCTCGCTCACTTCCCAGATTCTCACATCCTGCTACAATGCGGCTGAGGTTGACTTGTTCGAGGCCATGTGCCACCAGTTCGTCGAATACGCGAAGCTCGGCGGATATTGGCGCGTCCATATGGATAACGATCTGAACAACATGGGCAGTTCGGAAACGGACGCCCGCGATATGCTGCGTCAGATTCGCGCATGGGCCGACACGCTTAAATTCGTCAGCACCAAGTACAACGCCCGTCACATGCCGACCTTCGCCCGTCCGGATGAACTTGTGCTGTTCTGTTCCCCGGAAGTCAAGTCGGCGCTTGACGTGCAGGGCCTCGCCACGGTATTCCAGCGTACGGACGCGGAGCCGACAATCGACCGGATTATCGTCATTCCGCAGGACAGGTTCGGCATGGATGGCGTGCAGGCCATTTTGACTACCGACAAGTTCCTGATTGACATTCCCGTCATCAACGAGATGACCCAGCAGACAAATCCGGTGAACATCAATTCAGTCAACCATTACCTGCATGTCCAGCACATCATCTCAGTGTCCGGCTTCGCCCCGGCTGTGATGTTTTGGACGGGCGCCGGTTCCACTGCGAACGTGGTGGCTCCCACCGGCACGCAGGCTCAGGCGCCGACGTTCCAGCTCAAGCTCGCCATGTATGGCGGCGGCACGACCACGCCGGAGAATGTGGCGCGTGGTGGCGCGGTGCAGGTCACTGCCGATACGACCATCGGAAATGACGGTACCGCCACGTTCCGCTCGGATGCGGTTGAGTATCGTATCGGAGACACCGCCAAGCCGAAGAGCGATTACACGTATATCTCGCCCACCGGCGTGCTCGTGGTCGGCCTTGACGAACCGAACACCACTATCCCGGTGACGGCGACCGCCTTGTACACGAATCCGGCGACGCCGGAAGTGCCGGGAACCGTGTCCGCGGCTCTGGACGTGCCAGTGGTCGGTGACGGTGTCATCGGATTCAACCCGTCCATCGTCGCGTCCATTGCCGTGACCGTACCGAACGTGACCGTAGGACATACGGCGCAGGCCACCGCCGTGGCGACCATGATTGACGGTCGTACCGCCGACGTGACGGCACAGGCGGCATGGACGTCCGGCACTCCGGCGAACGCCACCGTGTCCGAGTCGGGCGTGGTGACCGGTGTCAAGGCGGGCGGATCTGATATCACCGCCACACTGTTCGGCGTGTCCGGTAAGAAGAGCGTGACCGTGACGGCGTGATATAATGGGAGGGTAGCCGGTTGGCTACTCTCTCTCACGGTGTGATGCAGGACAAGGCCCGGAGCGTTATCCACGTGATTGCTCCGGGCCTTGCCATACCGGAGGATAATAATGATCGACGACGCTAACCCTTACGTGGAATCTAATTTTTCTTGGGCGGAATGGACGCCAAACACGACGTTGAAACTCTGCCGCGTGCCATGGGATGCTTCATACCGTGATATCGTGCGGTTTGTTTCACGTGAAACACAGCGGGAATGGTTCGACGAACTGGACGGCGTGGAATGCCGTCCGGCCACCATGCATGTTTTCGGCGCCCCCGTTCGTATCGACATGCCATTTAACCAAGCGTCAAACTATAATTACCTTGTCGCCGTCAATGATTACCCCGAACTGGAATCGCCACGCGCTTGGTATTATTTCATCGAATCCGTGGAATACATTAACGCGCACGCCACACAACTCACGCTTATGCTGGACGTATGGCAAAGTTTCCAGTTTGACGTGAGTTTTGGCAGTTGCTATGTGACGCGCGGCCATATCGGCATCGCCAATGAACGCCAATGGGACGATTACGGGCGTACCACGCTTGCACTGCCGGAGGGACTGGACACCGGCGCGGAAACCGTCGTTACCTCACAGTCATATACGACGCTTATATCCAGCAAGCCCGCGCAGCCCGGGTTTAACTCACCAACCTTGGATTATGGTGTCATTGTCGTGGCTACAACCGATCTTGCGGTGTCGGGCGGTAGTACTGAAAAACCGTCGTTGAAAACCGCGCAAGGCTCACAATTCGAGAATCAATCCAATGGCGCGGGGATTTATTATTTTGACACCGCCGACGATTTCACGCGCGTTATGCAGGCGGGAAGTTCGTACCCGTGGGTCACTCAGGGCATTACGGCGATCTACGCCATTCCCAAAATCAGCGCCGACTATATAGCCGACGCCGGTAGAGAGGTAACGCAATTTTTTGGCAACGACGTGGCCGGCGTGGTTAAAGGGCATGTGTATACGTTTATGTGGGAGGCTAGAAGCGATAACAGGTATGACGATATTGTCTCTATCAAGAATTTTCGCAATAACTTCAATATCCCCAAACGGTATCATAATCTGAAAAAACTACAGTGCTATCCGTATAGCGTCGTGGAATGTTCGTGCCTGAATGGCTCGAATGTCATCTATCGACCCGAAGATATCCAGTCCAATGACTTGGTTATCCGCGAAACGTGGAATTACGCGCCGCCGTCTCCGCGTTTGAACTTTTACCCGGTGAACTACAATACGTCAGGCGCGCGCGCCGTTTCCTCCCCGTCCGGGAACGGTACCGGGCTGCCGATCGATGGCGGGGAAATGCTTAACGTCAGTTTCGGTATCACGAACTTCCCTCAGTTCATGGTGGTGAATAACGGGGCCTCGCTTGCTATGGCGAACAGCGCATACGCTCGCGCATATGCGGAGCAGTCGGCCGGATGGGCGCAGCAGAAAGCGACCATGAGCGCGGCAAACGCATTATCTCAGGCCGGTACGGCGATTCGCACCCAGCAGGAGATGACCCAACTGGGTATCACCAACCGTAACGCGCTGAATGCCATCGCGGCCAACTCGCTTAACCAGTCGTTGGCTATCGGGCAGGCGAACACCAACGCCATGACCGACCTGAACGTATCACAAAACAACGCGCGAACCGCGTGGGGGCTGATTTCCAATGCGGGTAGCGCATTGGCGTCAGGGAGCGTGGCCGGACTGATTGGCGGCGCCGTCGGCGCCGTCGGCGGCATCGTGCAGAACGACATCACCAACAAGGGACTGTACGCGAGTCGTGACATCGCCAACGATACGGCAGCTGCAAACACCGCCAACAGTGTGGCGACCAACGCGGCGCAAACATCGCAGGCGAACACTTACGCGCAACGCGCACAGCAGATTCAGGGCGCGTCCAGCGCTCTGATGGCCGGGCAGAACTATCGGTTGGCCACGCGCTTTGCCGAAGGGGATTATGAGAACTCCATAGCTGGGATCAACGCTCAAGTCCAGCAAATGCAGATGACCCCGCCGACTACGAGCGGTTCGGCGGGCGGCGACTCGTTCAACCTCGCTAACGGTATTATGGGCGTGTTGGTCCGTTTCCGCACGTGCGCCCCCAGCGCGTTGCGTTCGGTTGGCGAATTCATGTTGCGTTTCGGGTATTTTGTCCAGCGTTTCGTCACCCCGCCCGCAAGTTTGCAATGTATGGAGAAATTCACGTACTGGCAGATGCAGGAATGCTATATTAAAGGTACGCTTCCCGAACAGGCGCGGCTAACCATTAAGGGCATGTTCGAGCGTGGTGTGACGGTTTGGAGCAAGCCCGAGTATATCGGCGTGACCGACTGGGCGGACAATGATCCACTTCCGGGCATTGGCTACGAGTGATATAATGGCAGTATGAGCAGGTCTAAAAAGAATCGAGTCGGCGGCGCGTTGCACCCGCGCGGCAATTACGCGAAAACACGCGCCGTCACGCTTGATGACATGTATCTTCATTTGCTGATGGAACTCGCGTTGAACCGTTTCAGTTGGCGCGGATTGCCGCCCACTGTGGACGAACGTTGGCTGGAAATATGTCTGTGCGAATACGGTTGCGCGCTGTTTTTCGAAGACAAACGTATCGGCAGGTTCCTTGTGACTCAGGCGGGCTATCAGGGCAGACTGAACGTGTACAATAATCCGACATGCTTCGAGCCGGTAGGCGTCAACTACCATTACAGGCAACTCAAGGCCGGTTCGGAATGCATCCCCATTTGGGACAATCGAATGCGCGTCGGATTCAAACCGACATTATGGCAGTACGCGCGACGCCTTGCCGATATCGACAAAGCGTACGATGTGAACTTGGAGAGTCTTAAACTGCCGACCATCATAACCGCCGACCCCCGCACCAAGCTCACCGTGCAGAACATGCTTCAGCAACGGCAGGACGGTCAGGACTATATCATAGGATACGATTCGCTTGACCCCGGCAGTATGTTCCAGCCGTGGCCGAACACCACGCCCTATCTGCTGGATAAGTTTATTCAGCAGAAAGCACAGGTGACTAACGAAGTGTTGGGGTATCTCGGCATTCAATCGTCCGGCACGGAAAAAAAGGAACGGCTGATCTCCGACGAAGTTGCGCAGGCCAATGAGAAAACAGACGTGTTCCGCTTGAGTTTCCTCAAGGCGCGGCAGGCTGCGGCGACCGAGATTAACCGATTATGGCCGCAACTGAACGTGTGGGTGGAATACGCGGACGCGCAAAGCTCCGGCGTGCCGAACGCGCTTGATTCAAGCGCAAGCGGTACGACGGATATTGACATGCCAGCATCATACGACGCGGATATCGGAGGTGTATTGTAATGGCACAGGATTTTAGCGCCTACGCGATGACGACGCCGGGGGAGTACACCGAAACCCTCGGTAATCTTATCGCATTCGGCTATGATACCGACGACAAACTGCATCTTAGCGCCGATTATTACCCGATTTACGACGAATCTCATCGCGCGGAATTAAATGAGAAGATTATCCGCCATTACGCGCTTAGGGAGATAGGACAGGAAACCGCGCAGCAGTTCGTTTTCTATCTGGGTATGACAATGGCGGAGATCATGCCCTATTTCAACGAACGCTATCGGACACTGGACATGGAATATGATCCGCTGGACTCCATGGACATGACAACGGACAGTGAGAGCGACAGCGAATCCCAGTCGTCTGGTAGGGCATCCAGTACGCAGGACTCTAACAGCAGCAGTACCAGCAAGTCGGATAATTCCAGCACCACCACGTCAAAGAGTTTCGACAGTGACGTGCCGCAGACCGGCGTCGTGGGCGACTTCGCACGCTACGCGAGCCACGCGAACGAGTCGCAGGCGAACAGCTCCGGCACGGCATCCAGTTCTCAGGATTCAACCAGCCACACCACCGCACAAAGCGCAACCGACTACCAGCATGATTCAAACAATTCCAAGGGCAAGAGCCATGTGACCGGGCGCAGCCAAAGCGCCATGAGCCTGATACAGGAATACCGGAACGCCATCATCAACGTGGACATGGAAATCGTACGGAGCCTTGAGCCGTGTTTCATGCAGGTGTGGGGTTCGTATGATACAATATTCAGCAACTGCCATAACTATGGAGAATGGGAGTGACAATGAGTGCCGTTAATGCACTGGTACCACGGGAACGATTGTTTGACGGAATACCTACATCCGTTCCGTTCACGTATCGGGACGGATTGACCACGTTGCAGTTGATTGAATGTCTACGCCATAATCTCGATACCCTCCAATGTGATTTGAGCAGGTTGGAGGGGGTCACTACTGACCTAGCGGTATCCGTGGACAAAACCCTTGCGGACACCGTGGCGCAGGTCAACAAGTCGATGGACGATTTGCGGGCGGAAATGCTGGCCCTGATTCATGAGATGGAACAACAGGGCGCGGCCACCTCCCCCGTGTATGGCACCACGCAACCGCTCGGGGATGTGCTTGGCGGCATGTACGATAATGCGCGCAATCACGGATTGTTCTGGGGTGATTATGACGACATGCTGTTGACCGCGCAGGAATACGACGGGCTTGGACTCGGCGCACGTGAGTACGATCTGAGGGCCACCGCCGTGGATAATTGCGTCCCCGGTGATTTTCCGGGCCGCCCCCAATTCCCCTACGGGAAATCCATGCCGGAGAACCCCGTGGCGGACATGGCGTTTATCACGCAGTCCGAGGCGGACGCACGCTATGTCGAACGTAATCCAACCGCAGACAATTTCGATAGGAAGGAATAATTGCCATGACTGCGACCAACAAGACAAAAAATTACAACCTCAGCCAGTTTGTCGGCTCCGACCGTCCTACGTGGCTCGGAGATTACAACAGCGATATGTCGAAAATCGACGCGCAGCTGAAGCAGAACGCGGACGACATCGCATCAGCAGCAGCCGGTGGCCTCACTTCGGTAAGCCATACCGCCGACCTTACCGGAAACGGCACATCCGGCTCTCCGCTGGGCGTGGCGAACACCGTCGCAAAGAAGACCGATATCCCGGACGCGAGCAGATTCGCCACCACCTCCGCCCTCACCTCGGGGCTTGCGGGCAAGGTCGATAAAACCGCCTCGCAGCCAAGCACGCTCGGATTGACGGCGGCTGAACTTGATTCGATGTACAAGGACGCGAACGGCATCGTCCGCGTTGGTAACGCCGGCGCCTAGGGAAAAGGAAAATAACAATGTCTACCACACAGCATACCGGACACTACAATCTGCCGACATTTGGCGATAATCCGAATGACCGCCCGTCGTGGCGCGGCGATTTCACCGACGCGATGACGAAAATCGATAATCAGATGTACGCCAACGCCACCAACATCACCACGGCGACGGCGGCGGCGAACAACGCGACCACGGCGGCGGGCGAGGCTAAGACGGCGGCTAGCAACGCCACAAGTCTCGCGCAGACCAACAAGAACGATATTGCCGACTTGAATGGCTATTTCGGTAAGCTCGGCGTCACGTCGGAATCAACCGCGCAGCAGCTTATGGACACCATCAACGGCAAGGCGGAGGATACCGAACTGACCTCGCTTAAGAGCACGGTATCTTCATTGTCCAGCACGGTTAATACCAAGGCGAACACCTCCGACGTGTACACCAAGGGTCAGGCCGACACGACGTTTACTAAGCAGGGCGGATATTCCGGCACCGCGCAGCAGCTGAGCCAGCGTATTCAGGCGCTGGAAGCGACGCCGCAAGATCAGCCGCCAATCTGCCTCTGCATCGGAGACAGTTACGCCAATTCGTCCGAGACCGTCGACCCGGACGGGACGGACGCGACCAAGTGGCCTACGCAGCTCCGCAACATTATCGGCGGCGAGTATCAGGTGAAAAACTATTCCGTGACCGGCGCGGGGTTCAACGTTTCAGGTAAGACGTTCACCGACCAGATTAACAATGCTTACAGCGCTTCGGCCATCGACAACGATAATGTGGCAATAGTCATCATTGGAGGCGGTCGAAACGATATCGGCACCACTCCGCAGATGGAGTCATATGCGGACGCGACGTTCTCCAATGCGCGCGTCAAGTTCCCTAAAGCCCGCATTATCTCCGTGCCTATGCTCTGGCATAATGCAGGTATGGACATGTACGGTCGGCAGAAAGTGGCGGGCGTTGCGGAAGCGGCTGTCAAAAACGGCGTTGAGAACGTTGACTGGGCTTGGACGTGGAATATTGGCAACGATTCTAACTTCCCCAGTGGCAACATTCATCCGAACGCGAACGGTGCGAAGGTCATCGCATCCTATATGGCCTCCGCAATCCGAGGCACTTATACCGGACGCTACGAAGCGGCCACCATCTCTTCATCCAGCGGCCATGTGCATGGCAATATCGTGGCGTCTGGTGGCATGGTTTTCGCCACACTTTGGGGCGAAGATCCAACCACAAATGCCGAACTAAAGGCAGGGCTTACGTTCCCGAGCTGGGCCAGAGTGGTAGAGGGTTCCTCGCCCGACCGGCTCAGGACGTGGGGTGCGGGCCTCACTAACTCCGGCAACGCTATAAGCGGCTGGCTGTTAGTCAACATGAGTCCGGGAACGTCCGGTAGCCCCAGGATCTCCTACTTCGGAGATACTGCCGGAGGTAACAATGGCTGTTTCGTCTGCTACCCGTGGTGAGTGTTTTCGCTTGAAAATCTAATCCATACCCCCGCTCGGTACGCCGGGTGGGGTATACTATTATCATGGACAATACGGCACTATACGCGATGTATGTTATCGGCACGGTGGAAAGCAATTGCGATTGGGGCGCATGCAATTATGTGGACGCCATCACTATGGGCATTATGCAATGGTATGGCAGTCGCGCCCGCGATCTATTGGAACGAGGGCGCACCGCCGACCCGGACGGGTGGAACACGTTCGCCGCGGCGGCTCCCACATTGGCGCAGCAGGTGCAGGCTAATGACATCAACTGGACGGCACGCTACCTATCCACCGCGGAGGGTAATGCGTGGAAAACGTGGGCACAGCGGGACGAAAACCATGCTTTCCAAGAGGCGCAATGGGAGGCGGATTGGAACGGATACCAATTCACTATGACCAATTTCGGTTTTCCCGAAGGGAATGTGAAAGAGCGTATCATGTGGGCGTGCGCTTATCATCAATCCCCCGCGCAGGCGCAGCGTGTGCTTGCATCATGCTCGGCAACCGCCACGCTGGAATTGATTTACACTACGATTTTGGCGGACGGCGTGCTGGGCCAGTACCGTAATCGGTATACGACCGCGTATAATCTACTGAAATCGTGGGACGGCACGAACGCGCCTCCTGATTTTGGTCAGACTTCCGAACCGTCCGACACGCCGGGAGGCGACCAGTCCGGCATCGACGGGAAACCCGCGAGTACCGCGTGGATCCAATTGCAGGGTGATAACCTTATCTACCACAGCGGGGACAGTACCGCCATTTTTGTAAAAGGCGTCGCACAGACATGGGTATACAAGACTTCCGAATCAACCAAGCCGGGCGGCGGTCAGACTGGCGGCGGTTCCAGTTCCGGCAACAGCAGCGAGGATGCGGCGCGAGTCGTGGAATGGCTGCGGTCACGCATCGGCAGATACGCATACTCGCAGGGCGCGGGGCGATTAGATCCCGATTCGAGTGGGTACGGCGATTGCTCCAGTGTATGCTGGCGAGCGTATCAGGACGTGCTGGGCATCGACGTGGGCACATGGACAGGCCAGATGGCAAGCAAGGGCACCCGCGTCTGTGGCAGCTCCGACACATCGGTGTCGGATGCTATCGCCAAGGCGCAAGCAGCCGACCTGCTATTGCTGGACTGGGGCGCGTATACTCAGGCATGGGACCATGTGGAAATGTTCACCGGAGATTCCAAGGACGAAACATTATCGCACGGGGGGCCGGGCAATGGGCCGAATCTGTTCGCCGCGTCGGGTGAAATGAGCATGGCGAGCAGGTGGGAGATACGCCGGTACATCACCGATTAGCGCAACGGTAAACCGGTAGATATCTACCGGTTCATCCATACCTTATGGTATCATGGATAGTATGGAGAAGCTGTTAAGCGAGGGCGATTACTACGGTTATGGGCGCGTGCTGTCCTATCACGCGCCTTGGATGTTCGTCATCGGCGCGCGCGGCCTCGGCAAGACCTATGGTGCTAAAAAACTGGTCATAGGCGACTGGATTAAAAAACGCTGGCAATTCATCTACCTACGCCGAACGGCAGAGGAACAGAAAAACAAAGGGACTTGGTTTGCGGACATTGCAGAGCAATACCCGGAATTAGAGTTTAGGATATCCGGCAATCAAGCCGAATGTCACTGGCTGGATGACAGGGACGCCACCGCAGGCAAGCACGGCAAGAAACGCCCAACATGGCACATCATGGGATATTTTATCGCCCTATCACAGGCCGGACAGGTGAAATCGGTTGCCTACCCCAGAGTACGCACCATTGTCTTCGACGAAATATTCCCCGATAATATGCGATACCTTGGCGGAGAGGTCACGGCGCTTGAGGAATTTTACAACACGGTAGACCGCTGGAATGACAGGGTTCGCGTTATCATGTGCAGCAACGCCGTAACGTTGGCTAATCCGTATTTCAGCGCGTTTAATATCAATCTAAAACCGCAGCTGGATAATCACGTGCAATATCAGCGATATTGCGACGGGTTTATTATGGTGGAATTAGCTGATTACGGCGGATTCAGCGCCAAGGTTGCCACATCCAAATTCGGACAGTTTCTACGCAGATACGACGAAAATTATGCGAATTATGCAATCAATAACGGTTTCAGGGATAACGCCAATGCTCTCATTAGTGATTTCAAGGACGCCGGATATGCGTTCACATTAAGAACCACCGAATACGGTATTTTCAACGTATATCAGCAATTAAGCGACACCGACGAAGTGCTATATATAATCACAAAAAAACAACCGAAAATCACCCGTAATTTCACGTTCGATTATCGACTTGTAGACAATAATTGCATAATGCTCAAGCGCTCCGACGACATGACGCAAAAAATACTGAACGCCTATCGCGTCGGTAGATTACGGTTTGAAACCCCGCAGATTAAAGCGGAGTTTAGCATGATTCTTGGCGGCTTATTACAACAATCAGGCATAAGAAAGTGAGGAATATAATGATGCAAGCGGACATATGGTGCACCATTGCAGCCATGTTTTTCATTAGCATCGACTACGTTACTGGCGTAGTAAAAGCAATCATGCGGGACAATCTGAGTTCGCGAAAGATGCGTGAGGGACTAGGGCACAAGTTCGCCTATCTTATGCTTGTGCTGGTGGCATGGTTCATCGACGAAGTGAACCGGCATATCGACTTAGGACTGCCAATGTCCGTATTTGTCTGCACGGTCGGCGGAGTCTGTCTAATCGAACTCACGTCAATACTCGAAAACGTCACCGAAATCAATCCCGAATTAAAAAACGCGCCATTTATGCGGATTTTCGCTCAATCCACAAGTGGTAAGCACGGGGCGGAATAATGGACGGCGTGAAGTGGATAGGCTCGCCAAACCACTACAGTGGACGAGCCGGACATAAGGTGACACACATCACCCTACATATTATGGCCGGTTTTCTGGCAGGTACCGATAGTGTGTTCTCACGTTCATCCAGTCAGGCGAGCGCACACTACGGCGTCGGAGCCGGTGGCGAAATACATCAATATGTTGACGAAACTAATGGCTCGTGGTCTGATGCCAATTACGAGTCAAACATGTCAACTATCAGCATCGAGCATGAAGGGGGTATAGCGCAAGCGCCATGCACGCAAGCATGTATCGACGCCAGTGCTCGACTTTGCGCCGATATAGCGCAACGTTACGGACTAGGCATGTTATGGCATGACGGGACACGTGGTAACGTATGGCTACATCGAGAAATCAGCGGCACCGACCACGCCACATGTCCAGACCTAGCACCAAACGGGCTACCATACCAGCAAGTGATCGACAAAGCCAACAAGATAATAGGAGGTACAACAATGGCTAGCGCAGGGGATGAAGTTTGGAACTGGGCATACAAGCCAGACGGGAAAAACGCGACACCGGGCGGCAATATGTACAATCTACTTAACTACGAACTGCCGATACGCATTCGGGACAGCATCATGCAATATAACTTCAAAAACACCGCGCCGGGGGGCAACGTTTACAACACTCTTTGCTTTGAAATACCCGGAATGCTGAAACAACTCGCCAAAACAATCGAAGAACAGCAAAAGCAAATCGATGCGCTGACCGAAAAAATCGACAAACTGCAAAAAATCTGACAAATAGCAACAGAGAATAAGTAAAGCCCCTAGGATTACGCCTAGGGGGCTTACTTGTTATATATCAGTCGCCGTTATCGATCGAGATAACATACTTGCGGCACGGACGCCCCTTTTTCGAGAGGCCCTGAGCAACCTCAATATAATCATAATCAAAGCTCAACATTAATTCAATAACCGAAGAGAGAGCAGAGTCAAAAGTGGTAACAGAGTCGTCAATCAAACCATTATCACGAACAGTACCAGTATACACATCTTCAATACCGACTTTATATACATTATCCGGCTCAATCTCGATAACGTAAGCATTAAACTTATTCATTTTTTTCCTTTCCCTAGAAGCGGACAACTACAGT
>ERZ779852.2022-NODE-2022-length-17699-cov-10.852358_pt1 | contig 17699 bp, 16 predicted proteins | sample MGYA00511559_ERZ779852 | MGnify/ENA primary metagenome ERZ779852 (study PRJEB29588, sample SAMEA2157977) | human gut metagenome | biome: human gut; feature: human-associated habitat; material: faeces | place: Denmark | collected 2008/2010 ...
CCCGCAGGGACCACAGGGCATTCAAGGCGTAGCCGGAGCCGCCGGCGCGGTTGGCGCAACCGGACCGACAGGCCCCATCGGCCCACAGGGTATTGCGGGTACAGCAGGCGCAGTCGGTCCTACCGGTCCCACAGGTCCTACGGGTCCGACTGGACCGAGCGATACGCGCGCGGCGGCAGCTGTTGCCGATGCGACAAGCGTAGAGGACGTCGTCGAGCAGTTCAACGCGCTGCTGGCAAATCTCCGCGCAGCGGGTCTCCTCTCGACCTGAGCAATAAGCGGTGCGGCGCAAGCCGCACCGCGATACATATATAAAAGGAGGAATCATCATTTCCTACCGCGTCTGCGTTTACGCCATCTGCAAAAACGAGTCGCAGTTTGTCGAGCGCTTCATGGACTCGATGTCCGAGGCGGACGACATCTGCGTGCTCGACACGGGGTCAACGGACGATACGATCGAAAAACTCAGAGCCCGCGGCGCGCACGTCGAGCAGAAGGTTATTTCGCCGTGGCGCTTCGATGTCGCGCGCAGCGAATCGCTGAAGCTCATCCCAAAGGACGCCGATATTTGCTGCTGCATCGACCTCGACGAGCAGTTTCAGTCCGGCTGGCGCGAAAAGCTTGAGCGCGCGTGGCAGCCGGACACAACACGCGCCCGCTACCGCTACACGTGGAGCTTTCTGCCCGATGGGCGCGAGGGCTGTGTCTTCTGGACGGACAAAATTCACAAAAACGGCTGCTACCGCTGGGTAAATCCGGTGCACGAGGTTCTTCAATATCTGGGCGAGGGCGGCGAGCGCTTTGTCGACGCCGAGGGCGTGCAGCTCGACCACCACCCCGACCCGAGCAAATCGCGCGGGCAGTATCTTCCACTTTTAGAGCTTGCCGTGCGGGAGGACCCGCAAAACGACCGCCACTATTTAGGCCGCGAGTACATGTTCCGCGGCGAGTGGGCGCAGGCAGTCTCGACCCTGAAGGCGCACCTCGCGATGCCGCAGGCCGTGTGGCGCGATGAGCGCTGCGCCTCGATGCGCTACATCGCGCGCTGTCTGCGTCGTTTGGAGCGCGAGGACGAAGCCGCGCTCTGGCTGCACCGCGCCATCGCGGAAGCGCCGCACCTGCGCGAGCCGTATCTGGAGTTTGCCGACCTGCTTTATCAGCAAAAGGACTGGTGCGGCGTCATTTTTATGGTAAACTGCGCGCTCGCGATCACCGAGCGGCCGCGCACCTATATCTGCGAGCCGTTCGCGTGGGGCAGCTTCCCCTACGATCTGCTGAGCATCGCGTACTTTCACCTTTCGCAGTGGGAAAGCGCGCTGAAAAACGCGGAAAAAGCGTTTGCGCTTGCACCGGACGATGCGCGTTTGCAGGAAAACTGCGCACTGCTCAGGGCGAAAATTCAGAAAGAAAGCCGTATCTGATGGCTTTCATTTGATGGCTTTCTTCGGTTTTCAGTTGCTTTTTCTGCCGCCGTATGATAGATTATTAGAGATTATGAACCGAGGGGGCACGGCAATGGAACTGTGCGAACGCTACTTACATTATATGAGCGCGCTGTGCGAGGGCACAATGCCCGCGCCGCCGGAGCTTGCGCTCACCGCCGATACCACTGAGGAGCGCGCCGCGCAGCTGCAAAGCGCGCTGAAAGATCTGAGTGTGCCGGACTTTGTGCGCCTGTGCGCCAAAAGCGCAGGCGACGAGCTGGACGGGAAAATGTTCGATAACTTCAACGAAGAAGACTTCTCCCGCGCACTGCTGCAAATGCTCACCGCCGCGGCGGAACTGGAGCAGCCCGAGGAAAAGCCGCCCGCAGCAGAAAGTACCCCTGATCCCGACGCGGGCAAGCACGCGTTCGAGGTCTTCTGCGACTGCGTGGAGCTCGACGAGCAGCTCGTCGCGTACCTCATCGACATTTTGAAGCGCGGCGACAAGGCCGCGTTCTACAAGCTCTCGCAGGTCACGACGCAGCTGGACCTCGACCCGCGCGAATTTCTCTACTGGCTCGCCCATCGCGAGGACTACGGTACGGACGACGAGCGCGCCTGCGCGGCCATCATGGACGCATGCTTTGCGCGCCTGTATGAAGAAAAGCAGGGCGAGCTTCTGGGGGCACTGCTCTCAGGCGATCAGAAGACGTTCGAACTCTTCCGCACCGAAGCGCCCGAGCTGCGGCACCTGCCTGCCGCGACCTATGAATGGTACAGTAAAAACTATCTGGACCGCGACTATCCGCTGCGGTTTATTCTAATGTGCAACGGCGTCGAATTTCCCGACACGCCGGAGGAGGACAAATGAACAGAGATGAAATGTACCTGTCGCTCGGCGTGAGCGACAAAGTGCTTCAATTCGGCGAGGCCGTTTTAGACGAGCTCAAACCCCGCTTTGCCGGAATCGAAGAGATCGCCGAGCTCAATCAGGCGAAAGTCATCGGCGCGATGCAGAAAAACCGCGTGAACGCGACACACTTCGCCGCCTCGACCGGCTACGGCTACGATGACGAGGGGCGCGACAATTTGGAGCGCGTCTACGCGAGCGCCTTCCACACCGAGGCCGCGCTCGTCCGCCCGCAGATCACCTGCGGCACACACGCGCTGGCCATCGCGCTGTCCGCCAACCTGCTGCCGGGCGACGAGATGCTCGCTATCTCCGGCAAGCCCTACGATACGCTTGAGGAGGTCATCGGCCTTCGCGAAAGCCCATGCTCGCTCAAGGAGTACGGCGTCAGCTATGCGCAGGTCGACCTGCGCGAAGACGGCAGCTTTGACTTCCCCGCCATCGAGCGCGCGCTGAACGATAAGACGAAGCTCATCCACATCCAGCGCTCCAAGGGCTACTGCCCGCGCCCGACGATCTCGGTCGACGCCATCGGCGAGGCCATCGCGTTCTGCAAAAAGCTGCGCCCCGACGTCGTCGTCATGGTCGACAACTGCTACGGCGAATTTGTCGAGGCGAACGAGCCGAGCGACTTCGGCGCAGATATGATCGTCGGCAGCCTCATCAAAAACCCCGGCGGCGGCCTTGCCCCCATCGGCGGCTACATCTGCGGCACGCAGAAGTGTGTCGACCGCTGCGCCTATCGCCTTTCCGCCCCCGGACTTGGACAGGAGGTCGGCGCGAACCTCGGATTGATGCCTGCGCTGTATCAGGGCTTCTTCCTCGCCCCCAGCGTCGTCTCCGGCGCGGTCAAGGGCGCGGTGTTCGTCGCCGCGTGCTATGAAAAGCTCGGCTTCACCGTCGTTCCGTCGTCGAAAGAGGCGCGCCACGACATCATCCAGTGCGTCGAGCTTGGCTCGCCTGAGGGCATGGTCGCCTTCTGCAAGGGCATCCAGTCCGCCGCCGCGGTCGACAGCTATGTCGACCCTGTCCCCGCGCCGATGCCCGGCTACGACTCCGACGTCATCATGGCGGCGGGCGCGTTCGTGCAGGGCAGCTCCATCGAGCTCTCGGCCGACGGCCCCGTGCGCGAGCCCTATGCCGTCTACTATCAGGGCGGCCTCACCTGGTACCACGCCAAGCTCGGCGTGCTGCTCTCGCTGCAAAAGATGCTCGACGCCGGACTCATCACCCTGCCGTAACGAAAATTTTCCCTTCCGTAAAGGATACCGCTTTTTTATGCTCATCCGTAGAACACCCGCAACCAACCGGCATTTTCGCCGCCGTCCGCCCCCGCGTACTGTTTGTTTTTCCATCTGACATATAAAATCTAACAGTACAAAGGAGTTTAACAATTCAATATGTGGTTCTGGCTTTCTCTGATCGCGCTGCTCTGCTGGAGCGGCAGCGACCTGTTTTCCAAGATCGGCTGTCAGGGGGAGGACGATCATCTCGCCCACCTCAAGATGGTCATTGCCGTCGGTACCGTGATGGGTCTTCACGCCGCGTTCGAAATTTTCGTCGGCGGCACGGAGATCAGCTGGTCCATTATCTGGACGTATCTGCCCGTATCGCTGCTGTACATCGGCTCGATGACGCTCGGCTATCTTGGCCTTCGCTACATTGAACTGTCCATCTCGTCGCCGATCTGCAACTCGTCGGGCGCGCTCGTCGCCGTGATGACACTGCTGTTCGTCGGCGGTGAGGACTATTCCCCGCTCGCCCTCGGCGCGATCGTCCTCGTCTGCGTAGGCGCGATCGGCCTCGGTGTGGTGGATGCCACGGAGGACCCCGAGCTGCGCGCCGCCCGTCAGGCGGAGGGCAACCGCAAGTATTCCAAGAGCTTCCTGGCCCTCGCCCTGCCCGTGGCCTACTGCCTGCTCGACGCCGCCGGCACCTTTGCCGACAACCGCGTGCTCGAAACGCTGGACGAGGGCAGCGCAAACTGCGCCTACGAGCTGACGTTCCTGTTTGCCGCGGTGCTGTGCTTCATCTATGTGGTCTTCATCAAGAAGGATCGCCTGCTGCCCAAGCGCGAAGCGCCAAAGTACATCGGCGCCATCTGCGAAACGGCCGGTCAGTTTGCCTATATCTATGCCATCGCGGACACATCGCACCTTGCGATGTCCGCGCCGATCATCAGCTCCTACTGCGCGGCTAGCGTGCTGTGGAGCCGCCTCTTCCTGAAGGAAAAGCTCTCGTGGAAGCACTACGCGATGATCCTGCTCGTCGTCATCGGCATCGCCGTGATGGGCGTGTTCGATATTTGATTTTTATGCACAAAAAAGGATCGTTCCCACCAAGGCGGGAACGATCCTTTTTCCCTTTCAAGCCTTCTTGATGGGATGGCGGATGACCGTCTTCCGTTTTTCCGCCGCGACGCGGCGCGGGTCGGAGAGATAGATCTCGTGGTGCAGGCGGACGTCGTTCAGGTCGTTTTCATACCCGTTTTCGCGCAGAAATGCGTCCATCTTCGCAACGGGCTCCAGCTCATCGTCGAATGAGCCGAGGTGCAGGGTCTGCACGCAGAGCCCCTCGTCGACGGTCAGAAATTCCGCTTTCGAGCAGTCGAGCTTTTTCTTCTTTGCTGCCGCCTCGACCGCCCAGTCGAAGTCCGCTTTCGTGACGAAATCCGGCAGGCGCAGGACAGAGATCCAGCGAAAATCCGATTTTCGCCCATAGTCGACCGTCTCCGTGTCCGGCATCTGCCAGAAGCCCTCGAGCGGCGGCACAACATAGTCGAAAAAGCCTTCGATCTCGTGTCCCGCGCGCTTGCTCATCTTGAGCGTGTAGGCCACGGCGTAAAGTACACCGATGGCGCGCTGATACGCGCCATTTTCCTCGTTTGGGTCACCCCGCCCGCGCACGGCGATATAGTTTGCGCGCGGCACGGTGACGATCTCCGGCTTTGCCTTCGGCAGGTAAAATTCCCTGTATTCTTTCTTGAAGTCAAAGGACATGGTCCTCTCCTTTTTCAGTCCAGTGGGATGTCCAGCACGTTCACACCGCGCTTGAAAGCGTATTCGATCGTCGAACGCGTCCCGCCGCGCGCGCCGTCGTTCACGGCGATCAGCAGGCTCGCATGGTCGACCATGTAGCGGTTGCGCCGCTGCATGCAGCCCGGCGTGTAGCTCTGCTGCACCATGGTCTCATAGTCGCAGCGAGCTAAAATGTCGCGGTAGCGGGATTTTTGCGCTTCGCCCCAGCCGTCCGCCTGCGAGGGACACGGGATGGCCGCCTCGAGCGTGATGTGCGGGTATGTGCTTTTCAGCGCCAGCACGGTTTCGGCAAAGTAGAGGTCACAGCCCTCGGCCATACCGCAGATAAAATGTTCCATCCCCTCGTGGATGGCGCTCTCCACCGCGGCGCGCAGCTTCGCCTTAAGGGCGATACAGCGAAGGTCGCTTTCATCTTCTCCCCACGGCAGCTTCCCCGGCCGGTGGCCGGTGAATGCGCAGGAACAGGGTCTCCCCCGCATGGACATCTCCTCCTCTCTCTTTGCCATTATAGAACATTCGTTCGTCTTTGTAAAGCATTTTCCCTCTTGACAAACCGAAAATTTGTCGTATACTCAAGCTATCAACTGAATCACTTGTCTTCGAGGCGGGGTGAAACTCCCCACCGGCGGTTACAGTCCGCAAGCGGTATTTTTTTATCGCACGAACCGGTGAAATTCCGGTACCGACGGTCACAGTCCGGATGAGAGAAGATGTGCTGCGCGCGATCTACCACGCAATTTTCACGCTCTTTTGCGTCATGCACCTTGGAAGACTTGTTCTTTCAGGGGAAATGACAAAAAGGAGTGTATTTTTATGTCCGAACCCAATGTAAACGCCATCCCCACCGCCCGCGCAACTCACCACAGCCGTACCCACAAGCTGACGGTGACCGCCATGCTCTCGACCGTCGCATTTTTGCTGATGTTCATCGAGTTCCCGATCCCCGCGCTCATCCCCGCGTTCGTCAAGCTCGATATCTCTGACCTTCCAGAGCTTCTGGCGGCGTTCTCGCTCGGCCCCATCTACGGCGTGATCGTCACGCTGCTCAAGAACGTGCTGTTCTCCGTGCTGCACGGCACGTCGTCCGCGTACGTCGGCGAGCTTTTCAACTTCATCATGGGCAGCGTGTTTTCCTTCACCGCGGGCTTCATCTATCAGAAGAAAAAGTCCCGCAAGAGCGCGCTTATCGGCGCTCTCGCCGGCGCGCTGCTGATGGCGGTGCTGTCTGTGCCCCTCAACTACTTTGTGGTCTACCCCGCCTACGTTGTGTGCTATCACCTGCCGCTTGAAGCCATCATCGGCATGTATCAGGCCATCCGTCCCTCGACCAACGGCCTTCTTGAGTGCCTGATGGTCTTCAATATGCCGTTCACCTTTGTCAAGGGCATGATCGATGTGGCGCTGTGCTTCCTCATCTACAAGCCGCTCTCCCCGCTGCTGCACAAATAATATCAGAAAGGAGCTGCACGTCCATGGCGCTCGACTGGGGCATTCTGCACTGGATTCAAAACACGATTGCCTGCCCGTTTCTGGACGCTGTGGTGCCAAAGCTCACGATGCTCGGCAATGCCGGCATCATCTGGATCATCGCAGGTGTTCTCCTGCTGTGCACGAAAAAATACCGCCGTCAGGGCGCGCTCGTGCTGGTGGGGCTGCTCGCGGGACTTCTCGTCGGAAATGTTGCGCTCAAGCATCTTGTCGCGCGCTCGCGGCCCTGCTGGCTCGATCCCTCCGTGCAGCTTTTGATCGCCACGCCGACGGACTACTCGTTCCCCTCGGGACACACGCTGTCCTCGACGATCGCCGCAACGATCCTGACGAAGACTGACAGGCGCTTCGGCTATGCCGCCATTTCTCTCGCGGTGCTCATCGCCCTGTCGCGGCTGTACCTGTACGTCCACTTCCCGAGCGACGTGTTTGCCGCAGCGCTGCTGGGTCTTCTGATCGGCGAGCTGACGTTCCGCTATGGCGGAAAGCTGCTCGACAAAATTTCCCGCAGGCAAAAGCAATAAAGAAACCCCGCACACCGTTTCAAAACGGTGTGCGGGGTCTTTACATTTTGGGCATTTATACCTTTTTCGCCGCAAGGAACAAATTCGGCGGCGCGGGAAAGAGATTCTCCCGCTCCAGCACCGCGAACCCCGCGTCGGTGACCGACCGTTCGAGCGAGCGCATCGTATCGAATGCGACATAGGGCCGCTTGCCGGTCTTGTATTCAAACCACTTGCGCACTCGCTCGCGCGTGAGCCCCTCTCCCAGACAGTCCGATACCAGCAGCAGCGTTCCCTGCGGCTTCAAGAGCGCGCGGATGCGCGCAAGCGCCGCGCTCCGATCTTCGATGTAGAGCAGCACATTGCAGGCCAGCACCGCATTGAAAGATCCCTCTGCAAGGCAGCCGTCGAACAGATCCGTCTGCGTGACGGTCACGTTCTCCACGCCCTGCGCTTTGACTTTTTCCTGCGCGCGGCGCACCATTTCACCGGATACGTCGATCGCGCGCACAGACTGCACCGAGGGCGCGACCGCAAACGTCACGATCCCCGTCCCGCAGGCAAAGTCCAGCACGGTATCCGTCGGCTTGAGATATTTTTTGAAACACGCGGCTGTCTTTTCATAGGCCTCCGCGTAGTGGGTGCCGACCTGAGCGTCGTAATTCTGCGCACGGCCGTCCCAAAACTCGCTCACCGTCGGCATACCGTTTTCCTCTCTCTTTTTTCTCTTTTCAATCAGGCGTTTTGCTTTCCGCCCTTGAACACCATGTGAACGCCGTCGCTGCTGGTGAGATACGCCATCGGGCCGTAGGCCTTGATGCCAAACTCCAACACATCGCCCACATGGACCTTGTCCTTCACAGCCTCGACGTCAAGGATCGTGTGGTCAGACGACGCGCCGATGACCTCGATGCCCTCCATACGCGGGACAAGATCGAAGCAGTTACCGTAATCCACGCGGCCCATCGCGACAAGCGCACGGCGGCGGATGCCGCGATCCTCGTAGTGGCCGACCTCGCCGAAGGCGTTCACGCCCAACTCGCCGACCGGAAAGCTCGGCTTGTCGCGGCACTCGATGACCTCAGCCTTGATCGTCATGACGCCCGTTTCCAAAAAGTCGGGAGCGAAGTTGTCCGTCTCGCCGCGAAGCCCGATGTCGCCAAGGCGCAGCAGGTTGATGCGGTAGGGCATCGTGCCGTTCATCGCCATGTAGGCGGATGTCGACGCGCCGCCGCTGATGTAGTCAAGCTTGCGGCCGATCTCGCGCTCAATGTCGGACGCGAGGCTGACAAGGCCCTGCATGTTGCGCTTGGTCGGCAAAACAGAGCCGTAGCAGCTCAGATTCACGCCCACACCCGCAAGGCGCAGGTTCTTGAGCTCATGCTCGATCTCGAGCGCGGCATCAAGCGCATCCTCCTCGTTCCAAAAGCCTTCGCGCAGGTCGCCGAGATCCATCATCAGGATGACCTCGTGCACTTTTCCCTGCTTTTTGGCCTCTTCGTTCAGCGCACGCAGCACGATAATATCACTCTGCAGGCTGATGTCACACAGCTCCACCACGTCGGGGAGCTCGGAGAGCATCGGGATACGAATGAGCATCAGCGGCTTTTTGCAGATACCCGCCTCGCGGATCGCGCGCATCTGGCTGATGCGGGACGTGGCGATGAACTTCACGCCGCTCTCTTCATAAACGCGCACGATCTCCGGCAGCGACGACACAGCCTTGACGACGCCCGCGACCTCGATGAGCGAATCATGGCAGCGCTCTACGAGCGCTGCCAGATTCGCTGCCAATTTATCGAGATCGAATTCCACACAGGGATATTGATTCCGATTCATTGTCATGATTTTTAATTCCTTTAGGTAGGGACCTTTCTGTTGGGTCGCTAACTGATTTACTGCGCGACTTTCTTGCTCTTCTTGAAGGGCTTGCCCGCAAGATCCTTGAGCGTCCAGCCGATCAGCACGCACAGCCAGTTGATGATGGGCATGAGCCAGTTGAAGATGGCCCAGGGACCGTAACCGCCGGCGCCCCAAGGAACGATGTTCAGGGTGTCCTTAATGAACACACCGCAGGTGTTCCAGGGGATCAGAGCGGAGGTAACGGTACCGGCGCTCTCGAGCGAAGAAGACAGAACTGCCGGGTGCACGCCCATCTTGTGATACTCCTCGGCATACATACGGCCGGGAACCACGATGGAGATGTACTGCTCGGGCATGGTGGCGTTGGAGAGAACGCAGGTCACTTCGGTCAGGCCAACGAGAGCCGCAGGGCCCTTGGCAAACTTCTTGAGGGCGTTGACGATGACCTCGAGCTGGTGGGTCTCCTCCATGATACCGCCGAACATCATGGCGATGATCGTCATGGAGACGGAGGACATCATACCCATGATACCGCCGCTTTCCAGGAGTCTTGTCATGGTGTAGCTCGTTTCGGGAGAAAGACTGGCTTCGAACATGGCGAGCGCTTCGTCGGAGAAGTAGTAGCCGTTCTTACCATAATCGAAGATGGTTCCGAGCGTGCAGGCACCGGGCTGGAAGATGAGGCCCAGGATGACACCGGCAACAATGCCGAGGGTGATGCCGGGGATCGCGGGAACCTTCAGGGCAACTGCCACGATAACGACGACCGGAGGCAGGAGCAGCAACGGGTTGATGTTGAAGATACCGCCCTCCGCGGCGTTCAGCGCGTTGGAGAACTCGATCACGCGGGACATATCCGCATCGCCGCCGTGATACTGCATCACACCGAGAACGCCGAAGAAGATCAGGGTGATGGCGTAGGTGATGCCGGTGGGCAGGATCATGGACTTGACGTGGGTGATAACGTCCGTACCGGCCATGGCGGGAGCGAGGTTCGTCGTATCGGACAGCGGGCTCATCTTATCGCCGAAGTAGGCGCCGGAGAGGACCGCGCCGGCGGTCATGCCGGGGCTCATGCCAAGGCCGAAGCCAATGCCCATCAGGGCAACGCCCATCGTGCCCATCGTGCCCCAGGACGTACCGGTGGCAAGAGAGGTGATGGAGCAAATGAGAACGCACGCGATGAAGAAGATCGCGGGCTTGAGGACTTTCAGGCCGTAATAGATCATCGTAGGCACAACGCCCGCGTTGATCCACACGCCGATCAGGATACCGACGATGATCAGGATGCAGATGGACTGTAACGCTTTGTAGATGCCGTCCATCATGGACTTTTCAACTTCATCCCACTTGTAGCCGAGATGCAGTGCCATGATTGCGGCAGCCATTACGCCGACAAACATAGGGACGTGCGGGTCAACACCGAAGATGATGATACCGACCGCGAGTGCCGCGATCAGGATTGCCAGCGTCAACAGGGCTTCCCACAGTTTGGGCATTCTTTTTTCCTTACTCATAGTGTTACCAACCTTTCGAAATTTTGGGGGTCGCTTCGCTATTTGTATGGATATCTATGCATTCATTTTAGCATGATTCCATAGCGATAGCAAGTGTTTTTGAATGGTGAACGCAGTTTTACGGTAATGCTCTTTCCTTCTTCAATTCTCGTGGTATCTACCGATGCAGGTTTTGGATCGCACTCCTCCTTTTGGATTTTACACTGGCACAACACAAGGGGTGAAATGCTGCATGTAAAATGCAGAAAATACCTCTCTCCCCGGCCCGCCGATCCCCCATCGGCAGGCCGGGGATGAGGTCATGTATACTTCCGGCATGGCACGGGAAGGGAACCCGTGCCGCCGGCCTCGCAGGCAAGAAACGCGAGGTAGTATCCGAGATAATTACCAGCCGAGCTTGGTCATGGCCTCGTCAACAGCCTTGATGACAATGTCGATCTCCTCTTCATTGACGATCAGCGGCGGGACAAAGCGCAGGACGTTGCCGTTGGTGTTGTTGATCAGGACGTTGCTGTCCTTGAAGCACAGGTCGACGACGGGCTGGCCGGAGGGCTTGTTGAGCTGGATGCCGTCGATCAGGCCGAGGCCGCGGATCTCGTTGACCGTCTCGGGATGGTTCTTCTCGATGATCTCGTGGGCCTGCTTGCGGAAATACTCGCCCATCTTGCGGGAGTTCTCGATGACGCCGTCGTTGATCATCACGTCGAGCGTGGTGGCAGCGAGTGCGCAGGCGAGAGGACCGCCGGCGAAGGTGGAGCCGTGGGTGCCGGGCGTCAGGGTCTTGGCAGCCTCGCCGCGGGCGCAGACAGCGCCGATGGGCACGCCGGAGCCGAGCGCCTTGGCCATGGAGCAGGTATCGGGCTCAACGCCGTAGTTCTGATGCGCGAAGAGCTTGCCGGTACGGCCGGAGCCGACCTGAACCTCGTCGAACATGAGGAGGATGCCCTTCTCGTCGCACAGGTCACGCAGGCCCTGCAGGAATTCCTGGGAAGCGGGACGCACGCCGCCCTCGCCCTGGACAGGCTCGGTCAGGATGGCGCAGACGTACTCGTCCATGATGTCCTTGACGGACTGGAGGTTGTTGAACTCAGCATAGCGGAAGCCGGAGGGCAGGGGCTCGAAGTAGCGGTGCACCGCATACTGGCCGGTGGCCGTGCAGGTCGCGAGGGTGCGGCCGTGGAAGGAGTTCTTCATCGTGATGACGACGAAGCGCTCGGGATGGCCGTGATCCTTGGCGTACTTGCGGGCGAGCTTGATCTGGCCTTCGTTGGCCTCAGCGCCGGAGTTGGCGAACAGCACCTTGTCGAAGCAGCTGTTCTCGACGATGAGCTTCGCGGTCTGGACGGCGGGCTCATTGTAGAAGTAGTTGGAGCAGTGCAGGATCGTGTGGGCGCGCTCTTCGAGGCACTTCACGATCGCGGGATGGCAGTGACCGAGACCGTTGACGGCGATACCGCCGATGAAGTCGAGGTACTTGTTGCCGTCCTTATCGAAGACGTAAGCGCCTTCGCCGCGCTCGATGGAAAGGGGCATACGGACGTGGTTGCCATAGAGATACTTGTCGCCGTTCTCGATGACTTCGGCGTTGGTCTTGAACTTTTCGATCATTATTATGTCCTCCTATAATAAAAGTTGGGTGTATGTTTTACCATTTGATGCCGACGCTCGGCTGTGCGGTGCCGATCGTCGTGCCGGTGTCCTCGTTCGTGAAGGCCTCGTAGAGCACGGAGTGCGGCTTGCGGCCGTCGATGATGTTGACGCTCGTCACGCCCTCTTCGATGGCCTGCACGCAGCAGTCGACCTTCGGGATCATGCCGCCGGCGATCGTGCCCTTGTCCTTGAGCGCCTTGACATCCTCGATGTTCAGATAGCTGATGACGTCGCGGATCTTGATGTCGTTGCACAGGCCCTCGATATCGGTGAGGATCACGAGCTTTTCAGCGCCCAGCGCGGAAGCGAGCTTGCCCGCGGCGGTATCGCCGTTGATGTTGAAGGTGTGGCCCTGACCGTCGGTGCCAACGGGGGCGATGACGGGGATGTAGCCCGCGTCGAGCATGGCGAAGATGGGCTTGGGATCGACATAGTCGATGTCGCCCACGTAGCCGTGGACCTCGTCGCGCTGGTGGCAGTGATAGATGTCACCGCTGACGCCGGAAAGACCGACCGCCTTGCCGCCGAGCTTGTTGATAAAGCCGACGAGCTCGGTGTTCACCTGGCCGACGAGCACCATCTCGACAACACGCATGATGTCGGCGGAGGTGTAGCGCAGGCCCTCGATGAACTCGACGGGGATGTTGAGCTTTTCGAGCATCTTGTTGATGCCGGGGCCGCCGCCGTGGCTGAGCACGGGCTTCATGCCGAGGAGCTTGAGCAGCACCACGTCGTGCATGACGGCGTCCTTGAGCTCTTCGTTGATCATGGCGTTGCCGCCGTACTTGATGACGATGATCTTACCCTGATACTTCTGAAGGTAAGGCATTGCCTCCATCAGAGTTTCGACCTTGTTTGCGATATCGCTCATGGTGGAGCCTCCTTCAAAAATTAGGTGCGGTAGTCGCCGTTGATCTTGACGTAATCGTAAGTGAGGTCGCAGCCCCAGGCCTTGGCCTCGCCGTCGCCCTGATAGAAGCGGACGATGACGGTAATGTCATGCTCGGTGAGGACCTTCTTGGCGAGCTCTTCGCTGAAGTCCGCGCCGAAGCCGTCCTTCATGACCTGCACTTCGCCGGCAGCGCTCTTGATGATGCAGTCGGCACGGGTCGGGTCAACGTCAGCGCCCGAGTAACCGGCAGCGGCCATGATGCGGCCCCAGTTGGCGTCGCGGCCGAAGACGGCAGCCTTGAAGAGCATGGAGCCCGCGATGGACTTGGCGACCAGGCGCGCGTCGTGCTCGGTGGGCAGGCCGTAGGCCTCGACCTCGATGAGGTGGGTCGCGCCTTCACCGTCGGAAGCGACGCGGCGGGCCATATCGGTGCAGATGGCGAGCACGAGGTCGGCCATCGCCTTCTTGTCTTCTTCGGTCTTGATCTCAACGCCGGAAGCGCCGTTGGCGAGCAGGAAGATCGAGTCGTTCGTGGAGGTGTCGCCGTCGACGGTGCACATGTTGAAGCTCTTATCCACAGCCGCGGAGAGCATCTTCTGCAGGTCTGCGGGATCCGCCTTGGCGTCGGTCGTCACGTAGACGAGCATCGTCGCCATATTGGGGTGGATCATGCCAGAGCCCTTGGCCATCGCGCCGATCTTCACGGTGCCGGTGGAGAGCTGCAGCTCATAGGCGCACTCCTTGCGGACGGTATCGGTGGTCATGATGGCGTAGGCAGCCTCGGAGCCGTTCTCCTTGGCAAGCTTTGCGGGAATAATCTCGCGGATGCCCTGCAGCACCTTGTCGACCGGAAGTCTCTGGCCGATGACGCCGGTGGAGCAGACGAACACTTCGTCCTCGCCGAGGCCGAGCAGCTTTTCCGCCTCGCGCTCAACGGTGCGGGCGTCTTCGATGCCCTGCTTGCCGGTGGCGGCGTTGGCGTTGCCGGAGTTGATGACGACGGCGCGGGCCTTGCCCTTTTTCAGGATCTCGCGGTCAAGGATGACCGGAGCTGCGCAGAACTTGTTCGTGGTGAAGCAGGCCGCGCAGGAGCAGGGCAGGTCGGAGTAGAGAACAGCGACGTCGGGCTTCTTGTTCTCGCGCTTTTTGATGGCGGTGTAGACCGCGCCGGCGGTGAAGCCCTGCGGCGTGGTAACGCCGCCCTCGATCTTTTTCAGATTGGACATGTGGGGGAATCTCCTCTCTTAACGTTAGTTTAACAGCATTCTTGCCTAAATCGGGTCGAAACTCGTCGAACCGAAAATTACGGATACATCGGGGGCATCATGAGGCCGGTGGTCTCGGGCAGGCCCATGATGAGGTTCATGTTCTGGATGGCCTGGCCGGCTGCGCCCTTGCCGATGTTGTCGATCACGGAGGAGACGATCAGGCGGTGGGTACGCGCGTCGAAGGTCGGGGTCATCTCGCAGAAGTTCGTGCCGTAGACCCACTTGGTCTGAACGGGCAGGCTCGCCGGGAAGACCTTGACGAAGGGCTCATCCTTGTAGAAGTCCTTGTAGAGCTCGTAAACTTCCTCGTTGGTGAAGTCTCTGTCGCAGGTAGCGTAGATGGTGACCTCGATACCACGGACCTGGGGCAGGAGGTGCGGCTGGAAGTTGATGTACTGCCAGGTCTCGGGCTTCATCAGATCCTTGCCGGTGATGTAGGCAATGTTCTGCTCGATCTCGGGCGTGTGGCGGTGGCCGCCGCCGAGGGCGTAAGCGCAGAAGTTGTTCTCCGCCTCAGTGAGGAGCTTGTTGAGGGCGGGACGGCGGCCTGCGCCGGTGTAGCCGCTCTTGGCGTCGATGACGATGGTGTTGTCAACGATGTGACCGGCCTTGAGCATGGGCTGGAGGCCGAGGGTGGAAGCAGTGGGATAGCAGCCGGGGTTGGCGATGAGCTTCTTGCCCTTGGCAAGGTCGCGCATGACCTCAGGGATGCAGTAAACAGCGTCGTGGGTCATCTTGGCGTCGGGGTGCTTCTGGCCGTACCACTTCTCCCAGACGTCGACATCGCGGAAGCGGATGTCAGCGCCGATATCGATGATGGCGCAGTCCTCAGCGAGCACGATCTCCGCCCACTTGGCCACGTCGCCAGAGGGGACCTGGATCATGATAACATCGCTCTTCTTCGCGGTCTCGCGGACGTTCTCCTCCGTGAGGTCCATGATGACCTGATCATAGAAGCCGCGCAGAGCGGGATGATGCGTAGAGATGGCATCGCCGACACCGTAGGTATCGAGCACGTTGACAAGCTCTCCCTCGTGGTGGTTGACCATCATGCGGAGCACTTCGCCGCAAACATAACCGGTAGCACCGATGCAGGAATAATGGATCATGTCTGTTTTCCTCCTTGTTGATTCGACATTTTGTCTGACAATTTTGTACTGCTTGGAAAATCCCGTGTGTAGGCATTGAATTTTCTTTGGTAATATTGTATAATCCAAAAGCAGTTTTGAAAAGCGAATATATTTTTATATGCGCATTCCAAAATGGAATCTTTGAGGTATTGTTGATTATTGAGGGCATTTATAATGAGTATTCGTAAATATATTGCCTATCTCCGCACTGTGGAGACCGGCAGCATCACTCAGGCGGCGAACGAATTGGGCTATACACAGTCCGCCGTGAGCAAGATGATCTCCGATCTTGAGCAGGACTGGCAGGTCAAGCTCTTAACGCGCAACCACTCCGGCATCGAGATCTCCTCCGACGGCATGGTGCTCCTGCCCACGATCCGCGAGATCGTCAAGGACTATGAGGACCTCAACTTTGCCGTGTCCGAGCTGCATGGCGTGCAGTCCGGCACGCTGCGCCTCGGGTGCTTTACAAGCCTTGCCATCAGCCTGCTGCCGGAAATTCTGAAGGACTTCCACCAGACGTACCCCAACATTCAGATCCAGCTGATGACTGGCGAGTATTATGAAATTTCCGAATGGCTGCGCCGCGGCGCGATCGACTGCGGCTTTCTTGCCATCCCCGCCTCCAACGACTTTGAGACGACGACCATCCTGCACGACACGATGGTCGCCATTCTCCCAAAGGATCACCCAATGGCGGACGCGTCCGTCTTCCCGCTCGAGCAGCTGCCGCACGAGAACTTTGTGCGCCTGATGGAGATCGAAGACTACGAATTCAACCGTCTGCTCGACCATTACAACATCCATCCCGAGGTCACCTATGACACGACGAGCGACTTCGCGCTCTTGTCCATGGTCGAGGCGGGACTTGGCATCAGCATCGTGCACAGCCTGCTCATCAAGCCCGGACGCTACCGCGTCGCCACGCTGCCGCTCAACGTCAAGCAGTCGCGCGAGATCGGCATCGCCGTGAAAAAGGGCTTTCTCCCCTCCACGATCACGCAGCTTTTCCTCCAGCATGTGGTCGACTACACCAAGGATATGGGCGAGATCACCGTCATCCGGCACTGAGTTTTTCTTGAAAAATCAGGGAAAATTTCCAACCGGCGGTTGGAAAGGATTTCCCCCGATTCAACCACCGCGCCATTGTCAATCCTCCCCATGCCCCCTATACTGAGTCCATAACCGGTGATTCAAAGCCGCGGCTGCAGCACGGGGCAAGGAAGGACCAACATGTTACGATCGGCGATCAGGCGTTTGCACGCGATGTGCTGCCTGAATATGAGGGAAACGTCGGCGCCTGGCTTCCCGTTCGACGCGGGACACCCGCTCATCGCGTTTCCAACGCTCACTTTACTATTATAATGCAGTGCAGGAGGATAGACAACTTGGAAGGATCGACAATGGGCGCGCGCATTCTGCGCCGCCGTAAAGAAAAAGGACTGACACAGGAGGCGCTGGCAAACAAGCTCGGTGTGAGCAATCAGGCCGTGTCAAAGTGGGAGGGCGATGTCTGCTGCCCCGACCTGCAGCTTTTGCCGCTGCTGGCCGACACGCTGGAGCTCAGCCTCGACGAGCTCTTTGGACGCGAAAGCATGGCAAAAACCGCCCAAAAAGCGGAAGCGGACAGCCAGATTTTGTCCGTCGCGGTCGAACTGCCGTGGGAGGATGACGACGCCATCCACGCCGTGCTCTTTCAGGGGCACCGGCTGCTCCAACCGAAACAGGGGAGCCTGTTCCGCCACGACAAATACGACGAGATCCGCAAAACCGTCGAGCTGCACTTTTCCGGCACGGCGCAGGATATTTACAGCGATTTTTCCGTCGTCTGCACCGATTCGACGATCTCCGGCAGCGTCAGAGCCGGTGACGGCGTGACCTGCACCGACGTTGGCGGTGACGTGACCGCGGGCGATGACGTGACCTGCGGCAATGTCGGCGGCAATGTGCAGGCGGGCGACAGTGTGCACTGCACCGGCGACGTGCAGGGCAATGTCCGCGCGAGCGACAGCGTCA
>ERZ779852.2023-NODE-2023-length-17698-cov-4.776625_pt1 | contig 17698 bp, 16 predicted proteins | sample MGYA00511559_ERZ779852 | MGnify/ENA primary metagenome ERZ779852 (study PRJEB29588, sample SAMEA2157977) | human gut metagenome | biome: human gut; feature: human-associated habitat; material: faeces | place: Denmark | collected 2008/2010 ...
GTTATGAGCCTCATTTTGGTGATTTATTAAGTGATGGCGAGAGATTTGAGAAAATACGTAATGGAACTATTCTAGATGGAGTATCATTACAAGACAGATTTGAGCAGTTATATACAGCACTGCTTGGAGATTCAACTGATAGTAAATCAATTAGGTTTGGGCGTATTTTGGTAAATCGTGAGATAAGAGAAGAGTTTAGAAAAATTTGCAATGGTATTTCGTATTTAGCTGATTATAAGTAAGAGAAATAATTGGTTAGGTGATATTATGAATAGAATAGGAATATGTGGTCACTATGGTGGTAATAAGAACTGTCTTGACGGACAAACTGTCAAGACAAAAATTATTACAAAAGAATTGCAAAAGGACTTTGGCAGTAATGAGGTAAAAATAGTAGATACCTATGGTGGCAAAAAAAGGTTGCTTCCGATTGTTTTTAATTTGATTAAATTGGTAATGCAGTGTAAAAATGTCATTATATTGCCTGCACATAATAGCTTGCGTATTTTTGCTCCTATGCTGGCATTTGTAAATTATTTTTACAATAGAAAATTGCATTATGTTGTTATAGGTGGTTGGTTGCCTGAGTTTGTATCAACGCGTAAATGGTTGCAGAATGCGTTGATGAATTTTGATGCTATATATGTTGAAACTAATACAATGAAAAATAAGCTTGAAGCAATGGGATTTAGCAATATAGTTATATTACCTAATTGTAAAGAGCTGGATATTCTACTAGATAACGAACTTGTTTATAGCAAAGAAGAACCTTTTAAAATATGCACTTTTTCAAGAGTTATGAAGGAGAAGGGCATAGAGGATGCTGTAAATGCAGTTAAGGCTGTAAATGATAAGTTAGGAAAAAATATCTATAAGTTGGATATTTATGGACAGATAGATAAAGAACAGACTGACTGGTTTGCTAATTTGCAAACAAAATTTCCTGATTACGTGAAATACAAAGGATTAGTTTCTTTTGATAAGACAACAGAGGTTTTAAAAGATTATTTCTTGCTTTTATTCCCTACAAAATTTTACACAGAAGGTATACCTGGAACAATAATAGATGCATATGCGGCAGGCGTACCTGTAGTATGTAGCAAGTGGCAAAGCTTTTCTGATTTAGTTGATGATACTGTAGGGTATGGATATGAATTTAGTTCTGAAGAAGCTTTAGAGAACGTATTGAGAAAAATTTATTTAGAAGATATTGAAAAGATATCAGTAATGAAGAAAGCTTGTATCTTAAAAAGTAGACAATATATGCCTGAGAAAGTATTAGAAATTTTAATCAACAAGTTAACATGAAGACTATGTTATGAAGCAAATTGCCAAAGAGTTGGGAATAGCGTAAAAATGGAGGCAGAATAGATGAAGATCATGCAAGTTATACCAGCATTTAGATTAGCTGGAGCGGAGGTAATGTGTGAGAACCTTTGCATTGCACTAAAAAATGCTGGAGAAAGCGTAATTGCTGTTAGTTTGTATTCAGAAAAAACAGCGATTACAGATAGATTGGAAAAAGCAGGTGTTCATATAGAATATCTCAATAAAAAACCTGGATTTGATGCTTCAATCATTTTTAAGCTTGTGAAACTTTTTAAAAGAGAAAAACCAGATGTTGTTCATACACATATCTATGCTTCAAAATACGGCTTGATTGCAGCGGTATTAGCAGGAATTGAGAAGAAAGTACATACAGTACATAGTGTAGCGCAAAAAGAACAGGGTAACTTGGGCAAGAAGGTAAATAGTTTTATGTACAAACACTTTGATGTTGTTCCAGTTGCCCTTAGCCAAGAAGTAAGAAAATCAATTAGTGATGTTTATGGATTATGCAAGGATTCAGTACCAACAATTTTTAATGGGATTGATTTATCTAAGTGTATAACTAAGACTAACTACAAGGAAAATAAGATTTTTACAATTCTCCATATTGGTCGTTTTATGCAGGTAAAGAATCATGAAATACTGATACGTGCTTTTGCAACTTTTGTAAAAAAACATCCGTGCTCTAAGTTGCAGCTTTTGGGTGAAGGCGAGATGTTTGATGAAATGCAAAACTTAGCCAAAATGCTTGATGTTGCTGATAAAGTTGAGTTTTTAGGACTTCAGTCAAATGTATATCCTTTTTTACATAAGGCTGATGTTTTTTGTCTTCCTTCTGAATATGAAGGTGTTCCGATGACGTTAATTGAAGCAATGGGCACAGGACTACCAATAATTGCAGGTAATGTTGGCGGAATTCCAGACATGCTTACTAATGGAGAAAGTGCACTTCTTATTGAACCTGAAATTCATGCGGTTGAGAAAGCAATGGAGGCTTTGTATAGCAGTGAACAAAAGAGAGCTAAACTTGGTCAGAAAGCGTGCAAAAGATCAAAAGATTTTTCATCAGAAGCAATGGCTAAAGGCTATATGAAGATCTACAGGTGTTAGCGGGGGATAAACGATGAGATGTTTATTTGTGGCTCCAGGAATGCTTTTTGGGGGTGCAGAACGGGTAATGAGTATTTTGGCTAATGAGTGGGGTAAAAGGAATGTTGAAACCATGATATTAGTGACAGAAACTGATGCTATAAGTAAGTATCATTTATCAGATAAGGTAACTATGATTAGTTGCCTTGAAGATAAAAAAAATGCTAAAATACCTCATTTTGTAATTGTAAAGAGAGTACGTGAAATTTGCAAAAAGTGGCAACCCGATGTGGTCATTTCATTATACAATAATTTATGTGCTCTTACTGCTCTAGCAATTATCGGTCTTAACATTCCTTTGATATATTCTGAGCGTAATGATCCTAACAAGACAAATCAACGACCGATTGATCGGTTGTATCGAAAGATAGTAGAGCATATGGCAGATAAAATAGTTTTTCAAACTACTGGTGCACAAAGATGCTATTCAAAAAGCGTACAAGAAAAAAGTGCAGTTATCTTAAATCCTTTGAATACTTGTGGTTTTCCTATCCATGATTTCTCAAACGAAAAACACGAAATAGTATCCGTAGGTAGATTAGAACCTCAGAAGAATCAAAAGCTGCTGATAGATGCTTTTGCTTTGATAGCCAATGATTTTCCAGAATATCAACTGACTATATATGGTGAAGGCAGTCTTCGAAAAGAGCTTGAAGATTATATAAAAGCAAAGGGACTTCAAGAAAGAGTTTCCTTGCCAGGTAGTAAAAACAATATTCAGGAGCATATCAAGGATGCTTCACTTTTTGTATTGAGTTCTGATTATGAAGGAATTCCTAATGCTTTGATTGAAGCAATGGCAATTGGTTTACCATGCGTTTCTACAGATTGTTCTCCAGGTGGAGCGCGTGAATTGATAGAAGAAGGGATAAGTGGATTAATAACTCCTTGCAGTGATGCTAACAAGCTTTCAGATGCTATGCGTATGATGCTTAGTAATAAAGCGTATGTAAAAGCTTGTGGTATAGAAGCTTTAAAAATACGTGAAAAGACAGATGTTAAGAAAATAAGCGAAGATTGGTTGCGATATATATGTTAGAGGTGAAAGAATGTCATTAAGAATGTCATTAAACATAATAAAAAAGAAGCTATGGCTATTAGCTACATGCGTAATGTTAGCAGTGGCTTTTAATTCTGATTGGAATTCAAACAGTATGATATGGTGGGGTAGTGTTGCTTTTTTTGGTATAGTATATGCATTTTACAAAGATTTTAAGATAAGCATGAAATTTAATACTGCGGATAAATGGATGCTTGGTTTTTTATTAATATCTTCGTTATCGGTACTTTATGCAGCTAATAGGGAAGCGACTATTGATTCTTTAAAGACATTAATAGTTATGTTTTTTGTTTGTTTCTTGATTGGCAAAGAAATCTACAAAAAAAAAGATCTTCGGGAACTATTATGGACTACGTTTTTCTCACTACTAATTGTAGCAGTATATCTTTATTTATATGTTGATTTTAACTTATTTGCTTTGACTAGAATTGGTGAAGCAAATACTGGTAGATGGAATGCTAATGATATCGGAATAATGACATCTATCGGAATCTTAATATCTATAATGCTTTTTCGTGATACGAATAGGCCAATGAAACTATTATTAATATTTTCAATACCATTTCTTTTGTACTTAGATATTATGGCTGCGTCACGAAAAGCAATTCTTATGCTGGTAATTTGTCTCTGTGGAATGCGTATATTAAATAATCCAACTAAAGTCGTCAAAAATATATTGTTTATTACTGTGGGTGTTTGCTTAACAATGTATTTAATATTTGAAGTACCTTTTTTTTACGAATTAATTGGCTGGCGTATGGAAGGCATGGTTGCGCTTTTAAGAGGAGAATCAACAGAAGCAGATTCTAGTGCAATAACAAGAGCAATGATGTTGCATTCAGCAATGCAGACCTTTTATGATAATCCTATATTTGGCGTAGGAATGAATAATTTTCGCTTTTTCAATATAGTCAGGGTTACATATGCGCATAATAATTTTGCAGAAATAGCAGCAGATTTGGGTATGCTTGGATTGGTAGCTTATTATTGGATATATGTATATATAATCAGAAATTATTTCAAAAAATACAAAAAACATGACAGAATACTCACGTTTTTGTTTATGATTATAATAGTGTATTTAATTAATCACATGGCATTAGTAACAATAACAGATATGCTCCAATGTATCTTTATTTGTTTGTATGCAGCGTATTCTAGAGTCGGCAATACAGAGCGTTTCTCATAAATGAACGTAGTTTAGTAGTTTATATGGATAGATGTGTTGTGGGTAATATGTTAAATTATAAGGTGGGAATAGTATGAATAAATGGTTTGAAAGATTGGACAGAAGGCATTTTTTTGATTGGATGCCAGATTCATGGTATTTACAAATGAAATATAAGCAGTGTATGGGATATTCATTGAATCTATCCAATCCCAAGACATTTAACGAAAAGCTTCAGTGGCTTAAGCTACATGATCGAAAAGATGAATACACTATGATGGTTGATAAGTATGCAGTGCGTAAGTATATTGCTGATACCATTGGTGAAGAGTATCTGATTCCTTTGTTGGGGGTTTGGGATAATCCGGATGATATTGATTTTGATGCTTTACCGAATCAATTTGTGCTTAAGTGCAATCATAATTCAGGCTTAGGAATGTGTATATGCAGGGATAAGAGTAAGCTTGATATGGCAAAGGTTAAAGCTGAATTGCAGAAAGGCTTAAACCAGGATTATTATCTGACTTGCCGTGAATGGCCTTATAAGAATGTAAAGCGCAGAATTATTGCAGAAAAATATATGTCAGATGAAGGCAAAGAAGAATTGTCCGACTATAAGGTTTTGTGCTTTAACGGGGAAGCTAAACTAATAGAGGTTCACAAGGGAAGATTTAATGGGAATCATACGGCTGATAATTATGATGAGTTTTGGAATAAAACTGATATTGAACAGTATGATTTGCCCAAAAGTGATGACATAATGCCTAAACCGGCATTTTTAGAAAAAATGCTGCATTTGTCTAAATTATTATCGAAAAATTTAATTCATGTTAGAGTAGACTGGTACTTCACGAATAACAGGTTATACTTTGGAGAGTTAACTTTCTTTGATGGTTCAGGTTTTAATTTGTTTTGTGGAAATGCTGATGAATTATTGGGCAGTTGGATTAAATTACCTAATAATTAATGCTTGTATGAGGATGTAATGCAAAATACTATTTTATTTTATAATTCGATATCGCCTTTAATATATCAAGTAACTACAATTATTTGTGGATTTATTTTACCGCGCTTAATATTAAGCCACTTTGGTACAGAGATAAATGGTTTAGTTAATTCTATATCCCAATTTTTAGGATTGATATCATTTTTGGAGTTGGGCGTAGGTGCTGTAGTACAGTCGTCATTATATAAACCATTAGCAGATAATGATAATATCAATGTAAGTAAAGTAATAGCTTCTGCAGATAAATTCTTTAGAAAATTAGGATATATACTGGCAATATATATTATTGTAATGCTTTTTTATTATCCATATCTTGTGAAGCAAAGCTTTGGTTTTATGTTTACGGCGACACTGATCTTAGCAATATCTATCCGCTCTTTTGCACAATATTTTTTTGGAATAGTTAATCGCCTATTGCTTGTGGCTGATCAAAAAGCATATATTCAGTATGTAGCTCAAACCATAGCAATAATTATTAATACAATTGCCTGTTATACTTTGATAACTTTTGATTGTTCTGTGCAAATTGTTTATGGTATGACATCTCTTATTTTCTTCTTGCAACCATATGCAATTCATTTATATATAAAAAAATATTATGCGTTAGATAGAAAAATTCATTATGATGTCGAGCCAATTAAGCAAAAGTGGAATGGTGTTGCTCAGCACGTTGCAGCTGTAATTTTATCAGGTTCGGATACTGTTGTGTTAACGATATTTTCTACCCTGGTTAATGTATCTATATATGCTATATATTTTCTTCCCATGTCAGGTGCAAGGTTAGTAATAATGTCCATGATAAGCGGTATAGAAGCTTTGATTGGCAACTTGTGGGCCAAACAAGATTTACGGGAGCTTCGTAAAGTTTTTGCTTGGACAGAATGGCTTATTCATACCGGGACAACGTTGATTTTTACATTAACAGCAGTATTAATAGTACCATTTGTACAGGTTTATACGCATGGTGTAAGCGATGCGAATTATATACAGCCGTTATTTGGTATATTGTTGGTTGCTGCTAATTCAGGACATTGCTTACGCTTACCATATAACATCATGATTTTGGCAGCAGGTCATTATAAGCAGACGCAGCATAACTATATTATTGCTGCTGTGATGAATATAGTTATTTCCATTATAGGTGTTAAACAGTTTGGCTTAATTGGTGTAACTTTAGGAACATTAGCGGCTATGGTGTATCAGACTGTTTGGATGGCTTGGTATAATTCTAAGAATTTTATCCAATGGCCAATGCGTAAATTTTTAAAGCAAATGGTTGTGAACGCTGTTAGCGCTGCATCTATATTTATAGTTACCGGTTATTTTACTTTGACTGGATTTAGCTATTTAGAATGGATTGTTTTAGCAATAAAGGTTACTGCTTGTGGAATTTTTGTTGCGTTATTAGTGAATTATATATTCTATAAAGAGTTTGTTCTGAAGATTGCTGATAAACTTATGAAGAGATTTTGCTGATTCAATGTATGCTTGGGTTATCTTAACGAAAGGAATTGACAATGTTACATGAAAACAAATATGCTTTTGACAGACAGACAGACAGACAGACAGACAGACAGAGGTAGATAACTGTTCTTTTGTAAAGTGCTGTTTAATGTTTTTAGTTGTGCTTTACCATAGCGTTTTATTTTATACGGGCAGCGGTTGGTTTGTTGGGAAACCATTATACTCTATTGATTTATTTAAATGGTTTGTAGATTGGTCTCATACATTTCGTATGTATGCTTTCACTTTGGTAGCAGGATATTTGTATTTTTACTTGCGATATGAAAAAGGTAAATACCAAGAACCGAAGGGTTTCTTAGCAAACAAAATTAAAAGACTGATAGTTCCGTATGCTTTTATATGTGTTTGTTGGGTAATACCCGTGTCAAGTTACTTCTTCAGTTATACTGTAGGTGATGTCTTTAAAAAATATATAATAGCGACAGCACCTAGCCAGCTGTGGTTTTTATGGATGCTTTTTGACGTTTTTATGATAGTATATTGCTTATCCGACTGGATATATAAAAGCAATGTGATTAGCGTGCTTGTATCCTTGGCTGGTATAGTGATAGGCGCAATTGGTGGTAAGCTATTTCCTAACGTGTTTTGTATCTGGACGGGCTTCAGTTACATTGCATATTTCATTCTAGGCTGCAAAATCAGGCAATATGGCAGTGATAAATTCAATCGAATAGGTGTTGTTGCATGGGTTGCGATTCATACAGTGCTGTATGTAATAGTTATCCATTTGAAGTCTATTAATGGCTTGCTTTTCAAGATAAGCAGCTTCGGTCTAACTGTTATTATGCAGTTAATAGGTGCGGTGATGGCTTTTCTTGTTTTACAAAAGCTGGCAGGTTGTGTTGATTGGAAGCAGAATAAATTAATAAAAGGATTTTCGCAAATATCAATGCCAGTATTCCTTTTACATCAGCAGCTTATCTATTTTTCAATTTCTTTGTTTAATGGTCATGTTAACCCATATGTGAACGCAATTATCAATGTGGCGTTTGCAATTGTTGGTTCTGCTGTTATCACAAAGCTGCTTTATAAGGTTAAAGTGCTTAGAGTGTTGATGGGTGAAAAGCAGTGAGTTATTATAATAGGATGGATTATTTAAGAGGGAGGAAACAAATGGCTAAAAATATATTAGAACGAGACTACATGCGCTATCCAAAGGCATCAGATATGCCTGCTTTTCAAAAGTACTTTAGAAAGGTTCAGAGCACCAGTTTTTTTCCGTTGAAATTTTTTTATAATGTAATTTTTAGAATCCTGAAAGAGATTCGTTGTGTGGAATTACCAAAAACAACCCAAATTGGACCAGGACTATACCTTGGTCATGCTTATAGTATTACAATTAACCATAGAGCTATTATAGGCAAGAACGTAAATATACATAAAGGAGTAACCATTGGACAAACCAATCGGGGGGGGAGACAAGGAGTTCCTACTATTGGTAATGACGTATGGATAGGTATAAATGCTATCGTTGTTGGCAAAATAACTATTGGCGATGATGTTATGATAGCGCCTAATAGTTATGTTAATTGTGATGTACCAAGCCATTCTATTGTGTTTGGTAATCCTTGCATTATTAAGCATAGGGAGAATGCGACAGAAGGGTATATCAATAGGAGAGTGTGAAAATTGGAGAAATATTATGCCAAAAAAATTAAAATTAACGGAATTTCAAACCAATCTTAAATCTGAACTTGAGATTCTGTATAATCAAATATGGCAATATATAGAAAGTGACCAAAAGTCACTTTCTGATGATGATGCCAATAGGATTTATAACGAAATGGCTAAAAAAGCTCATGAATTACATATGTCTTTAAAAGACAGCGATCATGAGCCCAAGCATCATAAGTATATGATTGAAAACCGAGGGTGTACACCAGAGGATGAGCGATTTTATGAGCATGTGCATCCAGTACAGGATTTGTTGGCATTTATAGAAAACGTTCATGCTAATGACGATCCAAAAGATAGAACTATAGGAAAGACATTTACGATGAAGGTATTTACAAAGCGTTGGGGACATTATGATCAATATGAAATCACTAGAACGGATAAAGGATGGGACATTAAAGGATTAGTTGCAGCTAGTTGTTCATGTGACAAGATGATGAAACCAGGTCTAAATGAAATATTAGAGCATGATAGTGTTTGCTATCCTAAACAGATAAATATTTTTTTTGAGTGGCTTTGGAATAAAGCAGCAGAGGAAGGTTTAACTAAAGCAAATGTTCAATCAGCTATTAACAAATTAGGCAAGTGGATAAGTGAATGTGAAAAGAATGCCCCTAGAGATGGAGTGTTTGAAGGATTGATCTAATGAACAAGATAGAGAAAACCAAAACTGAATTTCAAAAGGGCTATGGCAGAGTAATAAGGAAGCGGTAAAACATCTTAAAGAACTTGTAAACGAAACGCGTAAACAAGCAAATGAGATTGTTAAAGCACATAATTAAAAGAACCGAAGATTGGTGGAATAACCTTCCTCGAAAGATACTGCGATACAAAACACTTGATGAGATATTTGAGAAGAAGCTAGATGAAATTTATGCAATTTGATTAGGAAAAATGTGCAACTTGTTATTGCTATTTACGATATAATTAACTTGAGACATTTTGAGCATCTACCTTTTCTCCTTTATTCGTGGTAGCTTACAAATAAAGGATAAATTATTTGGTATGTTAAGGCAAGGTGTCCCGTTTTTTTTAGGGAAATTCCCTTGCTAATATTAGGGAATTTTAATGCTTTTTCGAGGTACTTTTAGTGTATCGTATACAGATGTTGAGCTAACGGAAGAGCAATCTGAGGCTGTAGAAGAAGTTGCAGAACAGACGATAACACCGAGACCTTTGTATGCAATAGGTGGAAGTCGAACAGAACCGTTACTGTATGGTATTGATAATTCGCAAATTGTAGGCAATATGGCGAATGCTTTACTTCAAACAGCAGGTATTGCGTCACAACTCGGAGCACAGGTTAATATGACAGGAATAACTGGAGCACTGGAATTTTTTGTGAAAATGATGCCGGATACAAATACATGGGGAATAAATTCAGCGGCTATTAAAATTGCTGAAGCAACTAAGCCATTGAGTGAGACGCTAGGTAGTAGCTTACTTTTTACTGATTATCAGTCAGAGTTGGAAAAACAGCTTTCTTCAATAGAAAAAATTGCTAGAGAATCGATGGAGAACCCACACGAGAAGACGATTAAGGAATTTGGAAAATGTTATAGATGAATGCAAATATTGAAGTTGCAAGTACGAGGAGGAGAGAGAATTGAATAATCAAACTGATTTTTTAAAATTTGCAACATCTCTCAAGTTAGTTAGAAAAGCTATAATTGAGCATGATGGTAAAAACGTCATAGATGAAATCTATACGGATTTGTTGCCAAATGATGGAGTTCTTCAACAAGTAAATTTACCTAGAACGTCAATATTAAAAGGTAGGAAAGGAACCGGAAAATCCACGATTCTACAAAAATCAATAGCTGATATGATACAGAATAAGGATGTAATTACAGTTTACATTGATGTCAAGACATTGTATGATGGCGCAACCCCCACACTTAATACAGCGATAGAAACGCCAATTTCTACAGAATTAAAGAAGTATTTAATATATAAGAATTTTCTTTTTGAAGTAGTTAAGGAAGCAAATAATAATTTTCGAGAGACTGTTATGAAAGGATCTGTACTTTCGCGATTAAGACAGACTTTGGGCGGAAAGATGAATTATGTGGAAATGGCGTTTGATCAGATGTTGTCGAATTTGGATAGTGTAATTAAGAAAGTAGATGCACAACTCTTCACTCTAGTGTCAAATTCAGAGACTGTTTCAACGCAGGGAAGCATTGAAGTGGGAGCAGAACTCTCAACTACTCCTAACGCAAAACTTACTCTAAAAGATACTGAGGAAAGTTCCTGTAAAACAGAATTCTCTAATGCAGTCTTAAAATATTTTGATATTAAAAAATGTCTAATAGATTCTTTTTTAAAAATACGGGATATATTGCAAGTGAAATATATTTACATATATTTGGATGATTATTCAGAAATGGATAAAGAAGCACAAGAACTGTTTATGGATTGGTTTGTTGCACCACTAAATAATATTTCTGATGATTTTGTTAAATTTAAAATAGCAACTTATCCCAGTAGATTCTATTTTGGAAAGTTAGATAATCAAAAGGTAGATGAGATTCATCTTGATTTCTACAATTCGCTATCTTCTTATAAAAATATTGCAAAAATGGAAGAACTTTCGATAAATTATATTAGGCGTTTGATTATGAATAGATTTAATATATTCTTGCCTGATAATAAAATAAATGATTTCTTTGATGTAAAAGAAGATGAATTGTTTGAATTATTGTTTGATATTTCATTAAATACGCCAAGAGTAATAGGGTATGTCTTAGCGTATTGCTATACGACACATATTACGCTCGATAAGAAAATTACAAAAGCAGCCTTGAGTGCGGCTGCACAGAAGTATTATGAGGATGTTACACAACAGTATTTTGAATCGAATAAATTTGTTATTCAATCTTTTGATGAAATGGTGTCAAGGGAAAATTTGAGATTTTTGATGAGTAAATTCATTGATAAGGAGAAAGAAAATAATCGCATAGTCAATATAGAAGAAAAGCGTGATTTGCCTACAAGTCATTTTTTGGTTTCAAATGACTTAAGCAAATTGTTAGATTCACTTGAATTAAATGGGTACATAACCACTTATAATAAAATTAATGACAAGGATAATAGTCCATCAACTCTATATGCAATTAATTATGGATTGTGTCAACAAGAAAACCTAAAATTTGGACGCCCAAAAGATACAGAATTAAGAAAGTATTATCAAGAACGCAAATTTGTATTCAATGATATATTAAAGGATCATTTTAATAAGAGTCAAGAATTAGAATGCATGGAAGGACACAGATTTTCGTTTGAACAATATAGCATGATAGAGGCTTTTGGGATGATTTGTCCTATATGTTCGCGTGAGAATCATAGAATGATTCCTTGTGAATTGAAAGTTACCAATAACAATGTAATTGAACTGATTCAAGACTATGTAAAAAACTCATTGAAGTTAAGTGACGAATTAGAGTATGAAATTCTTAACTATTTATCTCTTAATAAAGATGAATACCACAGAGCATCAGTAATTGCAGAAGAGCTAGATTGCACATATCAGTTAATTGCCAAGAGAGCCATGAAGCTGGTAGAGAGAGAATTAGTAGTGGTTTCAAAAAGGGATACGCGAAACTATTATCAGATAACAGAATATGGTCTTAATGAATTAGAAAAAAGAAAGTTAGATAAACACAAATGTTCTTAAATTACAATAATAAGTTACACACTTTTTGAAACCAAAAGGAGCTGAATGGCAATTGAACATAAACGAAGAATACAACATTTGGCTGCAGCATACTGCGGATAACCAAAAACTTCATCAAGAGCTTGTTGCAATGCAAAATAACAAAGCACAAATAGAAGACGCCTTCTACTGTGAGCTTGCCTTTGGCACTGCCGGACTGCGTGGTGTAATGGGTGCTGGTACCAACCGCATGAACAGCTACATCGTTGCCAGAGCATCGCAGGGCGTAGCAAACTATCTGAAACAAAAGCAGACGCAGCCTGCAGTCGTAATAGGCTATGACAGCAGAAATAACAGCCGCAAATTTGCTGAAATAACAGCAGAGGTCTTTGCTGCTAACGGCATCAAGGTTCATATCTGGCATGAGCTGATGCCAGTACCGACAGTATCCTTTGCTACACGTTATTTAAAGGCCGCTGCAGGCATCATGATAACAGCATCGCATAATCCTGCAAAATACAATGGCTACAAGGTATATGGTGCAGATGGCTGCCAGATAACTACAGAAGCAGCCAACAGCATCCTTGCAGAAATCAATAAGCTAGATATCTTTAAAGATGTAAAAAAAGCAGATTTCCAAACTGCACTTGCCAGCAAACAAATCAGCTATATAGATGATGCTGTCTATAATGCCTTCTTAAAAGAAGTAAAGCAGCAATCCGTATTGTTTGGCGAAGAAGTGCAAAAGGACGCTGCAATAGTATATACACCGTTGAACGGCACAGTACTAAAGCCAGTTACCCAAATATTGGCAGAAGCAGGCTACACCAACATCAAAATAGTACCGGAACAGAAATTACCGGATGGCAACTTCCCAACCTGCCCATATCCTAATCCTGAGCTTGCTGAAGCACTAAAATTAGGCATAGAATACGCCAGAACCAACAACGCTGACCTCTTGCTGGCAACCGATCCGGATTGCGACCGCGTAGGCATCGCCGTAAGAGATGAGCACGATGAATACCAGATTCTGACAGGCAACCAGGTAGGTGTACTTCTCTTAGATTACATCTGTAGCCAAAGAAGCAAGCATCACCAGCTGCCAGAAGCTGCAGTCATGATAAAAACTGTTGTAACAACAGCAATGGCAGAACAAATTGCCCAAAGCTATGGTGTAAGAACCATCAACGTATTGACAGGCTTCAAATATATTGGTGAGCAAATTGGCCTGTTAGAACAAAAAGGCATGGCAGGCAATTACATATTTGGCTTTGAAGAAAGCTGTGGCTATTTGAGCGGATATTATGTACGCGATAAAGATGGCGTAAATGCAGCGTTCCTAATATGTGAAATGTATAGCTACTACGCAACGCAGGGCGTCAGCATCCTGCAAAAGCTGGCAGAACTGTATAAAAAGCATGGCTATAGCATAAATTTAACCTGTAGCTACGAATTTGATGGCAGCACTGGCCTGGCAAAGATGCAGCAGATAATGAACAACCTGCGTCAGGGAGTGGCGGAGCTTGCAGGCAAAAAAGTAACCTCTGTGCTTGACTATGCAGGAGGCATTAACGGCCTGCCTGCGGAAAATATGCTGCAATTCACACTAGAAGATAAATGCTCAGTGATTGTGCGTCCTTCCGGTACAGAACCAAAATTAAAGACCTACATTTACGCCATTGGTGAAAGTGAAGCACAAGCAGAACAAATTGCTGAAAAACTGATTGCAAGCGGCAAAGAACTGCTTAAATAAACTAGATATAAGAGTAATCACAAAAGAAATGGAGCTGTTGAAGATGAAAAAAATAACCAAAGCTGTAATCCCTGCTGCAGGCTTAGGCACCCGCTTTTTGCCCGCAACAAAAGCCTGCCCCAAGGAAATGCTGCCAATCGTAGACAAACCCACAATCCAATATATCATTGAAGAAGCACTTGCTTCCGGCATTGAAGACATTTTGATCATCACCGGTCACAACAAACGCTCCATCGAAGATCATTTTGACTACAGCCCTGAGCTGGAACAAAACCTGCGTGAGCATGGTAAGGACGACCTGCTGGCGATGGTAAGGGACATTGGTAACATCAACCTGCACTACATCCGTCAAAAGGAGCCTAAAGGATTGGGACACGCCATTCTGTGCGCTAAGTCATTCGTAGGAAATGAACCCTTTGCAGTGCTCTTAGGCGATGACGTAGTATATAACGATGAATATCCCTGCTTAAAGCAGCTCATGGACGTTTATAACAACACCGGTGCCAGCGTGCTTGGCTGCCAAACAGTGCCGCAGGAAAAGGTTTCCTCTTATGGCATTGTAGCAAGCGAAGCAACAGATGCAGAGCGTATCTATAAAGTAAACGACATGGTAGAAAAGCCTGCTGTAGAAGAAGCACCCAGCCGTTTGGCGGTATTGGGACGTTATGTAATCACGCCGGAGATATTCTCCATCCTGGAGCATACGGAACCTGGACGCGGCGGCGAAATTCAGCTTACTGATGCGTTGAAGGTGTTGGCAAAGGAGCAGGCCATGTATGCTTATGACTTTGTTGGCCGTCGCTATGACGTGGGCGACAAGCAAGGCTATCTGGAAGCGACAGTGGAATACGCGCTGCGCAGACCGGACCTGAAGGATAAGTTTTTGGAGTATCTGAAGGGGATTGTAGAGTAAGATTAAAAAGCGCTTGCCGGCTGGCAGGCGCTAAATATATAATGATTTATAAGGCGGTTATAGGAAACTATATGGAGCTACATATTAGAGTTCGTTAGAATTTGCAGAAGAGTTCTTATGAGTTGCGTGGAAGGCACGTAGTTTTTATTGTGTCATATATAATTTGTTGATTTAACTGTAGTAGTGTATAATAAACTATATAGGCGTAATATTTTTCTGAAAAAAATTCTGTTATAGTGTATATTACGGACGAGTTACCACGTTTACACGGTAAAACTGCCACACAAAAACGGTGTTTTAGCCACAGTGGCACGACAACTGCCACACTACCTATATAACATATAGCATAGTGGTAATAGTCGCATTGCAGTGCGGCTATTACCACAGCGTTATCTGTCATCACTGTAAAAATTTATTTACATTTTAGAGTATAAAACAAACCACCGCACGCTTACGCGCACGGCGGTGAAGATAGATACAACGCTCAATATTCAAGAAACTCTGCTGGTGTAAGAATTTTGGGATGCTTGATTCCAGATTCTAAAAAATCTTTATCACCAGTTAGCAGAATATCGGCTTTTGCCATTATAGCAGCTCTTAATATAGGTCTGTCGTTAATATCACGTATTTGTGACTCTAAAGATATTTCTTCAGTTGGGGTTGGAACTAATTCTAGTGATAGTAATGCAATGGAAAGGAATCTATCTAATGCTGTAAGGCGATTTGGAAATTTCTTGTGGAAAATCCTCTTTAGCTCATCAACATTTTGCTCACAAATCATACCATGGTTAGGGTATGAAGTAGCTTTAACGTAAGCTTTGAATGGTGTTCCGTTAGCACTTAAAGCAGCAGATATAAGGACATTAGTATCAATTAAAACTTTCATAAACTAAGCCTCATTTCGCAGTTCTTTAACCAGTTGCATTACATCGTCATCAGAAGTTAAGCCAGAGCGTTCAGCTTCTCCTTGCATATCCTGCTGCAAAAGCTGCATCGCATAAACTGCGGAATTAACCATACGCACAGAGTTGCCTTCGACGATAAAAGTGATGCGGTCACCACTATTTACTCCTAGTATTGCTCTAATGTCTTTAGGTATTGTAACTTGTCCTTTAGCCATAACTTTAGCATTATCTACAAAAGTATCAACATACATAAGATGCGCCTCCTTTTAAACAAGCATGAAAAGTAGGGAAATCCCTACTTATATTATACAGATAAACTTCTTAGAAAGCAATTTTTAGGTGGGAGGTTTTAGAAAAATTTAAGTGAAAAACAAATGGTAGATTGTAGAATCAACTTGAAAAAAATAAAAATAATAAAACTGAGGTTGATGAGGCAAGGATAATAGCTGAAAAACTGAAAATTTTAGATTATGATAAAATCAAGGTTATATTGGTTGATAAAGATAGAATGGTTGATGGTAAACTTTGGATAGATGAATTAATCAACAGGTTTTCAAAAGCAGAGTATGAGAATTAATAGTATTAATGTTTAAGTAACTGCTTTTTGACCATGCTTTTGGTGTACAAGACACTTTAGCTATGTTATACTGAAAGAATAGATTTTTGCAGATTTTCACTAAAAACTATGGGAGAGTGAAGTTAAAATGATGAAAAATATGAGCATACTAAACAAAATATTCACTCGCAATGTTCTTAGAGATGTAGTATCTGCTAGAGAAAATGTTAATTTAAAGTGTATTGTACAGCAATACGAGTTGAAGAATAAGTCATATGAAGACTTATTTAAGCATATATACGATGTTTTAAAGAAAAGTTACAGAAATGAATATTACTATAAAAATACGCTGCTTAACAAGCTTCTATTAGGGGTTCATAGTGTTAATACTACTACAGCTTTAACTGAATTACCTATAGCTAATTCTAAAGCTGATTTCTTAATGATAAATGGTAAAGCAGTGGTTTATGAAATTAAGACAGAACTAGATAATTTGGAGCGCCTGGAATCTCAAATAAATGATTACTATCTTGCTTTTGACCATGTAGCTGTAGTTACCTATGAGGATAATCTAGAAGCAATAGAAAAGCTAATAGCTAATCTGAGGAAACCTGTAGGAATATATTATATTAAGAAGAATGGAGCCATTAGCACTGTAAAGAAGCCTAAAGCATATAGAAATAGATTAAGCAAAGAAACTATATTTTCGATTTTGAGAAAGGAAGAATATCAAAGTATTTTGATGAATTATTTTGGTAGTTTGCCAAAAACTAATTCGTTCAATCATTATAGCGAATGTAAAAAGGAATTTTTAAAGATTCCTATCGATTATATTTATAGTAACTTTTTGAAACTCCTAAAAAAACGAGTAAAAGTGACGAAAAATGAATTTAGTAAAGTTCCTGCAGAACTAAAATTCCTGGTATATTTTCTGAATTTCAGTCAAGAAGATTATAAAAATCTTGACTTTTATTTAAGGCAAAAGTGTGGAGGTGTATAATATGTA
>ERZ779852.2024-NODE-2024-length-17690-cov-5.267196_pt1 | contig 17690 bp, 16 predicted proteins | sample MGYA00511559_ERZ779852 | MGnify/ENA primary metagenome ERZ779852 (study PRJEB29588, sample SAMEA2157977) | human gut metagenome | biome: human gut; feature: human-associated habitat; material: faeces | place: Denmark | collected 2008/2010 ...
TGAAACCGAAATACCATCCCATGGTGCTTTTACCTCTTTCTGCATAATCACGGAACACCTTATTCCTTGTTATACGCTTGTTGTGGCATACGGGAATGCATGTGCTGTCAATAAAACTTATACCCGTGCATCTGCCAAAGCAAAACAGTTGAAGGAATAGCATCATCTCTACCGCGACTCTTGATTCGAGTTCAACAAAGCGGTTATATGAGAGCTGCTTGGGGAACAAGTCGCACAAGTGCATCTTGACATAGAAGAGGTAATAATGCTTGAAGTTGCGGAAAGTGTTGAAATGAAAACAGATGAGTATTGTCATGAAACTCCCTCACGATATTCCGTGAGTTTTTATTTGGGCCACCATCTACAACAAGGTCCCCTTATTATTGCCTTTTTGACAATGCAAAATAAAGGCATCACCATGCAGGGCTTGCAGCATTTTAACATCTGCCTAAATCCGTTTATATATAATGAATGTCAATCATCCATGTCCCTCATAACCTTCTCGACCTCTTCCAATGGCACATTCAACATACGCGACACATAAAGCGGAGTAATTACATCCATGCTTCCTGACTGGCGTTCCATGCCAATCAGATTCTCAATATTCTTTTTCAAATCTCCAAGACTGTTTGAGAATGTAGCTGAAACCAGATTCTTGTTTTCTGCCTCCTTTGCCTTGAAAACATCAAACATCTCACTACCATCCTCACCATATTTACCGTCCTTTGCCTCGTATATAACAGATGGCTCCAATACTTCTACAGTATGCCATGCACCTTGTGGTACAACACAACCATAATTACCAATGGTGGGATCAAGATGAATACGTTCTATCTCGTTCCCTTTTTCATCACAGATAACCTCCACAATATTACCGCACAAAAGAAAAACATTCTCCGTACTTTGTGGATGCCTGTGAATAGGTACAACGGTTCCTGGCAACAGGGCGTTCAGCATGCGTTGCGAATTATCATTGGCAGATGTTCGCAAATCCAAGTTCTGGCGCAATCGAGGATTAACAACAGCTTGCTCAAAGAGCTTTCCTAAAAATTCTTTATTAATTTCCATAATTGTTGTAAACGAACAAGACATGAACCCCATAAATTATACGAAAGACGTTCATATAACCTATGAAATTCATGTCTTGAAATTTGTAAATGTTATTTCTTTAGTGAATTAAGGTATTCCTCATGCAAGTGATAGTATTTCTTCATGAACAATACATAGGCAATAGCCAGTACAGCCAATGTTCCAATCAAATACATCCAATGACAAAGCGCTGTATTAGGACATAGATATACAAATCCCAACGATACAGCCAACTGCATAGCCATATATAATAACGTTACTTTTACATGCCCAATGTTCAGTTCATTTGCCATAATCTGGTAAGCATGCTTTCTATGTGCCTCACCTAAATTCTCATGCAACATAATACGATGTATGATAGTCAGACAACCATCCACGCCATATACCAATAAGAATATCAGCCATGTTATATCTTCAGTCTTGATAATAACATTACCTAACAGGAACAACATAATGAATGCTATACCTATTGACCCGACATCACCAGCAAAGCATTTAGCCTTACCCTTCGGTCGAAAATTGAAGATGCAAAACACTATTGCTGCAATAATCGTTGTAAGGATCAGCGATTGAGCCACATACTTATTGTCAGCATTTAAAGCTGCTAATGGAAGTAAAACAGCTAATGAATACCCAGCTGTTATTCCATTTATTCCGTCCATAAAGTTTATTACGTTTGTTGCTCCTACATAAACGATTAGTGCCACCATTACAATCCACCACATATCCCAATGCAGAATATCTAACTGATAGAAAGCCATAGATGCTGCGGCAAACTGTGCTACCAGTCTCACTGAATCGGGCAGCGAACGAATATCGTCCACAAAGCTCACACCTGCTATAAGTGTCACACCTGCCAGAAACCATGGATATTCAAAGCCAAAGAATGCGCTCCATACCCATGCTCCAATCAGGAAAATAATACCACCGCCTCTTAACACTATCGTTGAGTGCGATGACCTTTGGTTTGGCTTGTCAATTATGTTATACTTATCCGCAATGCGGAAATACACGAGTTCTGCTACTAAGAGCAGAATGAAAATAAGAATATCAGTTGCCATTGTCTTTATTGTTTTAATCCTTTATCGTTTTCCACCTCCTCAAATGACTCCATAGCAATGTTAAAAACATGGGGAGTAGCCATTCTTTGTAAACAAGAGGATGCTTCCAACGGTTGTGCCACCAACGGCGGAACTTGAACGTTAAGACAGGGATAAAACCAGAGACTGGTTTTTCCTCAGCAAACTCAGGATGTAGGATGTCCATAAGAATGCGCTCTTCCAAATCTTTGTTTCTTTCTATCGTGGGGAAACATGACTCTGAGAAGCCTAAGTAATCCACACAAATGGCATTGATTTGATTGAAGAAGGTATAGATGCCTATTTCCTTTAAGAAATCAATCGTTGCATTCCAATCCACTTCTTTATGATGAGCACGCACGAAGAATCCCCAATCAAGTACCTGGCGCAAGTTTAGATGCTCACCAGCAAAATGCTGCCCCATGTGACGTATTAAGAAGATTGCATTAAAGTCAGCTGAGGGCAAATAAATTTTAGAGCCTTGAATTTCTATCTCTCTGCAATCCTTTTCTGCTAGAACCTTCAGTATAGCCTCAATCTTTGGAGCATCCCTATGAGCCTTAGTATTGATGAAGTCGTAATGATTTTCTACGGATAATCCATTATAGTTGAATACAGTATGATGCTCATGCCCATCATCAATCCTTATGCCACATGTCTTAGCCACCAAAGCATCAGCCTCTCGCCACTTACCAAAGTTGTAAATATCCAAGTCGCCTACAGGACGATGGTTAGGCACAGACCAATCCAACGACAAGCCATAGCCTTTCAGCACCATCATACGTATACCTTTTGAGGCATAAAGATGAGCCAGTTCAGCCATCGCATTCTCATGTTTGGCATATAACCTTTCAAATGCTACCACATTACCGATCCACTGCATACGTTTCAACTTGTCAGATGCAGTCTCTTTGGCAAACGGCTTATACGTTGGTATTTCCGTCATATAAGCCTGCAAACTATTAATTACTATACCTATAACACCTTGGTGGGCTGAAGTGTTAAAAAGAGAATCCCATACTATATTATTATCTAATGAAATGGGGTCTTTAGACACTGCATAAGACAGTAATTTTAATAAGCTATTGTCTATATCAAACATTATATGTGTAACTTATCGAGACAGCACATCATTAACCCTGTCAATCACCATATCTTTGGCGAAGTTCTTATCATAGTATGCCTTTGCAGCCTTACCCATTTCTTCCAGTTCCTCTTTGCTCATAACATACATTTTTTTTACATTCGCTGCGAGGACCTTATAATCCTCTGCATTTGCAGTCAAACCGCACTTAGCATCTTCAACCACATCGTTTCCAGCACCATTTATCATGGTAAGTATAGGCTTCCCTGATGCCATATAAGCCTGTGTCTTCGATGGTATAGTCAAAGAGAATATAAATTCGTCTTTTAATGTCACCAACATGGCATCTGCCATCGCAAAGAATTTAGGCATAGTTTCAACTGGATGTCTGCCTAAAAATTTTACAGTATCATTTAATCCAAGACGACTAACTTCTTTCTCTGAGTTTTCTCTCGCTCTTCCATCACCTACTATAATCCACTTGATCTGAGGAATGTCTTTTGTTAAGTTTGCTGCCTTAATAATATTTTCAAAATCTTGTGCCTCTCCAATATTACCAGCAAACATCACACGGAACTCAGAACTGTTTGGTTGTAAAGGGAAGTTCTCATCAATACTTGTGTCCGCTCCTATGAAACTGTTTTCTGCCCAGTTGGGAGCAAATATCAATTTATTTTTAAATTCACCCTTCGAACAGATACTCTTCTCAAAAGCTTTTGATTGCACCAATATCACATCGCTTTGCTTATATATTTTAGTAACAAATTTTTCAAGCAAAGAAATAATTGGGCCACCCTTCAATGGTGTAGTAGCAGTGACACTTTCTGGCCACAAATCCTGTACCCAATGTACCAACTTTACATTAAGCTTACGTTTGTAAATCAACGCAGCATTTGCCATAGTCACGGGAGAGAGTTGGAAACAAAGAATAGCGTCTGCCTTAATGTCGTGGTGCTTTGCATACCATGTACTACTTATCAAGAAAGAGAAAAGACTCTTTACAACACCTATGATACCACCTGTACCACGAGTCAACTCAGGCAGACGAATTATCTTTGCGCCCTTATAATCTTCTTTCTGTACTCCCCAAAACTTATACCCCTTAGGATATGGTCCTCTTGGATAAGTGGGTTTTCCAGTCAATACTGTTACTTCATTTCCTCGTTTTACCAAACCTTCCACCAATTCATTCACCTTGAACTCTTCAGGATAGAAGTATTGACATACTACTAATATGTTCATACGTTTGTTTTTCTCAATTTTTTCTTGTAACATTAGCCACTTCTAATAGATATTCCTTGATAGCATTGAAATGCTTATCGTAGTCACCATACTTTCCAAGCTGAATTTTCATTTTCTCTTTCAATTTTTCTTGCAGTGCTCTGTCTGATATAAGCTTTGCAAACTGTTTCGCTGCTTCATTTGCATTCTTTGGCTCATAATACAAACAACTATCAGCAAGAACTTCTGTATTGAACGGAAAATCTGTTGCTACAATAGGAAGATTGAAATACATCGCTTCCACTGTGCTTGCTGAGAATACTTCAAGCAATGTAGGAAGAAAACATAGTTGGCAACGTTGATACATTGCTCCTAATTCCTTTTGCGAGATTCTGCCATGATTCTTCCAGTTTTTCATCATTCCCAATTCTACCAAGCGCTTTTCCAGTTTATTGTTCAAAGGATGGTCAAAAGGAATGGTAGTATGAAAACATATATTCTCTATACCTAACTTTTTTAATTCACTCAACACATCTGGCAATATGTCAAAGTTTTTATGTGGTACAGGGTTACCCACGCAAGCTATATTTATCCAATCATCTTCTATAATAGGGGTATTATCCATATTTTTAAAAACCGATGGAAGTACATTGTTCACTACTCGTACATGATTTTCAGGTTCTCCTGTTATACGCAATATGCCTTGCTTTGTTGTTTCTGTTTGGGTGATAAAGAAGTGTGCCTTTTTCATCAACCTAATTTGATTCTTGCAGTACAACCAAGTCTTAATGCGATCCTTCAATGTTTGAGTGCTTTTTGAATACTTATTAGGATGTGTCACCAACGGATTTGTAAAACGCATCACCTCTGTTGTTTCAAAAGAGAAATAGCTTGGAGCTGTTACAGAGTACACCACATCCGGCTTTATCTTTTGCTCCAACTGTCTTATCTGCTTTTTAACTTTTTCGTAAGAATGTTTGAAGTCTGGCTGAGTAGGAAACACAAAATATCTTTTGTCTCTTATGTTTTTAAATTGCTCTCCTATTACATCATCCAAGTCTTGTGATGTAATGTAGTACCATTCAACATCCTTATGCTCTAATGATTTCAATAAGAAATTCTGAGATATTTGGAAAGCTCCACCTGAGATTTTCTTTGTTGAAATTGTATTTAGTAAAACTTTCATTATATATTATCTTTAGGTAGTTTAATCCATTCTCCAAAAGTTATATTCCATTCATCAGGCTCTAATTGAACAAAACCGCCATCATGATGGAATGTCAATTCTCCAAAATAGATTTTATCATTAATGACATAGAAATCCACACGAACATGAGGATACCCTTTTGACAAAATACAGCAAAGTTCCTTCATTTTGCTAAAGTTTTCAATGGATACAGATGGTGGTATAGTTGAATTATCATGCCCAACACTCTTGATAGGCAAGTGATTCAAGTCCATATCGTAGAAATCGAACTTGGCTACCTTATCTTTGCTCGTGAAACGCTCAGAAGCATAGAAGAGCACCTTTGGCTGGCCACCAAAGCAGAAGAACTTATAATCCACAAGATCATCAGACTTGTTATCCTTCATCAACAGCTCGCAGATGATTCTTGGCTTCACATTCTTGTATGGATACTCCCTTCCTGTCCAGAAGAAGTTGTGCATCATAGCAGCTTCGAGCTTTGATTTGGCTGCCCCCTTGTTGAAAGTGCTCTTATCCCTACAGATTACTACCGATCCGCTATCATGTGTACACTTCAATACAAACTGTTCAGGAAGCTTGTCGAAGTCAATCTCATCAAAACTTTCCCAACAGCCCAACATAGGGATTAGGTACTCTTCGCCTATTTTCTCGGCTATCAGCTGGCGCACCTCATACTTATCCACCGAACGAGTACACTCATCGCTGGTGTTATGAAGCTTCAGCCACTGGACCTTCTCGTTGAAAGTCTTAGGGTGATCCAAGTCGAGATGCTTACCTGTACGAAGGTAATATACCCATTTGAGGTAAGTCACATCTGAAAGCCGTTTGCTCACAGCCTCCAGCATTACTATTCTCGAAAGCAAGATTCTTGGATCTTTTATTACTTTCGTTAATTGCGTTAGTCTTGTTGACGACATATTTATAATTTTTCTTTTATAAGTACACCATCGCGACGAAGTATGATGGCAGGATTTCCTACCACCTCACAATTATCAGGAACGCTCTTAGTCAGAACCGTACCTGAACCTATCACGACATTATTTCCTATTGTGATATCACCCACCACTACGGCATTGCAATGGATGGTGACGTTATCTCCGATCTTTGGGCGGTTTGTACTACCTCCCACCTTGTTGCCTACCGTCACACAATGCTTCACGGAGAAGTTCTTGCCGATACTGTCTGCATTGACTATAGTAGCGAAAGGATGCACACACTGGAATCCAGGAGCCGCCTTCATGTCTGTAGCGAGAGTGAAACAAGGGTGTGGCTTCAACCAATACCACATCAGATATTTTGCTCCACCTATGCGATAGTAGAACAGATTTCTGAAGGTCTTATCAAAAACCAACAGATAGATAAAGCCTTTGAGAGACGAACACTCCCAATGGCGTAACTCCATACCTACACGCACATCTTCCTTGCACACATCATAGTGTTTGAAGAAAAAGAGTATGTGCAGAAGCAAACGTGGGAGGTTAAGAAGTGATATTATAAATTTTGATAGTGGCATAACTAAAGATTAAGGATGTCGTCTATAAACTTATCGTAAATTGTTTCCCAGTTATTATTGGCTAGAACGTATTCATATGCATTCTGGGCTATCTCTTGTAATTCATGCGGATTAGATGATAAGTGCTCTAATAATGTCTCGAAAGATTTATAGTCGTCAAATCGATAAAACACTTTATCAGAATTTGGAAATCCTGTGAAAGATCCAGGAATTCCTATTACAGGAACTTTATAAGCAACTGTATCCAACACACGATTTAATATTCCGCATCCTTTAGGGTTTGCGGAAACAAAAACATCAATTTTTGAAAAGAATTCAGAAAGAGAATCTACAGCACCTAGTACAATGACATTGTTAAGACCTGAAAAATTATGGATTAATCCACCTCTTCCTGCTATGTATAACTTAATCTTGGGATGTGTTTTAGCAAATCTAACGAAATAGTCTTTGATAAACCATGCGGACTCAGAACAAGTCTGTTTTGTAACCCATGAAGACAATATACCCACCCTTAAATCATCACTGTCGACATGCTGGTCTGTTTCGACATTTATGTATGCACCATTAGGAACATACATAAAGTTACAGTGCTTGCTTGCTTTTGATTCCTTCAAATAGTCAATGTCTACCTGAGAAACGAGCATGACATTCTTAAATGCAGCCATGACGTTTTTCTCCATCTGCGAATATCGAAGATAGCCATATATGCTATACAGAAAGTCATACTGGAATATATAACCTCTTTTCAAGTAAAACTTTATCTTGTTCTTGTAACCTAACGATATTGCATCAACCAATAGTGCCAAAGAAGGATTAAAGCCCTTTTTATATACTTCCATCGATTCCTTCACGCCAAAAGGAATTACAATATCATTTTTATTACAGTTAGCCAATGACTTAACCTCTTGGCAAGTAATACCTCGCCTTTCAAAACCTTTAATGAGGTTCTGTACGATAACTTTTACGCCATTAGCTTTTTGGGTATTATATACGTAGTAATTCATAATCTTATATTAATGTTCTATTCTTTTTCCATTGATAAACAATATACATGCATATACCGGCATATACGATGAAATACCTTATACTCATTTGATTTAACACAAAAGTGAATAGAGGCATATCAAATAACCTGTAATAGGCGACACATAATATTGCTGCCATTACATAATTTGACTTATTCCATAACCTTTTATCTATCATATCAGCAAATAATACCATAATAAATATGCTAATATACATCAATCCGTATCCACCCATTAATAACGAATCGATAAAAGGAGATGTACCAGAGCTATGAGCAACACCCTCCGGATATCCATCAATTACAAATGTCTGATACCTTGGCGCACCACCAGATGCTATAACCATAGGAGCCTGATGGAAATCAAATAAAACATTCTTATCCACAGTAGCTTCATCTGCTGCAAATAAAAAACCCGTTAGAAAAGAGCGATTAAATGGTTTAACTATGTAATTGTTTGCATTGGGATTGCTATATGTTCCTGACACTTCGTCATCAGCCTCAGCCCAAGCATTTCCTACATCAGTATGACGCATTGTTTCTATTACTGGGTATAATATTAATACTACAACCATAATAGGAGCAAACCTCCTTATCAGCTGTTTAAGGTTTTTTCTATCTGATAAAAGCTCAAACATTATGATAGGTAAAAAGCTAAACATAATCGCACTTTTAGACAGACGGACCATTGTCTCAAATAAAGACCATATAAACAACAGCACTATCACCTTATAAGTATTTTGTCCTAGTCTTTTTCTATTCGCATAGACACAAAGTGCCATAACCGGTATTAAGTCAGTTCTCACGAACTGAATTACACCTGATAGATGAAATGGAAGTCTTGTGTTCTCTATACCCATCTTTCCAATTCCTATCACCGAACTTATGAAAGTAAAGGCAAAACCAAGGGCAAATACAAAAGTAAGATTAAACTTAGGAGCAAATAGGGACCACTCTGTTTCATACATTTCTACTTTCTGACGACATATTAACAGAAGCGCCATGAAATAGAAAAACATGACTTTAACAGCTGTCTCTGCCATAACTGCAAATGAGAGATCATCAATTCGAGCTGATCCATAAGTAAATCTTGCAGGTGTAAACTTAAAGCATGATATAACTAAGAAAGAACATACTATATAAGCATATAACCACCAACCTGCTACAGACAAACTATGACCTTTTTGGCAGAATGCAATAGCTTCCATAACAGTTAATGCATATAAGATAAAGGATATCGGTGAAAGACTATATTCAAAAAATAATCCTGCTTCCAATAAAAGCGTAAGAGCAATTATTATTTTCTTCATAATATTATCGTTTTAAGATTTTTGTTACAACACTCATAAAAATCCCATGAATTTTTGCTCTTTCACTATTAGAAAACCCCAAAAGGTAAATGCTTATAGGATAAGACATAAAGGATATTATAAATGTGTAAAGAATCCGTAATGAAACATTAATATAGTTGATACAACACCAATTAATAGCAATACAGAGTAAAGCCGGAATAACAATCTTCGAGAAAACATTTTTCATATAGGTACCATAAGGTAAACCGTCACGATGCAAGAAGAAAATTCTTAATAAAGCTGTTATAAATTCCATTCCAACATAAGAGACAGCAACCCATACAGGGTTAAAGCCGAGAATTAGTAATACAATACAGATTGGCAAAACCATCAGTTTGGAGGTATTTATCACCAGGGCAAAGTTCTTAAGATTTCCTATTGCTTGATTTGCAATATGCAATCCCATCGTTATTGAATCGGCTAAGCCTGAAAGTAAGAACATTCTACAGAAGAGAATAGCTCCATCTGGTGGATTCCCAAGCCAAAGTTGTAGAAGTTTAGGCATCTCAAAAATACATGGTATAGAGAGCCAAGAAAGAAGGAAGAAACTGAATTTACTTGCAACCACCGATAATGCAAATACACGATCGCGTAATCCTTCACCTTCCACTTTAACAATTTGAGGTCTTATTGCATTGAGCAAAGATTCTGACATATAGTTAACATATGAAGCTATCTGAATACCTATTCCGTATGACGCATTTGCAACAGTTCCCAAGAACTTGTTCAGTACTATCGCCAAACCTTGAGTTCTTCCAAGATTGCATCCAAGGCTATAAACATTCCAGCTGGCAAAAGATGTAAGTTTCTTGAGATAATCCTTGCTGAAATACGAAATGCGTGGAATACAACACTCATCATAATGCTTATAAGCATACAATGAGATCACAAAGAAATTGAAAAATTGTATGCCTAAAAGCATAAGGCCATAATACATCAACTTGTCCATGAACGCATAGTTCAGAGAAAGCGCGATTGTAAGTTTCAATACAGCATCAAGTGTATCAATAACAGAAACAAACACGATGTTTTCATGAGCTATAAGAGTTGCTTTGAAAGGTGCTGTAGTAAATGTTACCAACAAAGAGAATATAACGGTAAAATACACAAACCTAGCTGCACCTATGCGATCAGGTTCAATGTTCAGAAAACCATTGAACAACCAAGGCGTTAGTGAGGCAAAAACAATAAATGCTACTATGCCTAACCCAAGATGAAGGAAAACACTATTGGAAAAGATCTTCTTCAAATCCTGTTTTCCTTGATAATATGATATGAATCGTTGTGTAGTTGATGACAACGCATTGGTTACAAAGGCTAACATTGCTATAATGCCAGCAACCAACGAATATATACCGAAATCATTTTCTCCTAAACTTGCAAGTATGACTCTTGATGAGTAGAGCGTGATTATACCACTTACAAAAGTCTTTGCGAACTGAGCAGAAGTATTAATAATTACTCTATTAGATGCATTCATAACTTTCTATCTCCCAACAAGATACCCCCCCCAATTTAATTTCTTGATAATCAATACTATAGCATAACAGATTGCTATTGAGATGATTGTTAGCCCTAAATAAAGAAGGATATTATTATAAGATGAAACAAATGGTAACAACAGACGTTCAACAATCAATGCCTGAATAATGTAAATACCAAGAGTAGCTTTGCCCACCCCAAGTATAATTGCATTATCCACAGACTTGAATAATTGTCTCATGGATGCAATAAATATCACAGTGCCAGATAGACCAAGAATCAAGCGGTTTAGGTAGTTAAGCCAATACGACAGATCTAAGTGACGAATTAAAGCTAAGTCGCTGATAGCCTCTGAAGGATGAACTATGATAAGTTCAATGATGAAAGCAATGGCGCAAGCGGTTAATACATACTTGTTTTTGAGCAAATCATATTTCTTGGAAAGGAAACCTAACATGAACGCTGGTATCAATAGGGCCAGCAAATAGTATTGCCCCAACAAAAGTCCTAACAAGAAGAGACAACTGCCATATAAGACAGAGGGCTTTTTGATAAAAGGATATGCCAGTACTCTGATAAGAATAATAGACTTTACATACCACAGGGAAGTAAGCAAGCTATTCAGTCCATTAAAACTTCCGGTAAAATAGTCAATCGTATTTATTACGACATCCCATATTACCAGAGGTACGCACAAATATAATAGGGTGTTCTTCATATACGGGATAAATGAGTATTGCTTACCATAGCAGAACCATCCCGAGATGAACATAAATGCAGGCATGTGGAAAGAGTAGATAAAGTACTCTCCCCAGTCTATAATCTGATTAGGTACCTCTGCGGCTTTCATACTTCCTTGAAAGAAGTGACCGAGTATGACAAGGAAAATCAGCAATGCCTTGCAAACATCAAAGCTGTTATCTCTTGTTGTTATTGTTTGATTATCTGACATTAGCAAAGATTATTTGTTTTCAAATATCCATTCCTTCCTCTCTATATCCTCCTCAACGAGAGGGTTACCACTCTGTACCTCAATGAAGGTGAGTTCGGTAAGGGCTTTGATAGCGTGCCAATGCTCCACAGGAATGACAACGGTATCGCCTGCCTTCACTCTCTGTTCCTGACCATCGAGCACGAAGATGCCTTCGCCTTCTACGAAAGTCCAGGTCTCGCTTCGGTGGTGGTGGATCTGATAGCTGATGTTCTTGCCTTCTTTGAGCGTGATGCTCTTGGTGAGGGCGTGACGTCCATCCGCATAGTAGCTGTCATCAAGTACGCGATAGGTTCCCCAACGTCTTTCTTCGTACATTGGACGTGAGGAGAGGTTCTCTACCGACTTCTTAATCTCTTCTGAGTGCTCCTTGCTGCACACAAGAATGCCATCGGGACAAGCTGCCACAACTATATCCTTCAAACCATCTACGAAGATAGGGTGCTGGAGTTCGTTGATGACGTGTGTGTTCTCGCAATGTGTACCCATTACGGCATTGCCTATGACGTGCTGCTTGAGCTCGTCAGTAAGGGTGTTCCAAGTGCCAAGGTCTTTCCATTCACCTGAGAAAGGTACGACTGCTACTGATTCGGCTTTCTCGGCTACTTCGTAATCGAAGGAGATCTTTGGGAACTCGGAGTAGCGGGAGCGTGTATCTTTGAAGCTCTCGCTCTGGATGTACTTGCGTACGATATTCATCATATAGCCAAGACGGAAGGCGAAAACGCCTCCGTTCCAGTAGGCATTCTGCTTGAGCAGTTCTTCTGCTACAGGTACAGTTGGTTTCTCGGTGAAGCGAGATACCATCTGATATTCGGTAGTTGTGCTTGATGAAGCAGGAACTACATAACCGTACTTCTCTGAAGGGTATGTTGGAGTAATACCCATGAGGACAAGATCTGCCACATTCTGCTCGACACACTCCACCATCTTGCCGATGGTCTGGAAGTAGCCAAGTTCGGTATATGGATCGCAAGGCATGATGACTACCACTTCGTCATCTGAGCATTTCTTCTCTAAAGAGAGATAGGATGCGGCAAGGGCGATTGCTGGAAATGTGTCGCGTCTCTCTGGTTCTGTCACTACAGAAACTGACTCTCCCAACTGATTGGTGATGATATCCAACTGGCTTGCATTGGTGGCAAGCGTTATCTCGGTAGTCAGTCGTGCTTCTACAGCCTGACGGACTACTCGTTGCACCATTGACTCCATAGTTCCGTCCTCCTTCTCCAGAAGGGGCAGGAACTGCTTGGATCGTGCGTTGTTGCTGAGAGGCCACAGGCGTTTGCCTGAACCTCCGGATAATAAGACTAATTGCATATATGTAGTTTCTTTTTTTTTCGTTATTGTATGGCTGTTGTTCCGTCTTCTCCATACTTGCCATCCTTGCCTTCGTAGATGACGGATGGCTCGATAACCTCTACGGTATGCCAAACACCTGCAGGAACTTTACAGCCAAAGTTTCCTTCAGCAGGACACATGTGGATGCGTTCTACCTCTTGTGTGCCGTCTTCGTTGTAGAATATCTCATCGATACGACCACAAAGACAGATGACATTCTCGGAAGAGTTGGGATGCTTATGTATGGCTACTTGTGTCCCAGGCAGCAAGGCATTGAGCATTCGCTGGCTACTGTCCGCAGAACTGGTGCGGAGGTCGTAGCTCTGGCGAAGCCGTGGGCTTGCCTTGGCTTGATCAAAAAGTATATCGAGAAGCTGGTTGTCAATCTTCATACGTTAAATAGTTAATTTGTTAAATTGAAGCAGGTGGTGGTATCGAACCACAAGATAACTCTCCACCTGTGCACCTGCTTAACCATATTTATGCCTTACGCCACACCATCTTATTGATGATACCTACATAAGACTGGATGAGCTTAACGACCTTAGTAGATACGTTCTCATCAGTATAGGCAGGTACTGGATATGGATCGTCACCATTGGCGTGCATCTCGGTAGCGAGGGCTACTGCCTGACATACAGCTTCAGAAGTAATGGAACCGATGGTGAAGACTCCCTTGTCCATAGCCTCAGGACGCTCGGTAGATGTACGGACAGAGACTGCAGGGAAGTGGAAGAAGGCGCCTTCCTCTGGTACGGTACCTGAGTCGGAAACGACACAGAAGGCGTTCTGCTGGAGCTTGTTGTAGTCGAAGAAGCCAAGTGGCTTGTGCTGGATGACACGCTCATCGAACTTGAAGCCTCTCTTCTCGATCATCTTCTCTGAACGTGGGTGGCAGCTGTAGAGGACTGGCATGTCGTATGTGCGTGCCATCTCGTTGACTGCATTCATGAGGGACATGAAGTTGGCTTCGATGTCAATATTCTCCTCACGATGTGCTGAGAGCAGGATGTACTTGCCCTTCTCAAGACCGAGTTCATCGAGGATGGTGCTTGCCTCAATATGAGGGAGTACCTCACGGAGTACCTCTGCCATAGGTGAACCTACAACGTATGTGTACTCTGGCTTTACTCCACTCTGGAGGATGTAACGGCGAGCGTGCTCAGAGTAGCACATGTTGACATCAGAAGTGACGTCAACGATTCTGCGGATTACCTCCTCAGGAAGGTTCTCGTCCTTGCAACGGTTACCAGCCTCCATGTGGAAGATAGGAATTTTAAGACGCTTAGCTGCGATAATAGAAAGACATGAGTTGGTGTCTCCAAGCACAATTACTGCATCGGGTTTAACTTCAACCATAAGATTGTAAGCCTTAGAAATGACGTTACCCATAGTTTCTCCGATGTTGTTGCCTACAACACCTAGATAATAGTCTGGTTCACGCAAACCAAGGTCTTTAAAGAATACCTCGTTGAGATTATAGTCATAATTCTGACCTGTGTGAACAAGCACGTGGTCGAAATATTTGTCAGACTTCTTAATAATAGCCGACATTTTTATAATTTCGGGGCGAGTGCCCACGATGGTCATCAATTTTAGCTTTTTCATTTTTGATTTACTTATTTGAAATAATGTGGATAGAATTCTTTATGGGTGTTTACCCAATCTGCCATTTCCTTGATTTGTTGTTCGTATGACGGAACAACAAAAGAGAAATCTGTACGACGATGACGAAGAGATTTGTCTAAATGAAGTATATCACTTGGATTGATAACAACCTCGCTATTGCGGAAATATTTATTGAATAGTCCGCAAAGGTCAAATTTATTTATACTTTCGTTGTTTACAAGATTGTAAAGTCCTGTAAGGTTTTCCTTTATTGCCTGTTCCATAGCTTTAGCAAGTGTCAAGGTTGTCACTCCAGTCCATATTGCACCTGTAAAACCGTTAATAGGACCTTTCTGCTTCATAAACCAATTAAAAAGACCTATGCCCTTTTCGTTGCAGTCAGGACCTACTATTGAATTACGGAAAGTGAGGTTCTTATCGTCATTTACTTCGCCTATAGCTTTTGAACGGTCATAGAAGATCTTTCCATCTGGAAATGAATCCTCATAATATGGCCCAGTATTACCTGCAAATACACAATCTGTACTCATGTGTATTAGTTTGGTTTTACTATCTCGTAATGTGTCTGCAATAAAATGAGGCAGATAACCATTCAGCATAACAGCCATCGATTTGTGGTCTTCTGCATTTTGATTCAGAACTCCTATAGCATTTATCACTACATCATAATCATCACCCTGAATTGCAGCCTTTACATCATTGGGATTCATAGCATCGCCAATAATGTTTTTACAGAAAGAGACTGGACGACGAGTAAATCCTGTTACATCATAACCTTGTTCTTTAAAATACAAGGTTATGATGTGTCCAGCCATTCCGCTGGCTCCTAGTATAAGTATTTTCATCAGTATAGAAATTACTGAACAAAATTGCCCTCTCCACTCAACTCTTTCTTGATATAATCAAGAGCTGCAATCTTAGCCTTTGTCTCCTCAAGGGTCAAACGATAAGTATTATCAGAGTTGAACTCTGTCAATACATCACGTTTCTGGTTGCCCTCTGTAAAGTACTTATCATAGTTAAGAGAACGGTTATCTGCGGGTACACGATAGAAGTCTCCCATATCTTCAGCCTTGGCACACTCCTCATTAGTGAGCAATGTCTCATACATCTTCTCACCATGACGGATACCGATAACTTTAATATCTTCCTTCTTGCCACCAAACAGCTCGCATACAGCCTCTGCCTGAGTTTGGATAGTACAAGCAGGAGCCTTCTGAACGAGGATATCACCATTCTGGCCATGCTCGAAAGCAAAGAGAACGAGATCTACGGCCTCCTCCAATGACATGATAAAACGTGTCATCTTAGGTTCTGTCAATGTAATGGGGTTACCATTGCGAATTTGGTCTATCCACAAAGGTATTACAGAACCACGTGAGCACATCACGTTGCCGTAGCGTGTGCAGCAAATCTTTGTCTTGCCTGAGTAGCGGCTCTTTGCCACAGCGATTTTCTCCTCAATAGCCTTGGTGATACCCATCGCGTTGATAGGGTAAGCAGCCTTGTCGGTAGAAAGGCAGATAACAGCACCTACACCAGCCTCAATAGCAGCTGTAAGTACATTGTCAGTACCAATAACATTGGTCTTAACTGCTTCCATCGGGAAGAACTCACATGAAGGCACCTGCTTCAAAGCGGCTGCATGGAATATATAATCAACACCCGGCATAGCGTTGCGGCATGATTGTAAATCACGAACGTCTCCGATGAAAAACTTAATCTTATTTGCCACATCAGGGTACTTTGCTTGATATTCATGGCGCATGTCATCCTGTTTCTTCTCATCACGTGAAAAGATACGAATCTCTCCGATGTCGGTACGAAGGAAACGATTCAACACTGCGTTACCGAAGGAACCTGTTCCACCGGTAATCATAAGGGTTTTACCTGCAAAAATACTCATAGTCTTATTTTGTTTTTCTGTTATTTTTTGTTTGTTCCATAATACCCAGCATACCACTCAGCAAATCTTCTCAAGCCTTCCCTCAAGCTGGTATTGGGCTTGAAGCCGAAGTCCTGTTCCAGGGGCTTCGTATCAGCGTAAGTAACAGGCACATCACCAGGCTGCATTGGTACAAGTTCCTTGTGAGCTTCAAAGTCATAATCCTTGGGGAGGACACCGGCACGCACCAGCTCTTCCTGCAGGATGGTCACGAAGTCGAGGAGGTTTTCGGGAGAGTTGTTGCCTATGTTATATACCTTGTACGGTGGGATGGGCAGTCCGTCCTCACCGTTCTTTTTCTCGGGGGCGTGCTGCATGATGCGCACCACTCCCTCCACTATGTCGTCGACATAGGTGAAGTCGCGCTTGCAGTTGCCATAGTTGAATATCTTGATGGTCTCGCCTTTCACCAGTTTGTTGGTGAAACCGAAGTATGCCATATCGGGACGGCCGGCGGGGCCATAGACGGTAAAGAAGCGGAGGCCGGTCGAGGGGATGTTGTAGAGCTTCGAGTAGGCATGGGCCATCAGCTCGTTGCTCTTCTTCGTGGCGGCGTAGAGGCTCACGGGGTTGTCTACCTTGTCGTCTGTCGAATAGGGCACCTTCTTGTTGCTACCATAGACCGATGATGACGAGGCATAGACCAGATGTTCCACTTCGTGGTGGCGGCACGCCTCAAGGATGTTGTAGAATCCGATGAGGTTGCTCTGGATGTAGGCGTCGGGGTTGGTGA